>Ga0272449_1001605_pt1 | contig 22840 bp, 20 predicted proteins | sample YNPCB0241_FD_198679 | JGI IMG/M metagenome (GOLD analysis project Ga0272449, IMG submission 198679) | Hot spring sediment microbial communities from Yellowstone National Park, WY, United States - YNP-CB-024-1 | ecosystem: Environmental > Aquatic > Thermal springs > Hot (42-90C) > Sediment... | reverse complement strand
AGATACCAGATATTCCAGAATTTAATAAAACCTAAGGTTAGCTTAACTCGCGCGAACGTGCGTGCTAGGTACCTACAGCAACTCTCACAACCTATAGCCCCTCTTATCGCTTCATCAACCCCCCTAATCGATGATCCCAGACGTTATTTCGAGGAAGCTCTGAAGGTTGAGAGTCTCAAGGATTTCGCGGTCGCTGAGGAAGATCAGAAACTACTTAATGAAACGCTGGTTTACGAGTATCTCACAGCCTACCTAGCTAACATGTTGAGAGCTTTAAGCAAGAATGATGTTAAGACAGCTCTCAAGAATTGTGAGGAAGCTCTTCAAGCAATACCTGAGTCACCAGACTATTCTTTAATTAAAGAGAGGCTGAGAGCAGCGCACTCCATGCTTAGCGCATTGAATGAGTTGTGGAATAGGAACACGTCGGCTTCACTAACACTAATAAACAATTCCGTAGACCTATACAAATCGTTGCTGCAGAAAGTCTTAGGTAAGGCGATCCCGGAGGTTAACCCGGGAATACTTGAGGTAGAGAAGATGTGTTCTGAGGCTTTATCAAACATTATAGAGTCAGCGCACAGACTCTTCACGGTCGGTGAGGACCCTCTGAAGATGATGGAGTGGTTTGAGAAGTACGTACCCATCTTCAATAAGCTGAGGGAAACACATAAAAGACCTCTGCAAGACTTGCTTGAGATTACTGCGCGAGTTAAGGAAGTCGTCTACAGTAAGACTGGAGCGGGTGAGGTAAGTGTTGTGCGAGGGCAGGGAGCCTACTACATACCCTACTACGTAGTTGAGGCCAGGTTCTCCTACGTGAAGGGCTTCCTACTAAAGAAGGGTGCTGAGTCATCAATAAAGTTGCTGGTGGTGGGTATCACGCCCTTAGCCGAGGGATCAGTACTTGACGTGCTTGACGTGAGTACTGGTAGGCCGATACCGCCGGACAGGGTTGAGGAAGCACCTGCCCTCAAACTCATTAACGAACTCCTTTCCAGAAAGATTAAGACGAGCATACCCCCGCAGACTAAAGCAACACCGCCCCTAATAGCTTCCGTGCTAGTGGAGAAATTAGCTGACTCATATATAACGAACGCGAACAACTACTATAGAGGTAAAATAACCTTCGCGTCCACGAGCGTTAGCGAACTCATCTACGTACCGTTCAAGGAAGTTGATAAGAGAACGCTAGATTTTGAAGGGAAGCTCAGGATTAGGCTGGGCACAGACTTAAGCTCTCTCGAGTCCTTAAGTATTTGAGGTGATGTGTGTGAGTTTACCCGAATTAATTAACCTCTCCCTAACCTCGGTAGCTATACTATTAAGCGCTTTCCTGACCTTCAAACACGTTAAGGTATCAACGAGTTTCAGGGACTTCGCGGTATTCGTAGCATCCTTAATAGTCGCTGTAGCAACGACGCTAACCCCTCCACTCAACGAAGTCCCGTTACTCCCGTGGATTACCGCACTATACGTTAACGGTGTCTGGTATTACGGGACTGAACCTAAAACAACTTCTAAGAAAATATTCGCTACGAACCCTGCGGTAACGAGGGTTTTCCTAGGGTTAGTGTTGCTCGTGATAGCTTCATGGCTATCTATGTCTGGCTATAACGTAGGCGTAGCCTTAATAATCGTCTTAATCTACGCATTACTCGGCGCCTACAGAGAAAGAGAGTTAATGAAGACCGCATAGGTATGCGAGTTTCCGACGTAGAGAACTCGAGGCGATACGACGTGCCCAGGGACTTGTGCAGCAGGTTAAGTGAGTTAATCAAGGTAAGTCCTGAAGTCATGGAGTTAGGGGTCTTCGTTGCTTACACGATAGCTTGGAGCGAGAACAACATAATTGCCGCAGACCCCTTCGCCGACGTGGTGGACAATCTCTTAAAGGTTAGTAGTCTTAAGTATGATATTAACACACTTAAAGACAACGAAATAATAAGAGCTTACAGAGACTTTTACTGGAAGCTCGACATAGACCCGACTAAGACAAGACCATCTAACGAAGCTCTAATTAGGAGGGTCCTCAAGGGTTCCTTCCCTAGACTCAATATAGTGGTTGATGCCGGGAACATAGCGTCTGCTGAGACGTTAATACCTATAGGACTCTACGACCTACAGCGCGCTACATACCCTTTCAAGTTAACGCTCTCTGCAGGAGGCGAGGTGTTCAGACCGATAGGCGGGAAGCCCGAGATTTTAAGGAGCGGTATCCCTATACTGGTTGATTCCAGAGGCATCGTAATGCATCTATATCCTCACAGAGATAGCGTTGACACGATGATTAGGGAAAACACGAGGGAAGTACTCGTGATCGGTGCAGGGGTTGTCGGAGCACCCGTGAGACTAGTGATTAAAGCGGTGGAGAGGGTTGCTGAATTGCTGAGTATGGCTGGTTGGAGCTGGTGTGGTGAGTCAGTGATTAAGCCGGCTGACCTCCTCCCCGCCCTGAAGAGCGAGGGCTCCCTCTAGTGCGGGGAGGTTCGGGGGATACATTCCCTTTTCCTGAGGGTTTAATCCCGGTCAGGACTCGAAGTTATGTGCGAGTGTTTCACGAACTACCTATAGAAGTTAGTAATTCCGTTAAAGCTTCCTTCATTAGCCTCAGTCTCGACACCTTAGAATAGAATTCCTCTGCTGATAATTTATTGTTCCTGAACATCTCTTCAGTGTCTCTTATCTCTTTCTCTACGTTAGCTATCTTAACCTTTATTACCTCTGATAAAGTTACTGAGGCTTCACGCGGGGTCGTGCCAACAACGCTTTTTTCCAGGTCTATAGGCTTGACCTCACCGACTAACCTACCGTCCTCTAGCCTCAGAATTCTGTCCGTGTTGACGGCTACTCTAGGGTCGTGTGTCGCTAGTATCACTGTTTTGCCGTATCCTCTAGCTAACTTAACGAGTATGTCCACGACGTTTTTCGCGTTCTGTGAGTCGAGCTCTGCTGTCGGCTCGTCAGCTATGATTAGCGAGGGGTCGTTAGCTAACGCCACAGCTATAGCTACTCTTTGTTGTTCGCCGCCGCTCAACTCCTCAGGATACCTGCTAGCTTTATCCGCTAACCCAACTAGACGTAGTAATTCAAGAGCTCTCTTAGCTGATTCCTGCCTGCTGACGCCAGCCATCTGAGCGGGGAGCATGACGTTCTCTAACGCCGTCAGTGTAGGTATTAGGTTAAGTGCTTGGAAGACGAAGCCGACGTTCATTAACCTATACTTATCTAGCTCCACACCCCTGAGTGTGTGAACCTTAATACCGCCAACATGCACTTCACCGCCGGTCGGTGTGTCAATACCTCCTATCAGGTTCAGGAGCGTGGTCTTGCCGGAACCTGAAGGACCCATAACGCACGTTAGAGTCCCCGGCCCGAAGGAAGCGGTGACCCCCTTAAGAGCCTGAACCTCGCCACCTTTATACTTATATATTTTTACTAGATCCCTCACCTCAACCGACACACCTGATTTCACGAACACGTTACCTCACCTCAATAAACCTCTCCCTAACTTGACCCCTATACACTAACTGAATAGTTATGATAGGGATTAAAGACAGTAAGGCAAAAGCTAGAAGACTCGTTAATATCAAGACAGGCGGTATAGTGACCCTCAAAACACCTAAACCGAGCTGAAGCCCCTTAAGACTTAGTAGGTAAGAGAACATGTACATTAGCGAGGCTCCGAGCCCGCCGGGGGTTCCGTACGCGTTCAAGTCGCTTAAGCCTAGTGCCAAGCCAACCACACTACCCAGAATCGCGGAAGTCGCTATGACTGTAAGCCAGTACAGCGCGTTGAGTTTAAGAGTCTTAGAAGGTGTTAAACCCCTAACCCTCAACAGTAAGGCAGTCCTACCAGTCTCTAAAGCTACCACGTAAGCGACCACGGCCGCAATCCCGGCTGAGAGGATCATGAAGATTAAGTAAGTCTCTGAAGAACCTCCCGCGGAAGTTAGTAAAGACTTAGCTAACTCAACCTCCGGACTGCTCCTCAAATCATCTAAAGACCTAACTACCGTGAACCCATCATCAATCAATCCCTCAGCGACTGAGTTGCTAAGACTATAAGCGTAGACATGAGCGGTGAACACCTCACTACCTCCCGTAGAATAAGTCACCAACGTTTTAGTAAAGTTAAGCACGTCCAATACCCAGCTACCGACAACTAAAACGAAAGCACCTGAACTTACGCTAGGTATTCCTGGAAAGCCTAACCATACGTCAACTACTTCAGGAGTTAATACCACGTCATGTTTAGATGTTATGAGGGAAACGCTCAAGTTTTTGAGATCAACACCGGTCTGCATGGTGGAGGTGGGCTCCCTAACTAAAACTACCTTACCTTCCGACAAGACCTCACTGAGTGACTTACTGAAGCTACCTCTCAAACTCCACTCATCGTACCAGTAAGTGTTCTTTAGGAAGGTGTTAGGGTCAGGCACCACTACGAGGGTTAATAAACAACAGTAATACGTCGTGGTACCACTCCCTAAAGACCCCTGAACAGGAAACGCTAAAACACTTGATGAGTTATCGCTCCCCCCTCCGTTAAGTATTTTTTGCGTGTCAGGATATTCATTAAGTACCTCGCGCAAGGTCTTGTTCGGGGCGAGGTTAATGCTTAAGGATTTACTGAGTAGGAAGTTGGAACCCACTGACGCCTTAGTTGCTGAGTCTACTAAGAAATTCATTGACTCACTATATATCAGTGTTTGAGTCATTACACTCGTGGAGAACGCTAGCAACACTAAGATAGGCGTCACCCTCCTCCTTATAGTTAAGGCAATACTCTTACTAGGTAGTGCGAGGCTCGATCTACTCAATACGGATCTATGTAAGATATCCCAGAACTTCTCGTGATTCACTATGTAGAGTTTTACGAAGCCGTAAACAGCTATCGCCGGGGCGAAAGGCTTCAGTAAAGACTCGAACACAGCGACTATAGCTAACACTATTATTAAAGCTACGTTGACGCTGCCCAGACCGCCGGCTATTCCCGTGGTTAAGATTCTTGTCGCCGAGTAATTCGTTATGCCAGTGATAATGAAGTATAGACCAACACCTACTGAGAACCAGCCGGAGCCGCCCATCCTCACAGGCTCCAGTAAACTCTCAGGTATTAACGTGGTCTTAAGGGTTTCGGACGGGGGTATGCTAGAAGATATTCGGGAGATTCTGCGTGCGAGAATGATAACCTCTACCGCGAGCAGGATAGCCAGCATAGACAGTATGACCGGGTCGAGCAACACCTGCAGGGGGTTATAGACCCTGAAGTAGGAAACCGCTAAAACATAACTAGCTAGTAAGCCAAGGCCGAAGCCTGCGATTAGGGAGAGCAGTAAGATACTGTAAAACCATCTCCTAATAACTGCTTGAGAAACCCCCCTAACACGCATTAACCCGAAAACCCTCCTAACACTAAGAACAAGCATCTCAGATATAGGCCGTAACACCACAACTAAAGCCACGAAAGCCGGCAACACCCCGGCAACAGAGCTAACTCTAAAAGCTGTCTCAATAACTTGGTAATTGCTTAACACACTCCGAAGCGGCGCGTTAGAGAAAATAGCGAAATTAAGGGAGTTCTTTAAATCCTCAGCTATCGCTTTAGCGTTCTCCGAACTCCCCTGTATTGAGGCCGGGTTAAAGTATGACTCACTCCTTAAGTCCACGAACGCTAAAACATTCAAGGTGTAGAAGTCAACGCTAACGTTCACGGCTCTAAACCCATCCTTAACCTTACTCAAGTAGCTCAGACCGGCCTCCTCAAACGTACTCGAATCAAATACTATGGAAGCCTTAAGCAAGGATAGCGGGTTATACGCGACACATTCATGGTAGAATTGCGTTTCATAAAGCTCAAGACAGGAAATTCCTCTCAACCCTTCAAGTAAGTTGCTTAAGTCTCCCGAATACGTAGTGTAGTTGAGCCCTCCGAGAAATAAATTAAGTAAGCTGATCTGGGTATTATTTAAATATAAGGTAGTGTTCAGGTAATCCACGACCACACTATCTATCGCGGCATCTCGTGAAACACCTAAATCACTGAGTTTAACACCGTGTAATACGATTATTGATACCAAAGTAAGAGGAATCAAAGACTTTTCAGAAGTCTTTACAAGAATTATTTGAACGACTACGTAATCAGAGATCCTTGAATCACTAGACAATCTTTCAGCAACCTCTCTAGAAATTTCAAACCCTTCATTAACGGAGACGTATCCTTCAGATAGATTCCCAGGCTCTGAAATGACGCGGGGAGACCCATAGGAGCTGTACTTAGACCCAGCTAATTCCCACTTAACCGTCTTACTAATGCTGACCCCAATATTCGAGACTAAGGAAGTAGCTGATAAGAAAACCGTGGTAACAGCTAAGACAGTGAACGTTACTAAAACGATACTCACTACGGGCAACGAGCTCTTAAGGAAAGGCTTCAAGGCCATTACCCCGCATCACTTAATTAAAGGAAAGCTAGACTTAAAAAGTCTTGGTCTTGAACGTTGCGGGAACGCTTGAGTGGTGAGGAACTAACCCTTAAGAAATTATCTTGAGCCATTTAATCTCTCTTAAGTGTTCTTCAGGAGGCTTGCCCGGCGCTCCGGTCATGGGATCCATCATCTCCTTATTCTTAGGGAACGCTATGACCTCTCTTATAGACTCGTGACCTAGCATCACAGCGACCAGCCTGTCTAAACCTATGGCTATCCCGCCGTGCGGCGGCGCGCCGTACTCAAGCGCCTCCAGTAAGAAGCCGTATCTATCGTACATTTCCTCAGCGGTTAAGCCGAGCATCCTCAATATCTTCTCTTGAAGCCCTCTATTATTTATTCTTATACTCCCGCCACCCACCTCATAACCGTTCAAGACTAAGTCGTAAGACAACGCCGTTACGTTAAGCGGGTCTGTATCGAGCTTCGGTATGTCTTCAGGTTTTGGCGCGGTAAACGGGTGATGCATTGAGACCATAACACCTTCCTCATTAAGCTCGAATAAGGGGAAGTCAATTACCCACAGCATCGCGTACTCGTCTCTCCTCGCGAGCTCTAAGTACCTCCCTAAAGAGTTCCTCAAAGCTCCTAAAGCTTCTGAAGCCTTCACGTAGTTACCGACGGAGATTACGGCGGCCTCACCAACCCCTAAGTCTAGCAACCTAACCAGCTCCGCCTCAACTCCCTCAGCGTTACTCAAGAGAGTGTTCTCGCTTCTGACGACGTAGTAGTGCTTCACACCACCTTCATGACTTAAGACCCCCTCAATAAATTCTTTCACTGCTTCAGGCCCCCTACCCCTGAGCTCGAACCTCAAGAGCCTCACAGCTTTACCTGACTCAGCGTTTAGAGCGGTTCTTAAATTTTCGTCGCCGTCTTCTATGAAGTTCTCAAACCTTATGTCCGGTTTGTCTATGCCGTACTTTTTCAAGGCTTCAGAGTAGGTTAGTCTAGGCAGGGGGTCAGGCAATTCCTTCTTAAGCGTCTTACTGAAAGCCTCACGCATTAAATCCTCTACTAAGCTCATGACGTCCTCTCTCGTAACGAAAGACATCTCGATATCTAGCTGAGTGAATTCCGGTTGCCTATCGGCTCTAGGGTCTTCGTCCCTGAAGCACCTAGCAAACTGGTAGTACCTCTCGAAACCCGCTATCATTAGGAGTTGCTTAAAGAGCTGGGGTGACTGGGTTAAGGCATAGAACTTGCCTGGGTAGAGCCTGCTAGGAACTAGAAAGTCTCTAGCACCCTCCGGAGTGCTCCTGGCTAGGTACGGTGTCTCAACCTCTATAAATCCCCTTGAGTCTAGCGAGTTCCTGAGAACCCTGACTAGCTCAGCTCTGAAGAACAAGTTACGCTGCATCTCAGGCCTCCTAAGATCTAAGTACCTATACTTCAGCCTCAGAGTCTCTGAGGTAGTCTTCATTAACTCAGCGTCGAATATTGGTATGGGGATAGGCTTAGCTCTATTAAGGATGACTAGCTCCCTCAACTCAACCTCAATCTCGCCAGTAGGTAACTCAGGGTTTACCTGGCTGGGGGGCCTAGCTCTCACAACCCCTCTCACAGCGACAACGGCCTCGGGGGTCAGGGTCTCAGCAACCTCATAGTAGGGGCTCCTGGAACTTACCACGACCTGAACAACCCCTGTCCTATCCCTTACTAAGACGAAAGAAATCTTACCAACCTTACGTACCGTGTGAACCCACCCATTCAAAACGACCTCACTACCAACATGTTCTTTCCTTAACTCACCACACCAGTGAGTTCTTTTAGGGAACGTGACCACACTACTGCACCAATTACCTCATTCACTAGATAATATAAGACTTGAGGAGGGTGTCTGCAAGCGGAACCTGCTTGGCTGTGTTAAGGGTCTTTACTGCGCGCCCATGAAAAAGAGTTTCTCAATCTCTATTTTTCTTAAGTCTTCAGCTATTGCCTCCTTAATTATTCTCCCACTCACTAGAACGTAGCCTTTATCAGCTATTTCTAGAGCCCTCCTAACGTTTTGCTCGACTAGTAGTATGGTGACCCCCCTATCCCTAATCTCCTTGATTTTCTTCATTAAGGAAGCTCCGGCCTTAGGTGAGAGACCTGCGGTCGGCTCATCCAGTAACAGCATTTTAGGTTTGGACATTAAGGCTCTGGCGACCGCGAGCATTTGCCTCTCGCCACCACTTAACGTCCTTGCTTTCTGATTCCTCCTCCTCTCTATCTCAGGGAACAGACCGAATATCTCCTCTATATCGTTCTTTATTGTCGGGTCGTTACCCCTAATGAAAGAACCCATCTGAAGATTCTCTACTACCGTGAGGTTGGGGAAGACGTTATCTAGTTGGGGGGCGTAGCTAATCCCCGCTCTCACTATGTCGTGAGGGCTCATCTTATGTATTGGTTTACCCTCGAAGATTATTTCCCCGCTATGGATTGTCGCTAAACCGAATATGGAGTTTAGGAGGGTTGTTTTACCGGCTCCGTTAGGGCCTAGAACTGCCACGATCTCACCCTCCCTAACGTTGATGTTCACGTCCTGTAATACCACCATCTTCCCGTAACCAGACCTCAGATTACTTACCCTCAGCATGTTAAACACCTATGTACGCTTCTATCACTTTAGGATCTGAAATAACTTCCTGCGGCTTGCCTTCAGAGAGTAGCTTGCCGTTATGTAGGACGTACACGTAGTCCACGTACTCCATAAGTATCTCTAGCCTGTGCTCGATTATGAAGAACGTTAAGTTATGCTCGTCTCTCAGCTTCCTCACGTAGGTGAAGAGCTCTCTCGCCATCGCGTAGTCAACCCCTGCCGCCGGCTCGTCGAGAAGGTATAGCTTAGCCGGGGTCATGAGCCCCCTGATAGTCTCAAGCATCTTTATGTGTGCGGCGGATAACTCGGAAATCTTCGAGTTCACGTAATGCAACATATTGAATGTTTTAAGGAGTTCTATAGCCTTACTAGCTAATTCCCTCTCCTGCTTACTCCACGAATTCCTGAAGAGCGCTCTAACAGGGTTTTCCCCTTTCTGTCCCAGAGGCGTGACCAGCAAGTTCTCGAGAACTGTCAAAGAGTTGAAGAGTCTAGGTATCTGGAAGGTTCGTACGATACCCTTCTTGAAGACCTCGTTTGGGTTCAACCCATCAATCCTTACTAAGTCGTTGGATTCTCTGAACAAGACGCTGCCCCTATCAGGCACGTAGAAGCCCGTTATCACGTTGAAGAGCGTTGTCTTCCCGGAGCCGTTAGGGCCTATAAGACCTATTAAACCTCTCTCAGGCACCGTTAACGAAACACCATCGAGGGCCTTGACGCCTCCGAAGTACTTAGCCACGTCTCTTACCTCAAGTATCACGCTCATTTAGACCCACCCCTCAGCTCCTCTAACACTACGTCGATCGCAGGGGTCTTAATCGGTTTTTCCGGGAACAGTCCTTTAGGATTAACTATCAACACCACCACGATTAAGAGCCCTACTATAACCCACCTTAAGTAATCCGGCGATATAACCGTGATACCTAGTTGAGGGGTTATGAAGGTCAGTGCTCTATCCACAAACGTCACTATCGCAGCACCAACTAAAGAACCCTTCAAATTACCGAAGCCTCCTAGAATTATCATAGCCCAAACGTTGAAGGTTACTGCAGGCACGAACATGTTAGGATTAACTGACGTCAAGTAGTATGCTAGGAGGACCCCCGCCACCCCAGCGAATCCGGAACCTATGAAGAGAACTGTTGCCTTAATTCTAGGCACGTGCTTACCTAAGCAAAGCGCAGCTATCTCATCATCTCTAAGAGCTCTAAGAGTTCTTCCTAGGGGTGAGTTAACTAACTTGTAAGTCACCACGTAAGTTAGTGCGAGGAGACCTAATACTAAGCATAGGTAAGCCGCTTCACGCACCCTGCTCTCAGCCACCCACCCAAACGGTGTTGGTATGGCCATCAAACCCTTACTAGCGCCCACAGGCTCGTAATGCTGTAGGAATATCCTCAAAAGCTCCCCGGAACTAAGTAGGGTGAACCCCACGAACGCTGGACCTACTCTTAGGATAGGATACGTTAGTAAGTAGCCGAGAACCCCAGCGATTATGAAGGCTAACACGAGGGAAAACACTAGCAAGCCGATGTTTAGTAAGGGATTCTTATTGCCTAACTCGCCGAGCAATATTATCCCGTCCACGCTATAGGGGGGCTTCTCACCGACGTTAACGCCGTTTAACATTAGGACTAAGTAGGTTGTTAGGGTCGCGCTGATGTATGCCCCAACACCGTAGAAGACCACCTTACCGAAGTTGGTTATTCCGGCCGTACCTGATTCTAGGTTGAGCGTGAGCGAGAGTATCGCGTATATCCCGAACAAAGTTAACCAACTAATCATGAAGCCTACTATGTCGAAACCAATCATTTCTTACTCCCCCTCCTCAAAAACCTGTAGGGTAGCCCGCCACCAGCACCCAGCGGCGGGAACGCTATCAGAGTAGTTATTAAGGTCGCGAAAGTGAGGAAGGGCCTGAAACTCACTGGGATTCCGAAGAACGCGTTAAGCACGGCTATACCAACATTCTCTATCGCGGCTATGAGTACAGCCCCTATTCCAGTCCTCAATAAGGAGACCAACCCACCTATGAAACCTACCGTGAATACTTGGAGAATCATAGAATCACCTGCCTCAGGCGTTATAGCTCCGGAGAAGGAAGTCCATATAACCCCGCCCACGCCGACGATACCGCCGCAGATAAACCACGTCAGGTTTATGATGAGTGCTCTCGGTATACCTGAGATTTCAGCGAGCGACGGATTATCGGCGACAGCTCTCATAGCTCTGCCGATCTTGGTTTTCTCTAAGAGTATGTAGAGAAGCACCACAGTGAGTGATGCAGCTACTAAGCTCGCTACGAGTGCTTGACTGAAGTCAATACCTCCCACACTACCCCTGGGCACGTCTGAGTACGTGATCCTACCGTAAGACACGAAATTCTTGGTTGTGTAGTAATTCGCTATATCGGTTATCATGTAGAGTAAGTACTTGTAAGCTATCCATAAACCCATCGAGGATATCATCACTATAGCTGGTGAGGAACCCCTCTTCTGAAGAGGTGTGAAAACAAGCATGTTATTTATGACAGCTATGGAGCCCGTCAATAGGAAAGCGACGATCACGGCTAACGACATGAGGTTCGAACCCAGTATCCCGTGTAGGAGTATGGCTACGTACGCGCCGTAAGTTATGAAATTCGCGTGCGCGAAGTTAATCACTTTAGTAGTTCTATAACTTAATGTTAACGGTAGTGAAAAAATTAGGTAGAATAATGAGTATTGAAACGCGTTCATCACCGCTTGCTGCATGCCGGGTATCAATTTCCCACCCCGTCTATCCTTAACTCATTTAACGTAACTTGAGCTTATATTTAAGAGTAGTCATCTAATTTACTTTAAAAAATCATGAATATGCTTGCTCAAGGAATATTATTGAGCCTCTCTCGTAGAGACCGACGTCCTTGAATTGATAGCCTTTAGGCCCTCCGGGAACTATAGCCCAAACACCGTAGTCTTGCTGTGCTTTATCGCCTGCGGAATCGAAGATGGTCCACCCGCTGGGACCGTAGTAAGTCTTAGCTACCTCTATTAAGGCAGCTCTTATAGCTTCCCCGTCGTAAGTCCCTGCCCTAAGTATCGCCCAGCCAGCGAGTTTTACAGCGTCATATAGGTTCTCGCTAAACACGCCTGGCTCAACACCGAATTTCTGAATCATCCTGTTCTTGAAGTCTTCGTAGAGCGGGTTAGCTATGAATAGAGGTCTAGTCCCGAATAGTTTTACCTTAGACGCGAACTGGCCAATAGTTGAGGAAAGCAATTCTTCCGCGCCATGCGGTCCCTCAGAAACAAACCACCTCACACTAGAAAGTATGCCTGACTCCGCAGCGTGTGAGAGTATGTTAGCCCCGTCAGTATCGAAAGATATTAATACCACGGCGTCAGCCCCCTCACTCTGAACTTTGCTTGCTAGAGTAGCTACCTCCGACGCGTAGTCTGATAAGCCAGTCTGATAAGGTAGCTTAATCGCGGTACCGCCCATCTCTTTGAAGTAGCTCTCGAAGAAGTCCGCGAAAGCTTTACCATACTCGTCGTTTCTGTGGAATACTACTACTTTCCTAGCACCCTCCTGGTACGCCAGAGCAGCTAACGCTTTAGCTTGTCCCGCGTCAGAACCAACAGTCCTGAAGACGTAGTCGTTAGGTATGGCTAGGGTAGGGGCGGTGGAGGACGGTGATATAAGAACTATCTTATTGCTGTCGACATAACTCTTAACAACCTTTACTTGAGCGCTAGCAGCAGGTCCTATAACCACCTTAATACCTTGCTGAGCAAAACTCTGCACGTTCTGTAACGCCTTCTCTTCAACAGTACTGTCATCCAGGATCACGGCACGGAACTCAACGTTGAAGCCGTAAGCCTGAACCTCCCTGTTCAAGTCATCTATAGCTAGCTGAACCACCTTCTCCCATACCTTACCAATCGAAGACAGCTCCCCGGAGAGCGGTAGGGTGAAGCCTATACTATACACTCTCTTTTGAGGAGTCACGGTCACGGTGGTAACCGCGCCGCCCCCGATCATCGCGGCTATGCCGTAGCCTGCAGCCAGACCTATTATTAGAGCTACTATCACTAATGCAATAGCTCTCATGTCGAGTGCCATGCAAGTGACACCTCAATTAACTTTATCACGAAACCTTTTTAAGCTTTTCATGCACGCTAAAAATAAATAAGATCTATGGATCTACTACTAAAGTGAATATTTCTTGGTTTTTATTTAGCGACACTATGTCTTAGCGTTAATACAATCTTGATCACATTAACGTTTAAGAAATAATCTCTCAGTAATGATCGTTATTCTAACCTAGCACCCAATTATTTGTAAGTCATTACGTTAAGTGTATCACATCACCTACGTAGATAAAGCGTTTAACGCCGGCTAAGTCTTCTATTATTAGCGAGCCGTCTGAAGCTACGTCAACCGCTACGCCCTCAACTACCTCCTTCCCAGTAACTACCTTAACCTTCCTCCCCAGAGTTTCCGTAAGGCCACGCCACTCCTCAAGGATCTTATCTGTTTCCTCATTAAGTAACTTGATGTATGTTCCCTCAATCTCTTGAAGGATTTTTGCTAGTAGGGAGGTTCTAGAGACTTGACGTTTAAGAACTTCCTTAATACTTACCGCCCTCTCCCTCAACTCACCCGGTATTTCGTTATTGACGTTGATTCCCACACCTACGAAGAGGGCTGTTTCAAGTGTTTTCCTTCCCTCAATTAAAATACCGGCAATCTTCCTCCCGTTTACTAAGACGTCGTTAGGCCACTTAACCACTGCTTTAATCTCGTAGAGCTCTCTAAGTGTCTTAGCTACTGAAGAACCTACCCCCAAGCTAAGTATCTGAAGATTAGCTGGTTTAGGAGGTGTGAGAACTAGTGTGAACCAAAGACCCCCTGAGGTAGCTAACCAACTCCTCCCCAACCTCCCCCTACCAGAACTCATTTCCTCCGCGACGACCACTAAGCCCTCACCATAGCCTTGCTCGAAAAGCTTCATGGCTAGGTCTTGAGTAGATGAGCAATTCCTCACATAAAAGATCACGTACCTCAGCTTACTACCTACTATACTTGAGAAGGTCTCTGACCTCTTCCCCGTCCTGAAGGGCAGGAGGTCCCCTCGTGACGGTTCATTGGTTTGGGGCTGCATTTCCCTCCTCCCGAGGGTTTAGCCCCGGGCCGGGTCTCCGACCCGTTACCCCTATCCCTAGCCAGCCAGAGCCCCCACTAACTGGCTCATCGAGACTCGGGGTTATGGGTACTCCAACTATCATCGCCTGAGGCTCAAAATACTTAACACTCATCACCGAGAATAATTAAAAACGAGAGAATTTATAAGCATATATATTTCATCCCCGCCTTGAAAGGCGAGGCTTCCAGTTGTAAATCGCTGAAGTCTTCAATCAAGTACCGCTACCTCAGTCAGGTAATTAAATGCTCTGTTTTAATTAGTTTTAAAAACTACGTGAAAACTTTGATGAATGCTAACACTGCGTCAATAACGTCTCTCAGAGATACCATACCCACAGGTTTCTTCTCTGAATTAACTACTGGCAAGTGCCTTATGTTATTCTCACGCATCTTCTGTAAAGCCTCATCTATTGGGGAACCAGGCTCTATGGTTACTGGGTTTTCAGTCATTATCATGTAGGCTGGCAAGCCCTTACCTATCTTCCCGTTAGCTATAGCGTATATGAGGTCTCTCTCAGTTATTATGCCCGTCAGAACCCCTCTTGAATCCACTATCATTACGCTGCCTATGTTGTTCTCGTTCATGATCTTAGCGATCTCCTCGACAGGAGCGTTTTCCCCAGCTGTTATCGGTGGTGTACTCATGATGTCAGCTACTCTTATAGGGAACTTCCTACCACGCCTGATTACGGGCATCTCTATTAACGCCTCCGTGATATCACTTCAGCAATGAGTTAATAAGTCTTACGCTACCCTATCCCCTTAGCGTCTTCCTTACCGCGTAGGTGATTACGAGGGTTGCTAGATTTGCCGCAAGACCCCACATTGCGAGGTGTATGCTGAACGGTTCCAGACCCCAGTAAGCATTCATTACGAGCACCGTCAACTCCCCTACTAGTAATCCGCTTAAAACCTCGTATTTCTGAAGATCCTTCCAGAAGATACCTATGAAGAGTCCTGGGAGTAGCTGGGTTGCGCCGGCGTAACCCATTAAGAGTAGGTCGACTAAGAGTGCGGGAGATGTGTAGGCTAGGATCGTTGAGACTATCCCCAACCCTACCACAGCCACTCTAGTCAGGTTTATTAATCCCTTATCGCTCAATCTGTTCCTGAAGACTTGCTGTATTAGGTTTCTGGATATGGTGCTTGCTTGATCTAGTAGGAGGCTTGCTGCCGTGGAAAGAGATGCGGCTACACCGCCAGCAGCCACGAACCCCAGCATCACAGGCCCGAAAGCCTCGCTTACGAGCGTGATGAAAGCGTAGTCACTACTCTTTAGCTGGGTTCCTAAAGCGAGAGCTACTAAACCCATGTGAGTGACCCAGAGCGATCCTAGGATCAGGTACCAAGAGTTGAGGACCATGCCCTTCTTAATAACCTTAACGTCTTTAGCCGTGAAGAGTGTCTGGACTCTCTGAGACCAACACCAAAAACCTATCCCAGTACCTATGACTGACGATATGAACCAAGCCTCAGGTCTTGAGCCGCCGGGTCCTGGAAGTGTTAGGTGAGCTGGCGAGACCGAGGAGACAGCTTCGTAGAGACCCGGTAACCCGCCGAAGTACTTGAGGATTATAGCCCAACTACCGCCAAACATTGCGACAAGCATTAAAGCACCTAGAAACACGTTGGTTAAAGCTATAGACATCATGCCGCCTAAGAACACGTAGAGAATCACTAAACCAAAAACAATCACTGAGAGATGTAGCGAGGGTAGCGAGCCGTAAGACGTTGTGTCAATAATTATCGATACCGCCTGAATCTGTAACTGCACGTAAGGTATCTGGAAGACCACAGATATTACCGCGGCTAAGATCATTAACGCCTTACTATTATATCTCCACATAATGAAGTCAGATAGTGTTAGCAAGTTATGTCTCTTAGCTAAGCTCCATACTCTAGGAGCTATCAAGTACCCCACGACATAGCCTAGGAGTGACGTACCCCAAACAAATATGGTTGCGGCACCGTATTTGAAGGAGTAGCCCGCCGTACCTAAGAATGTGTAGCCGCTATATATTACCGCGGCCGAGTTCAGGAAGAAGACAAGAGTCCCTAAAGTCCTGCCAGCAACTATGTAGGTATCTGCTCTGAGGACCTTGACCCTCAGTCTCGAGACTAGAACGCCTATGAAAACCGACATAGCTATAACGAAGAAGACTATGGAGGAAGCTATTAATGCTTCGGCCCTCAAGAACGTCACCCCTCAAGCAAGTACATGAAGGTTATTACTAGGGTCGTAGCTATAGATAGAGATATGTAGTAGAACCAAAGCAAGGGGACACCGAGAACCTCGATATCAGACCTGTTAACTATGGGTAGTAAAGCAACCCACAAGACAAAGATAATCAAGCCGATAACGACCTGGTATTTTCTAGGTCCTGTAGGGGGTTCCTCCAACACATCACCCACAGAATAGCGATTATTAGGTTAAAAGCGTTTACTTCAAGATCTCGTGAAAAGGTTAGAGGTTTTATGGTTGCGTTATATTATTAAGTACGCTTTCCTCAGCCTCTCATCGTTTACTAAGGCTGAGCTCTCCCCTTCCAACACTATCTTTCCTGACTCCATCACATAAGCTCTGTGAGAGATCTCTAAGGAATTCTTGACGTGTTGCTCTACCAGGAGTAGGGTAACTTTCCATTCCTCATTCAACCCCTTAAATATCTGGAAGAGTTCTGAGACTATCTTAGGTGCTAAGCCAAGGCTCGGCTCATCTAAGAGTAGTATCTTAGGTCTTGACATCAATGCCCTACCTATGGCGAGCATCTGCGACTCCCCTCCGGAGAGCGTGCCAGCTATCTGGTTCTTCCTTTCCTTAAGTTTGGGGAATATGGTGAACACCATCTCAAGAGAATCGCTGAGTTTTTGCCTGGCTTCCTCGTGGTAAGCACCTAGGTATAGGTTCTCAAGGACTGTTAAGGGCGCGAAGATCCCCCTACCCTCGGGTACTAACGCTAAACCCTTCTTAATCCTATTGTGTGTTGGGACGTCATTAATTCTTGACCCCTCAAACATTATCTCACCCTTAAAGAGGTTCGTGAGACCCACGATAGTCTTCAAAGTCGTTGTTTTGCCGGCGCCGTTAGGACCTACTAAAGCCACGATCTCCCCTTTATCCACCCTAAGACTCACGTCGTGAAGAACCCTGAATACGCCGTAGCCTGCCTCCACGTTTATTAACTCAAGCAGTGCGTTCCTCACGTGCGTCACCTCAAACAGGTTTAGTGCCTAAGTAAGCTTCCACTACTAGAGGATCTCTCGCGACCTCGGCGGGCTTCCCCTGCGTTAACAGCCTCCCTTCATGCAACACCACTATCCTATCACTAATATTCATCACGAACCTCATGACATGCTCTATCACGCCTAAGGTTATGCCCATCTCCCTGTTAACCTTCTTAACTACGTCGGCTATGACGTCGACTTCATGAGGTCTTAACCCAGCCACAACCTCGTCTAGGAATAGTAGCTTAGGCTTGGTAGCTATAGCCCTAGCCAGGTCCACTAACTTATGCTCTATCAAAGCGATGTTCTTGCCGAGAACCTCGAACTTGCTTCTAGGGATTCCTACGAACTCAAGTATTTCCGCAGCCTCCTCCCTAGCTTTAAGAACGTCTTTAGTTCTCAGCAAGGCCCCTGCAGTAACTGCTTCAATTACCGTCATGTTATAGAAGGGTCTTATCTTCTGCCACGTCCTCGCAATACCCTTCAGCGCTATGAAGTGGGGCTGCCTACCGGTTATGTCCTCCCCTAAGAAGAGGACCTTCCCGCCGTCAGGCTTGTAAATACCTGTCACGCAGTTCACGAGCGTTGTCTTGCCCGCCCCGTTAGGGCCTATTATGCCCAGAATCTCACCCTTAGTTATCTTCATACTCACGTTATTGAGCGCTGTAATACCCCCGAAACGCTTACTAAGATTAACTACCTCAAGTAAGACCGCGTCACTCACGGAGCACCACCCCATATCCTAGCCTTAACCTTCTTAACTAAAGCGTCCGTAAGTGTTGAGAGTCCTTCAGGTCTTAAGATACCTACAGTTATCAGTAACACACCGAATAGTAGTAGGTGGAGGCCTGGCAAGACACCACCTAAATAACCCCTCAAATACTCCTCAACAACCTTAAGTATTAACGCAGCGGTGAACGTGCCGCTCACGGATCCCAACCCACCCACTATACCTATTATAGCTATGTAGACTGATAGAGAGCTGTCGAACGTTTTATACGAGAAGGTTCTCTGCGAGACTATGTATATATACCCTATGAAGCCTAGGATAGACGCGTAAGTCATTAAAGCCAGCAACTTATACTTCCTTATATCTATGCCCACAGCCTCGGCAGCCACCTCATCCTCCCTTATAGCTTTCAAGTAGTACCCTACCTTACTTCTACTTATGTAGAGGTTTAACGAGATAACGAAAGCTAGTATTATTAAGCTGAAGTAGTAGAGGTTCTCCCAAGTCCTAAACCTAAGGTAGTACCAGCCCTCAACGAACGGGATATAGTAGTCAAAAGACCCTAAAACCATTATAGAGACTTCATGCAGGATCACCACTAGAGCGGCAGTCGATAAAGCGTACCACACCCCCTTCACACCGAACCGGAATAATGGGTAGCCTATGAAGAAAGCTAAGGTAGCTGAGACCCCCGCACCTAAGAACATACCGACCCATGGCGTTATGTTGTATTCCGTCATGAGAGTCGTTGCTAGTATTCCTCCAAGACCTACGTAAGCGAACGAAGCTAAGTCTAGCTGTCCGGCGTAACCCCCGATTATGTTCCACGCTAAAGCTATCGAAGCTATTATAACGGACTGGAGAGCTAGCAACACATAATACTGATTAAACCCGACCAAGAACGGTACTGTGGCTCCGGCGACCACTACGATGAGAGCTGGCAAGACGAGGGAGGATATTCTCGCCCTCACCTAAATCACCCCTTACCGAAAAGTCCTTGCGGCCTAAACCATAATACTATTATGAAGGCTATGTAAGGTATCGCTAGACTCACTGAAGGCGAGACTAAAGTCATCGTCAAAGACTGTATAACCCCCACTATAATGCTCGACGCTAAAAGACCTGAAACCCCGCCTAAACCGCCTAACGCTATTATAACCCAGGTCAGCAAACCGAAGGAAGAACCTATGTAGGGGTCGGCTTGCCCGAAGGTCATCCAGAGAGAAGCTGCAAGACCTGTGAGAGAGATCCCGAGACCGAAAACCAGCAAGAATATCTTACCCACGTTAATACCCATCAAAGACGCTATCTCTTTGTCGTAAGCCGTAGCTCTAATAGCTAAGCCAACCCAAGTCTTGGTGAGAAGGTAATGAACCCCTAACACGATGAAGAGACTGAGGAGTGCGGAAGTCAGCTTAGCTGTGTGAACACTGACTAGGCCTAGATTCACGTAAAAGTTTAAGTAAGAAATCTGAACGGCTCTGGGTTCTGCTCTAAACATCATTAAAGCGAGGTTCTGCAGAACATACCCTACCCCGACGGTGACGGCTATCTGTATTAGTGGTTCCTTACCTAAAACAGGTCTTATGATTGCGACGTAAATAGCCGCGCCTATCGTGAAGAAGAGGGGGACAGTGATTACAGACATTAGTGAAGGATCTGATCTCAGGCTGTTAGCCAGTATCCATACTAGGTAGGAACCGAGCATTATGAAGTCTCCGTGAGCGAAGTTTATTATACCCATAACACCGAAAACTAGTGAGAGTCCTAAAGCCATGAGGGAGTATAGGAAGCCTAGGAAGACCCCGTCTAGAACGCTCTGAAGTATTAGGTTAGAGCTAGGCAACATCCTCGTTTCACCCAAACCACGATAAAAAGAGTATTCTTAAGCTATAAAAACCTTAAATTTAGGGTCTCGGGAATACGGGAGTTACTCCTGCCTCTGCCTCAGGCCATATTACTTTAGGTTGACCTCCAATGACTTGAAGGATTGCGATGCCTCCGTAAAGGTTCTCACCGTTAGCCGCTAACTTTATTTTACCAGTCGGGTATAGCTGCGCTGCCTTACTGTTAGAATCGTTTAGATCTAGCGATAGGAACGCCGCCTTCAAGTTGTCCGGGTCTAACGGGTTCTCAGGGAACATCTGCCCTGCCTTCTCCAACCCCTCATAAACGAACATTAGCGAGTAGAATATTATGCCTGCTGCCTCAGTAGGTAGCTTACCATATTTTTGCTGGAATGCCTGGACTATGCGTTTATTCCACTCGGTCTGGCGAGCCGGGTTATAGCTGTACGTGTTGGTGAAGTACTCTACGGCCTCGCCAGCTTCCCTTATGGAGTCCGGGTCTGTGTAACCACACCCGCCAGCGCCCGCAATGAACTTAACCTTAATCCCTGAAGCTTGTAAGGCTTTAGCGAAGAGTATTCCGTCACTGAAGTACGGAACGCTGAATATTACGTCCGGGTTTAGATCCCTAATCTTAGATATTATCGGCCCGAAGTCTGTTATGGTGTACGCGTAGGTTATGGTCTCGTTAGGTATTACGCGATTAGCTATTAACTCCGATCTCACACCGTTGGCTACGGTGGTACCGAATATAGAGTCTTCGTGAAGCACTACTACAGTACGTATCGTCACGTTAGTTTTCCGAGCCATCTCCAGAACGAAATCTACGGCTGCCTTACCGTGAGTGCTCGCTCTAGGAGCTATCCTGAAGACGTAGTTCCAGCCCCTCTCGGTTAGCCAGTCTACCAAGGCATCCATAACTAAAGGTATTTTCTCCCTTTCAGTTACTTCAGCTACTGCAGCCGTAAGCCTACTTATGTAAGCTCCTAATATGACGTGAGGTCTGTAATTAGAGATGAGTCTCTCAGCAGCTAAAGCTGCTGAGCTAGGGTCTGTGCCAGCGTCCTCAACATATAGCTCTAGCTTAGCACCACCTAACGATCTAACACCGCCTAACTCATTATTGATTATGTCAACCAAAAGTCTGGCGGCGTCAACCGCTTCCTGGCCGAAGACCGCGTATCTCCCCGTTAAAGGCTCAATAATGCCTATCTTAACTTTCTCTATAGTCGGCTTAGTAGTCGTTGGCGTGGTTGTCGGAGTTGTTGTGGGTGTGGGTGGTAAGCTAGTTAAGTAGACCAAGACACCGGCTACGACAGCGATCAATATTATGAGACCTATCACAAGACTCATAGTTTTAGAAATAGCTTTTTTGAGTGAACGTTTTGACATCATAGTACACCTTACATTATAGATTCTAGTGGACGGGTTTTTAAATCTTTATGGTGTCTCATGGCACGGCCTATTCTCTCCTTAAGATGCTTAAATCGTGCACTCACGTTTCTATTTCTTTAAGATTCCTGACGTTACGACTGTGAATACTTATAAATGTGGTGCTGAATTATGTCTTTCGTTAATGTGGTGGGGGGCGAGCATGCGTAGTGTGGGGGTCTTAGGCGCTGGTAGGATAGGGTCAGCTATTATTAGAGCTCTTAAGTCGTGCACGCCTGATTTAGAGGTTTACGCGAGCGGTAGGAGTGAGGAGACTTTAAATAGGGCTTTAAGGTTTGGCGCTAAGGTGAGCAGGGATAACGCTTACGTAGTACGTAATTCTGATTTAGTGATCGTGAGTGTTAAGCCTTATCATTTCCTAGACGTCTATAATCAAGTCCCCGCTGATTTCTGGTCAGGTAAGTTAGTAGTCTCCGTGATGGCTGGAGTCAGATTAGAGACTTTGAGCAGGGTTCTACAAGGAGCTAAAGTCTTCAGAGCTATGCCGAATATTAACACGTTAGTAAGTAAGTCTGCCACTGCTATAGCAACTAATAATAACAAATCGGAAGACCGTTCCCTCGTGGAGAGCGTTTTCCGGTGTTTCGGTAGTGTGTACTGGGTTCCTGAAGAATACCTAGATATTTGGACGAGTCTAGTGGGTAGTGGGCCGGCCTTCATGGCTGAAATAATAGACGGGCTTGTCTTAGGAGCTGTCTCGTCAGGAATGACTAGAGACATAGCTTACAAAGCAACTCTAGACATGATTGAGGGAACGGTGAAATTATTGAGGGAGCTAGGCACGCACCCAATAGAAATCAGGGATGAGGTGACGACACCCTCAGGCACCACGATTCAGGGGCTGAAGATACTAGAGAGTAAGGGGATAAAAGCAGGCTTAATGGAGGTAGTAGAAACCTCGTTTAGGAGGTCTAGGGAGATAGGGATTGAGATAGATAATTCCATAAAAGCGAAAATAAGTCATTGATTTATTTACCGTTTCTCGGTAGATGGTGGTTCATTTGTTTGTTCCTCACCATCTGCTTCTCAACGGTCTCCCCAAGCCCGCTCACCGCAGTGGCTCACCGCTAGTCGCCTAGGGCTCATCACCCTACGGGTCTCGGAAACCCGGAGACACCAACTAAACATATTCTTCTTAGATTATAAACCTTACCGAGGACTCTAATAAAACTATGAAGAGATACGGACTAGACAGACACGTTACATCAACACACCCCACAACATTAAGAAACCTTAAACATTAATGAATATGAACATTACGAGATTATGAAAATCGAAACAGCCCCGCTCTAAGAAGCCGTGCACTCACCCCGATTGG
>Ga0272449_1001604_pt1 | contig 22859 bp, 21 predicted proteins | sample YNPCB0241_FD_198679 | JGI IMG/M metagenome (GOLD analysis project Ga0272449, IMG submission 198679) | Hot spring sediment microbial communities from Yellowstone National Park, WY, United States - YNP-CB-024-1 | ecosystem: Environmental > Aquatic > Thermal springs > Hot (42-90C) > Sediment... | reverse complement strand
CTCCCTAATTGGTGTGAAAAGACGGTTATTAATGGTGATGCAGAAATTTACGAGGCCTATTACGCCTATAGTCAAATTGGTTGCCATGAGGTTATGTGGGATTCTGAGGGAAAAGATGTTGATACGCACGTCGTAAGAAAACTTTTAGAAAAACACGCAGATTTCTTTAGAGAACATCAGATTGGAAGAGATGTTTTCTTAACATATAGGGTTCCGAATCCGAAGATTGAGGGTGCAGAGAAAAAGGTGTTTGTTGAAACTCTATATAATATTGCAGTAGCTTGCGATGTTGCTTCCACCTTCTATAAGAAAGAGGTTGCACCGATCTTTGAAGTCATTCTTCCCTTTACAACAGATGCTAAGGAACTCATATGGTTATATGAATATTATAGAAGAACAATAGCTGCAACAGAAGAAGTGTTTTTAGGTGAAAACATGAAGGTTAAAGATTGGATCGGATGCTTTGGACCTAAGAGTATTGAGGTAATTCCTCTCATAGAAGATTTTGAGAGCATTTTGAATGCCGATAAAATAGTAGAACCATATATAAGGGTTGTAAAACCCAGGTATTTGAGAGTTTTTATTGCTAGGTCAGACCCTGCTCTCAACTATGGAGTTTTATGTGCAGTCTTACTTTCCAAACTAGCCTTATCAAAGCTGAAACTTCTTGAAAATAAACTAGGTACTAAGATATATCCAATATTAGGAGTAGGGACGATGCCTTTTAGAGGACACTTATCTCCGGAAAATATTGAAAATTTCCTAGAAGAGTATAGAGGACTATCAACTGTTACAGTACAATCTGCTTTGAAATATGACTATCCTGTGGAACAAGTGAGAGAATGCATAAATGTCTTGAACAAGATGCTTCCTAATGGGGAGCCGCTACTCGTAGACCCTGCAGAAGAAAAGAAAATAGTTAATGTGCTTAAAAAAAGCAAGCAGTTCTATGAAAGGGTTGTTGAAAAGTTAGCACCCCTAATTAATAGCGTAGCTTCTTATGTTCCAGCTCGGAGAGCCAGAAGGCTTCACATAGGGCTTTTTGGCTATAGTCGAAGAGTTGGAAACGTTGTCCTTCCAAGAGCTATACCTTTCGCCGCAGCGCTATACTCCTTAGGCATACCACCAGAGTTATTAGGATGCAGGGTTTTTATCGAACTTAAGGAAGATGAATTTAAAATAGTCCAAAAATATTATGTCAACTTAAAGCACGATCTGTATGTGGCAGGCGGTTATGTTTCATTGCGTAATATGGAAATGATTAAAGATAATTATACGCGGATAGCTGAAAAAGTTCACATGAAGCCAGAAATCTTAAAGCAAGCTATTGATGAGGTTTTAAACGACCTTGACGTAATAGAGAAAAACTTTGGTATAAAGTTTGGACCCAGAATCTATTCAATGAAGAAGCATGAAAACTTTGCGAATAATTTTCTCCTATCTTATATAGAAGGTGATGAAGCTGGGGCTTCTAATTCTTTAGTAGATGCAGCCAAAATTAGGAGATGTCTTGGATGAAAAGAAAAATTTTAAATATCCTGCATGGAAAGGTTGGGGGGATCTCTATGGGAAGCGTAAAGGACCTCGAGGTTATCAAGAGACCTACTCGAGATTTCATGGGTATTGGCCGGTTCCACTTTTCAGACCGGTGGATGTCAGGCTTCCATGCAGCCCTCAGAAGTTGAGGAGCGTTGAAACAACCATGCAGCACATTAGGAACAATTATTACAGGAGGCGTGAGGAAGACTGGATACCTGCTAAGACCGCGATGGAGGCTTCACGGTGGCTGGAGGAGAACTATAGATGGAAATTCTTCCTATACTTGGACTTCTTTGACCCTCATGAGCCTTGGGACCCGCTGAGATGGTACGTAGATATGTATGATCCATGCTACGAGGGTAGGAAGTCGTCTATCCGGCTTACGGCCCGTGCAGCTATCTGACACAGGATGAGCTTCTGCACATCAGGGCCCTGTATGCCGGTGAGGCGGCTCTGGTTGACAGGTGGATAGGGTTTTTACTTGAAAAGATGAGTAATCTAGGATTGTTTGAGAACACCACTATTGTTTTCACGAGCGACCATGGCTTCTACTTGGGTGAACACGGGCCAGTAGGTAAATCGGTAATCATCGGTGGAAGCCAGGGTCTAGCTCCCCTATACGAGGAAGTGGCTCACATTCCGCTTCTCATAAGGTTCCCAGATAATCTTAGCTTAAGAAAAAGTATTAAGATAAATGCGCTGGTTCAAACACCTGACGTAACTGCTACGGTGCTTGATCTTGCCGGTGTGAAAAGTTTTACCGGGGGCAGTGTTCAGGGGAAGTCGGTTCTGCCACTTGTTAAGGGTAAAGCCTCCAGCGTTAGGGACATTGCTGTTTCCACGCCGTCATTAATAAAGGGAGTAGGAACAGGATTGAGGGCGACAGTAACAACGGACAAGTGGTCGCTAATACTGGCACCTGGGACAAGCATGGAGGATGCTGAAAAAATCGAGATTACATTCATAGTTGACGGGGAACCCAGGACGCTTAAACCCGTCGGCAAAATAAACACGGAACTCTACAACCTTAAGTCAGACCCTAAGCAGGAGAGAAACCTTGTTTCTGAGGAGACCGAGACGGCTAAAAACATTCAGGCTAAGTTCATAGGGTTTCTCTCGGAGCTTGGGGCCAGCAGAGAGACAATTAGTCCATGGCTCAAATGAGAGGATTAAATTAGTTATTTCTACACAAGCTCTAATACGCGTATCTAAAATTTGTTGCGCTACTAGGCTTATCTGAAACAACGTTAAAGCAAAACGTTTATATTGCATCGTTTGTTTTTCCGGCTATGGCGGGTTCAGGTTATGAAATAGCTAGGTTTCTCTATTGTTCCGGGCTGTTCGAGGAGGAGGTTGCCAAGGCGTATAGTCATATGGCTGAAATCACGGTTGACATGGATGTCAAGTGCCTCTTAAACTATATTGCTGACGACTCTTATAAGCACGCTAAGATGTTTAAGGCTCTCAGCGGTTATCCGGTAAACGTCGGTAAATGTGGTTTTGAAAACTGTGAAAAAGTCTTGGGAAGCCTCTGGAGGAACATCACGGAGTATTCGAGTAGAATTCTGCAGGAGAGCGAAATAAATAAGCACGGGCTCCTAAAGCTGATAGATGGATTAGAGAAGTTCGAGGGCTTCGTGGCGGAAGAGTATATGATGGTTTTAAACGTGAAAACCATCGAGCACATGGCAAGGGAGACAGGGCTAAACATTGAGCCTTATGAGATGATATTTGAATGGATAATTGAGGATGAAAAGAGGCATGAGCAAATTCTAAAGGTCATTAAGAATTTGATCGTAAGAAGTAACAATCAACCGTAAGATCATTTTAATTTAGGTTTAAAACTTCTTTTAGAGTGCCAATCCGTTATGTGCTTTCATCTTTACGGGGATGGTTAAAACAGGTTAGGGTATCCTGCAAATAATTCTCTTTACAAGTCGTGGATGGTTTAAACCATAAAATCGGGCCCGCTGGGATTCGAACCCAGGCTCTTCGGCTCCGAAGGCTTGCGTGAGGTTAATCCTCTCGACGCCTTTATCCTGGCTTGGCCACGGGCCCGTAATATACTTGAGCCTCCTCCTTAAATCGTTATCTTTTTGAACACTATTTCAGGCTTTCTTATCCTATGCCCGGGTTCAACTGCAAGCTCCCCTGCTGAGTCCCATCCATGGTCTTCAGGCAATCCTTCTAGATTGAGAATGTTCCAGATCTTCTCGGATGAGCTTGGCAAGTATGGCCGTAAAACTATGGCTAGTGTCCTCACAGCGTTCACCGAGATGAACAAAGCGTTTGGGTCCTTGGTTTTCCAGGGCTCCTTAACTTGCAGGAACCTGTTGCACTGGATAGCGAAGTCGGCAACCTCTTTCAAAGCCTTATCTATCTCGTAATTCTCAAACTTCTCCCTCATAACGCTGGGGAGCCTCCTGATGCTTTCAACAAGCTTTAAGCATTCCTCATCCTTCTCGTGGCTCCGCGGCTTAGGCACTTCGCCGCCGTAAAGATTCCAGATGAGCGTTAAAGTTCTGTGAATAAAGTTCCCTATGTTTCCAACAAGCTCCCCGTTAACCCTTTCAATCAGCGCTTTCTCAGTAAAATCACCATCCTCGAAGAAAGGTATGTCTCTCGCGAGAAAATACCTTACAGCGTCAACCTCATACTTCTCCAGCAGCTTAAACGGGTCGACCGCGGTCCCCCTAGACTTTGAAAGCTTCTCCCCGCCTATAGTTATATACCCGTGGACAAGAATGTGCCTGGGCAGAGGAATGCCGCATGAGAGCAGTATGCTGGGCCATATTACAGAGTGGAACCAGTTTATGCCTTTTCCAATAAGGTGCACGTCCGCAGGCCAGTACTTCCTGTATTTCTCCCCGTCTGGGTAGCCTAGGGCTGAAACATAGTTAACCAGCGCGTCGACCCAGACGTATATCTTATGCTTAGGGTCGAAAGGAACGCTGACACCCCAGCTTATGCGCGACCTGCTTACCGCTAGGTCCTTAAGGCCCTCGGTTTTTATCCTTGCCAGGATCTCCTGTCTCCTTTTTTCAGGTATGATGAACCCGGTCTCCTCTACTAGCTTAAGTATCTGCTTCTCATACTTGCTCAGCCTGAAGAAGTAGCACTCCTCCTCAATATACTCAGGCTCTGTCCCATGCTCTGGACACTTGCCTTCTACGAGGTCTTTCTCAGTCTTATACTCCTCGCAACCGTAGCAGTATAACCCGCTATAGCTACTCTTATAGATATCCCCGTTTTCAAACATTTTCGTGAATATTAGTTGGGAGACTCTCCTGTGTCTATCCTCAGTAGTTCTTATGAAGTCATCGTTAGATATGTTGAATGCTTTACAAAGCTCCTGAAACCTCTTCGCATTCCTGTCTATAAACTCCTTAACCTCTAAACCAGCCTCCCTTGCCGCCCTCTCGTTCTTCGCAGCATTCTCGTCAGTACCTGTGAGGAAGAAAACATCCCTGCCGGCAAGCCTGTTCCACCTGGCGATTATGTCTGCGCAAACCTTCTCATACAAGTGTCCTAAATGCGGGTAAGCGTTAACATAGTCGATCGCAGTCGTTATGTAGAATTTCCCCTGCTTCGAGTTCATCGTCAAAAACCCCTTTTTCAGCCGATTTAACCTTATCGCTGAGCGAGAAACTATTATTCGCCACGTGCAGCGAAACGTTGCTACATAGGCTTAACCGTCTTGGCAAGCCGGCTTTCCCAGTTTTCTTAATCTACAGCCTTTAAAACCAGTTTCAGAAATATTAGTGCCGGGAAGAAGTGGTGCTGAAAAGGAGGCTGAAACCTATTTCAGATATATCCGCGGCGAATTCATTAAAAACCGGCGATTTATCGACATCTTTTAATTTTATAGAGCAACATCTAGAACCATCATCGTGATGAATCCTACTACCATGAACAGCATCGTATCCTTACCGAAGCCGCTTGAATGCGCTTCAGGAATCATCTCGCTACCTATAACATATATCATCGCCCCTGCTCCGAAAGCCAGGAAGAAGGGGAGCAGCCATTGGAAAACTTGTACTAGGAGGGCGCTCAGTAGGGCTCCCAAGGGTTCAACAACTCCTGATAAAAATCCGAGAAGAACTGCTCTACTCCTGCTCTTGCCGAGCTTCAGGAAGGGTATTGAAACAGAAGCCCCCTCAGGAAAATCCTGAATAGCTATTCCCGAGGTCAGGGCCCAAGCAGCCTTAAGGTTTCCAGACCCGAATACGACGCCGACAGAAAAGCCCTCTGGTAAATTGTGTAGAGTTACTGCAGCTATTATTTTCCTAAGCCTCCCAGCCTTCTCGTCTTCAATCCCCTTCAAAGGATGCTCATGCGGCACGAATACATCGGATCCATACATCAGTAGAGATCCCGCTAGGAAACCGATGCTGGAGACAATTATCCCGCCTGTCTCTAACGCGGGTTGGAGTAGGCTGAAGAAGGATGCTGCCATCATTATTCCTATTGAGAACCCGAAGAAACAGTCTAGGCTTCTACCTGATAAACCTGTCTTAAAGAAAGCTATCGTTGCACCTAATCCCGTAACAACTGAGCATACGAACCCGCCGAGGAAAGCGTTAATCAATATGTCGAACATGAGGCTGAAATGACGTGGAGGATGTAAAAAATCTTATCCAAACTTTTTATGCTTATACCGAGGTTTTAGCGTGTTAAGCTCTTTAAGTCTAATAAGCAGGCTTCAGCATGGCCTTTTGGGTTAACTCTTCTATAGATTTTAACTATTCTCCCGTCTTCACTTATTAGAAAGGTTGTTCTAACGACACTTCTATACGGTGCTTCTTTGTTCACAGGCTCTTCTAAAACGCCATACTTCTTCAAAACCTTGCCTTCAGGGTCGCTTAGAAGAATGAATGGAATATTGTTCTCCACTTTAAATTTCCTATGAGATTCCACATCGTCCATGCTTATTCCTATTATAACAGTGTCCTCCTTTCTGAACTTCTCATAGAGCTTGCTGAACTCCCTAGCCTCTTGAGTACATCCTGAGGTCCCATCTTTTGGATAAAAATAGAGCACTACCCTCCTTCCACGAAAATCTTTAAGGGATACCTTTTCACCATCGTCTGAGACAAGGTTGAAGTCGGGAGCAAAATCTCCTATATTCAACGACATCACCTAAGTAGGTATTGCTCAAAAACGATATAAGTGTTATACGAAAAAAGAGCTTAAAATGTTCCCACTAGAAACCCGAGTACTTGTCCCTAGGCGCATTGCATACAGGACACCTCTCTGGAGGCTCTTCCCCAACATACGTGTGTCCACATGTTTGACATATCCAAACCTTGCCTTTCAAAGGCCAGTCTTTCTTTTGATCGACGTAGCCCTTAGCCTCCTTATATAGCTGAGAATGGATCTTCTCAGCCTCGTATGCCCATTTAAAGCTTAGCTCCGCAGCCTTCTCTCCCTGAAACTTCGCTACCTCCATGTAAGTCGGGTACATCTCATTAACCTCATAATCCTCTCCCATTATTCCAAGATCAAGGTTTTTAGAAGTATCCCCTGGTCCAGTTGGCGTTCCAGCAGAGACCTTAAAATCCTCTTTGTAATTCTTAAGCTTATCATAATGGTTCCTAGCATGAACGAACTCTGCAAAAGCTATTGCTTTAAACAGCCTGGCAACATTAGGAAACTTCTCGTGTTCAGCTATTTCTGCAAAAACCAAGTACCTCATATGCGCCATCGACTCTCCTGCAAAAGCGTTAAGCAGCGAATCCCTAGTAATGGGCCTCATGGTCATGAAAACACTATTTCAATATTTAAGCATTATCCGAAAAAATTAATCAGCCGCTGATTTCCAACCTGCTTGAAAAACATTTTTACAGATACTGCATCTGGATACATTAATGTTTGGATTAATCTTCTTATGGTTTGTACAGAAATATTTTCTCGACAAAAAATATACTACCATTTTAGATACTTCTTCCTGAATCGTGTATTCATCCATCTCCATTCGAACTATTTTATCCGCCAGCTTCTTAACCATATTCTGAAAATCTTTGAATTTCGTAGTTTTTACAAATACACCTCTCTCATCATTTAGATATCTGGAAACTGCTGATCGCGACAGGTTAAGAAGCTCGGCAGCGTTTTTCCTAGACATCCCTTTTTTAACGAGTTCTCTTGCAAGCGCGTTTCTTATGGACGGGACCACGTATTTATAGGCCAACTCGAAAACATTATCCATTGTTAAACCACGGTTATTCTCTTCTTCACTTCCTCAGGGTTATTAACGACCCCCGTCAGGTCTTCGACTATTTCGACAGACCCTATATACTTACCCTCCCTACTCTTAACAGGTACTATCAATACTCTTATCACTCTGTCTCCCATCTTGGTCCAAAATTCTCTATGTCCTGATTCTCGCTTAACTTCATCAACCGTTTTCTTAACGATGCTTTCAAGCCTCGGAGGATGGCAGTATTCGAGCCTTCTGCCTATTATCGTTTTCGTTCTAACAAAACCCTTATGCAGGAAGCTTTCACTGAAAAATTTAACCCTATCGTCAGAGTTTGCAAAGGTTATCTCTAATGGCAGTGCCTTGAATACGGCCTTAATCTCTTCAGTATCCAGGAAACCTGTATCAAGATCAATGTCACCGGCACCCTTAACAACGTATGAGTCGGGATTGATTCCTTGAGAAGTAATCATCATCCTGAACTCTGTCGGAAGCGAATCAACTTTCTCCCGAGGCAGACCCGTATCCGCTTCATACGGCAGAATTGGTTTCGCATTAATACTCAATTTTTCACCCTTGGTTTCAACAATATACCCAATCTTTTCGGCAATAGTAGATATGGCCGCCCATTCTCCTTCACTGAGCAGGGTTTGAACCGTTGGATAAAGGATCTTGTTCTCCCTGAAAACCAGCTCTGAAATTTCTCTAGCCAGCTCCAAAGCCCTGTTTCCCATTTCAGTGATAAGCACTGGATCAAACCTGTTCTCCAACCTATCTAGAAACTCTAATAGCTGCCTCAGCTTAGTCCTTACTTGATCCTCCCTCCCCCATAAAACCCTTGTTGGAGCTATTATACCTCTCCTCTCCAAATACGGGAATATAAGCATCTGAATCTTCCGGTAATGAAGCTTAATATTCATCAGTTTAAGAACAACGTCTTTAATTCTGGCTACGATGTTTTTTGCATCTGAACCACTTTCCTCTTGACTTTTAAGCAGTGCAGAAGCGTAGACGGCTAGAATCTCGGATTGTTTAAGTATCAGATCATTCTCTCTTAATAATAAGTCTAAAGGATGACCTTTTGGAATATCTTTAATTTCTCTAGAATTGAGAGTATCTTTGAAGAGCTCGACGTGAAGATCACATAACTTCAATATCTCCTCTATTCTTACACCCTCCTTAACCAACTGTTGCTCTATTAAAGGTATTTCGAAGGGAGATATTGCTGAAATGATGCGTTTATACTTATCCTTAAGCTCTTCTATGCTCTTACCCGAATGTAGCTCCTTTAGAATTTCTACAACACTCTTCGCTTTCATGTTTAAATCCAAATCATTAGTTGACATGTGTCAACATTATCTGGTCGGCTTATAAGTGTTTCCCGAAAAACAACATGATGAAAACGCTTATAATTCTCTTTAACGCCCCGATCTGTATGAATGTTCATGATGCAATAGAAAATAGGAGGGCTTATTGTGCTATTGAACCGATAAGCGTTTCCGAAGGGCTTATTGAGGATCTTGCTTACCATGCTTCATTAGCCCCGTCGTGTTACAATAATCAACCTTGGAGGTTTGTGTTTGTAAAGAGTCGTGAAAAGCTTGAAGAATTATATAAGGCGCTGTCAACCGGGAACAGTTGGGCTAAAAATCATCTTTAATCGTGGCTGTTTACTCTAAGAAGAATTACGATTGTGTTTCAAACGGGCGCGAGTATTATCTTTTTGATACAGGGATGGCTGTTGCATTCCTTATTCTAAGGGCGACTGAGCTTGGATTGGTTGCCCATCCGATTGCAGGCTATGAGCCTGAGAAGGTTAGGAATGCCTTGGGAATTAATAAGGAGGCAACTATAATCACTTTACTCATAATGGGAAAGCATTCTGAGAAAGCTATTGCCGATCTTTCAAGTAAACAAAGGTCTGCAGAATTAAATAGGCCCCTTCGAAAGGATTTTGAAGAAATCGCACGAATCCTTTAGAAGCAGACCAGGGGCGCTAAATATCTGTGCTTGCCGCTTTACTCCTATTTGACTTTTTAGAGGCCTAATCTAAAGAAGAAGTATATTAAACCCATCTGTTTAGGCGTTCTGCTGCACAGACGTAAAAACATTTAAACACTGAAAATATTTCTTAGACCCTATAAATGAGCGTAAAAACAGGTCCTAAGATAACGGAGAAAAGATGGTCTCCTGAGATCGAGGAGGAGCTCATAAAGCTCTGGGAGAAGGAGGGTCTGTACAGGTTTGACCCAAGTAGACCAGGCGAGATATACACTATAGACACTCCTCCGCCCTATATCTCAGCCAAGTGGCACGTGGGGAGCGCGGCTCACTACACTGGAATAGACATGGTTGCCAGGTATAAGAGGCTCCTAGGCTATAACGTGCACTTTCCGATTGGTTGGGATAGAAACGGTCTGCCCGTGGAAGTAATAGTTGAGAGACAGTACAATATTAGGGTGAAAGATGTTGAAAGAGAGTATTTCATAAATCTATGCAAGCAGGCTCTTGACAGGGTTGAGGCTGAGGTTATAAATCAGGCTAGGAGGCTTGGACTAAGCTGCGACTTTGAAAACATGTATAGGACTGATTCCCCAGAGTATAGGAGCCTTACTCAGGAGACTTTCATAGAGCTTTGGAGACGGGGCTTAATATATGAGTCTGAAAGACCTACGAATTGGTGTCCAAGATGCGGTACAGCTATTGCGGATGCTGAGGTAGAGTATGTTGAAACAATGTCTAGGCTTTTCTACATTCTTTTCAAGGTTAAGGAGATCGGTGGGGATGTTCAAATAGCGACGACTAGGCCTGAGCTTCTGGCTGGCTGCGATGCTGTAATATTCAATCCGGCGGATGAACGGTATTTCTGGCTTGAGGGGAAAACGCTGATAGTTCCGATCTATGATAAGGAGGTTAGGGTTTTCGCAAACAGCTATGCTAAACCGGATTTCGGCACGGGGCTGGTGATGATTTGCAGTTACGGCGATACTTCCGACATAAGGCTGTTCCGGGAGCTAGGCTTAAAGCCAACCAGGGTGATAAACGAGAATGCCACTTTAACGGAGGAAGCCGGTTTTCTGAAGGGTTTGAGCGTTGAGGAGGCAAGAAGGAGGATCGTGGAGGAGCTTTCCAGAAGAGGTTTACTCGTTAAGGCCGAAGAGGTTTCGCAAAGAGTCCCCGTGTGTTGGAGGTGTCAGACACGCTTAGAGTTCGTTGAGATGAGCGAGCTTTATCTTAAGCAGGAGGAGTTCATAGATAAGGTTAGAGAGGCTTCTAGCAAAATGGTTTTCCACCCTGAGTTCATGAGGCAGATACTGGTTGACTGGATAAACAGCGTGAAAGGAGACTGGCCTATTTCCCGAAGAAGGTACTACGCTACTGAGGTCCCTTTATGGTATTGCAGCAAGTGTGGCGAGCCGTATGTCCCTGAGCCTGGGAAATACTATCGTCCTTGGAAGGATTCTCCTCCTGAGAATGCTAGATGCAGCAAGTGTGGCGGGGCTGACTTTAAAGGTGACGGAAGGGTTCTGGACACCTGGATGGATTCAAGCATTTCCCAGCTTTTCGTGACAGGCTACAGGAGGAATGAGGAGCTTTTTAAAAAATCCTGGATATGTTCGCTTAGACCGCAGGGCTATGAGATAATAAGGACTTGGCTGTACTACTCGATCCTTAGGACTGTTCAGCTTCTTGGCACTCCTCCCTTCAAGGAGGTTAGGATCAGCGGCCTCGGGCTGGATGAGAAGGGTGAGGCGATGCACAAGTCTAGGGGGAACGTTGTTTTTCCCGACGAGTATATTAAGAAGTACGGGGCTGATGCTTTCAGGTTTTGGGCTGCTTCAGAAGCTAAGCTTGGCTCGAACTACCGTTTCTCCGAGGAAAGGCTTAAGGGTGCTAGGCTCTTCCTAACCAAGCTGTGGAACATAGGGCGTTTCATATCTTCTTTCGAATACTTAGACAGAAAGCCTAGGGAACTGTGTTTCCTGGATAAGCTTGCGTTAAGCGAGCTTAAAAGGGTTTTTGAAGAGGCTAAGAAAGACTATGAATCCCTGGATTTCTATGGTCCCTCGAATCTTCTTAGGAACTATGTCTGGAGCTTTTTCGCAGACCATTACCTGGAGGCTGTTAAGCCAAGAGCCTACTTGCAGGGCACTAGGGAAGAGGCGGAGTCAGCCTGGTATACTCTCCACAGAGTTCTAAGAGCTTGTCTAGTCGGGCTCTCACCCATCATACCGTTCATAACAGACTACTTGTTTAGAAACATTTATGGAGAGTCTGTTCTCCACCAGTCTTTCCCAGTGTTTGAGGATGTTGAGCATGTTGAAAACGAGGTTGCAGCACTCTTCATGAATGTCAACTCAGCTGTCTGGAAGTTTAAGAAAAAGCTTGGCGTTTCCCTAAACGAGGAGATTGGCTACAGGGTTTATGTCCCGGATAGGCTGAAGCCCATGGAGCATGATTTAGCAAGGATGCATAGGGTTAAAGTGTTTTACGGGTCTCCGAGTGGAGGCTTTGAGGAGGTTGACGGAGTTTTCTTCGAAAAACTCTAGGGACTAATCATCCTTCTAATCTTATCCAGATAGCTGCAGAACTCCTCCAGGGTGCATGACTTGTTAAGCTGCAGTGAAACATATCCTCCATAGGCATTTGTCTTCAGCATTTTAAACACTTTCTCTACAAAGTTTTTCTCACCGTTTTCTAAACAGGCTTCACTTACTGTCACATGGTTCACCAGGGGAACCAGTTTCTCAAGCATTTTCTCATTAAGCTTACTAAGGCTTTCTAAGTCAAGAGTTAGCCCTATCGTCTCCGACCCAATGTCTTCAATCATGGCTGCCAGCCTATCCATGTTAGAGTAAGCCTCCTTATCCGTGCTTATGCTTATCTCAACATTGTTCTTCTCAGCCGAGGAAAGAATATTCAGAAGGTTCCTATAGAGAAGTTTAAAATCTTTTTCACTATATTTTTCTCCACTAACGGGTGTAGCACTCAGCCTCAGCACTCTACAGCCGTTTTCACCGCAGAACTTTATCCAGTTTTTAACATCGTTTAAATACTTCTCGTTACTCTTAACATCTCCCCCTAGCAGGTTGAGCTTAAGGTTTAAGACTGCGATACTGCCACCGTTGTTCCTTACCTCGTTGAAAAGCTGTAGAACCCGCTCCCTGCCTCCAGAATTCGACTCGTCGAGCTCCAGGTTTTTAACACCCTTCTCCAAGCATTTAACCAACGCTTGTTCAAAACTTATGTTCTCACCAGAGGCCAAGTGGCTTATGCTAGATGTATTAATGCAAATGTTCAATTGATTTCCCACGCCTAACAAGTTTCAACACGAATGTTTAACATTCCTCTCCCCATGTCTGTGAACTGCAGGTTTTACTGTGACACTTCTCTAGAGGTTTGCTTACGCTACGCTTTTTCGAAGACGGGTTATCCGTATATGCTCCGCTTACCATGTTCTGAGCGAGAGATTTATTAGCCACTCTTATTTTAAGCTTTTCCTCCCGCGAGAGGATTCTGCGGAAGATGAAACACGCGTCAAAGTATATAGGTTATCGTGCCCTCCTTAGAGTCTTCAACCAGTATTCCGATCTTTTTAAGGTCGTTCCGAATCCTGTCGGCAAGACTGTAATCCCCAGAAGCCCGAGCCTCTTCCCTAAGCCTAACCAGTATTTCCGTAAGCCTCCTCTCCCTCTCCGTGGCTTTTTCAACACCCTCCTGGAAGAACCCGAGCATCCTCCAAAGCCTGGAAAACCGGTGTAGAAGGCTTTTCGAAACATTATTCCTGCTCGAATCCTCGAGAATCCTGTTGGCAGCATCCATAAGCGTCGCGATAGCGCGAGGCGTGTTGAAATCGTTGCATAAATGGTTTAAAACCTGGTTTTCAAGCTCATCAGCCTCCCTGCTCTCACCCTCCTCCCCCTCTCCAAGCCTAACTAGGATTCTCCTAACCCTGTCAAGCCCCTTTTTAGCAGCCTCTAGGGACTGCTCACTGTAATCCAACGGGCTCCGGTAATGCGTTGAAAGAACGTAGAACCTGAGAGTGTCGGGGTCAAACCTGTTTAAAACCTCTCTGACCGTCACATAGTTTTTAAGGCTCTTCGACATTTTCTCTCCTCCAACATTTAAAAGCCCATGGTGCATCCATATCTGTACGAACCTCTTCCCAGTTAATGCTTCGGATTGCGCTCTCTCATTCTCATGATGAGGGAAAACAAGCTCCGTGCCGCCTGCATGTATGTCAAGGGTTTCACCCAGGTACTTCATGGCCATCACGCTGCACTCGATATGCCACCCTGGCCTACCTCTCCCCCACGGGCTCTCCCAAGAAGCCTCCCCTGGCTTAGCTGCTTTCCAAAGTGCAAAGTCAAGCGGATCCCTCTTGTTCTCGCCTGGCTCAACCCTAGCGCCTGCAAGGATATTATCCAGTGATTGGCTTGAAAGCTCCCCGTAGCCTTGATACTTCCGCACGGAGAAGTAGACGTTGCCGTGAGACTCGTAAGCATAGCCTTTCTCCATCAGCTTCCCCACGAATCCTATTATGTCGGGAATATGGTCAGTCACCCTGGGGTTGAAAGTGGGAAGTCTTATTCCGAGTCTCAGAGTATCGATGAAATACTCAACCGTGTATTGGAGTGCAACCTCGCTAGCAGGCCTACCCTCCTCGACAGACCTACTTATTATCTTGTCGTCGACATCAGTAATGTTTCTCACGAAGATAACCCGGTAACCCAAATACTCTAGAAATCTTCTAAACGAGTCGTAGATTATTTCCGACCGGGCGTGGCCAAGATGAGCTACATCGTAGACAGTGGGGCCGCACACGTACATTCTGACCTCTCCAGGATGTATTGGAACCAGTTTCTCAACCTTCTTCGTTAAAGTGTTGTAGATGAAAACATCCATGAGGCTTTTCCCAGCCTTGTCCACACTCATTCTCCTGACGGTTTCCATTTTATTCTTTTTAAGCATTCCGTGGAAATATAGCTGCGTATTATAATGAAAAATAGGCTTATTTTTAGCTTGAATATCAAGCGTATGCTTAAAGATGCTTTAGTTGAAAAATGCTCCATCGTGAGCCAGTGTGCCCCCGCGTCTAGAAATCCATAAACTAAGGAAGCGTTGAAAAATAGAGCGCGCGCTTCTCCCAACAGTTCCCATTCATCATTCTCTCAAATACTCTGTTATCCTTCTTCTCTCCCTAATATTCCTGAGAAGCCTGCTTTCCTTAATTATGAGCCCCCAAGGCGTCCTAAGCCTCTTCATAGCATGGGTTAAAGCGTTTTCAAGGTTTCCGAAAACAGTGGGCTTTCCAGCCAGGGCTTTTCTGACATTCTCCCTAACCAGCCAGACTCCTGCTGGCAGAAGGTATCCTGGTCCTGCTTCCCTAAGCACCAGCACGGCTGCCTGCCGCCTAACCCTTTTTAGATGCTCGACGACTGCAAGCCTAGCAGCATAGTAGCAGCCGCCTATCCTAGCGTAGGTTGTTCTCCCTTCAACATCCTCATAGTCTGAGCCTATAGCGACATTCTCCCCACCCCCTATGTTCCAGACAGAGCCCGGGTGAAACATTTCGATGAACTCGTAGCACCATTTTCCAGGCATTACGACAACTATGAACCTGTTGTCAATATGCTGGGACTCGTAAACCATGTACTCCCCGACCTCGGGATATTCTCTGAGGCTCTCAATCATTCTCTCCGCCAGAATGCTGTCCACCGCAGTTATGCTCCACCTTGTTGGGACAAGCCGTCTGCGCCTACCTATTCCGAAGACAGCTGCGCTTAAAGCCTTTTGAATGGATGAAACAGGAACTCCTGCAGAGTATGCGTTGTAGACTGCTTCTGAAGCCTTAAGATCCTCATCGTAATATGCTTTCTCAATCACCCGGTTAACCTTGATGCTGCCCGCCTCAAGCCTCTCCACAAGCCCGTAGGGACCGAATGGTTGAGCATCCTCGTCGAGGATGAGACGCGCCTTAACCGGCTTGGAGAACTCTAGGGACGCCTCTATAGGTTGGCTTGCCATCGCCATCTCTTGCGTTAGCCCGAAAAGCCTCCCTGCTTCCCAAGGATTGTTAACGTTAACTCTGAAGATTCCCCTTACGAGGCTAGACCTATACTCTATAAGCTTATCCAGATCTATACTCCACCAGTATTCAGGCTGGTCAAGAACACTAGTGTCTCCGAAGAAAGGAGGAACAAGAGGCCCAACGCCGACCTTCGGATAGCCTATTCTTCCCACGAAGACCCCGGGAGGGGAAGACCCATCCATCGCCGTCCTGCTTTCAAGCCTTAGACTAACCACTGGTTGAAGCTTGCTGTAGCGGAGCATTATGGGGCACTGCTTTCTCCCACAGAGGGCTCTCGAGCCTAGACAGTATATGCATTGGCTTCCGCTGGGCGCATGAACCTCTACTCCACCGGAGGAAGCCCAGGGGAGTAAGGGTTGCATGTCTTATTCAACCGGTATTCTTCTACCGCGCTTCTTCTTCGTCAATATCACTTCCAGAATACCGTTGTAGTATCTTGCTTTAGCAGGCTCCTCCTCAACCTTCGTCGGAAGAGGTATTCTAACGCTGTAGTACAATGGGGTTTCCTTGAAAAGCCTCCTCACCGAGGGAGTCTCCTTCCTGCACAATCCTTCGACGACAAGAGAATCCTCGTAAAGCGTCAGCTTAATATCGTCCTTCTCAACCCCAGGCAGGTCTACACTGATCCTTATCTCGTTCTCGCTTTCAACAATGTTATACAGCGGTTCCACGCATCCCATGCGTCTAGCCCTCCGCCTCCCAAGGTCCTCCTCGAACACCACCCGCATCTCGTCGAAGAACCTTTCAAAATCCTCCATTCTCTCTCACCTCCTAGACAAGGCTCTGCTCCGTCATGGGTGGCAGGCTTCTCATCCTCCTTATCTCATCGTCAGTCCTCCTCATGAGCTCCCTATACTGCATCCTGATCTCCTCGGCGGAAGCTATTAATGAATCCACCTCCACCTTCTCTAAGCCTATTTGCGGCAGCAGTGTTAAAACCTTTGCTGCCGAGCCAGGGTCAGGATAGTTTAAGTACGACTGGACGAAAAGCCCGAGCCCATTCATACCGAGTCTTTCAAGCCTCTTAAGGATAAGTGCTTTCGGCCCGAAGAGCAACCCGTCTCGCAAGATCTCTACATCCTTCATTTTCGAGGCAATCTTTAAGGCTTCCTCGCTTGTCGGCACGGCGTAAACCTTAGGATCCGTTATGTCTATCCTGTATGGGTGCGGTATTCCACCTAGGCTTAGAAACAGCCTCGGGTTCTTGCTTTTAACCCAGTCCACTATTTGCCCCACTATGTCGTAAACCCCTTCCTGAGGTATTGGAAGCTCAGACCTTAGAATGTAGACATTATCCTTATAGTATATTTCGAACACATCCATAATCTTCCCGTTTCTCATCACCAGCATCGGTGGGAAATCATCAGTCTCAAGATACCCTGTTTTCTCAAAACCAAGTTTCGAAAGATAGTGGCTGAGCGATATTGTTCCGACAAGACCCGTATCTGGAATACCTTCAAGTATCAACGGCCTGTCGAAAACCGTTTTAACCTCTTCGATAATCATGCTCCTACCAGCCATCTTGCAATACTTATTTCCCCAGGGAGTGTTAAAAAGCTTTAACCCCGGTTTTCAGGCTCCACATGAATAATTACTTCAACTTTTCCTCCAAGAACGTGTTCAACACGGTGCTCCAGCCTGGAAGCCGCTTCATGAGCCTCCGCCATGCTCCTACCACCCTCCATGCTGACTGTGAGCTCAATCCTGTTTAAACCGGAGGCTTCTCTAAAAACCCTTATCCTCCTAATTCCTTTAACAGTGTGAAACTGCTTAACCTCCTCTTCAACAGCCTGTTTAACCTTAAGGTATAGAGAGGAGTTTGAGCCGATTGTCCTGATCGGTGTGACTGCTGAGCCAGCTGTTTCAACATGAACCATTACGCTGCCAACGTTCTCAACATCTTTCAAAACGTTCCTCTCGACTTCGTCAGCAATCCTGTGGGCTTCAGAAAGACTCATCTCTCCAGGGACCTCTATGTGCAGTGACACGAACAGTTTACCGTCTGACTGTGAAACAAGAATATCGTGAACGTTCAGAACACCCTTGACTCTCATAACCGAGTCCTTAACGACTCCACGAAGGCCTTCGGAACCCTTTGGAAGACCATGTACTCTAACAATCACATCCCCCTCAACAATCCTGGAGATTTTATCCTCAACATTCTTAACGCTCTTCTGAATGCTTGAAACACTGCTCTCCACGGGGACGACCGCGCCGACGTCGACATACGTCTTCCTGTCAAGCCTCCTTACGTTCAAGTATGAAACTCCGTCAGCACCATACTCTTCCTCAACAATCCTTCTTATTCTCCTCACCATGGCTGGCGAGACAGTGTCCGTTAGCTCAAGCCCAGTTTCATAGAGCAGTCTACCGCTGAGATAAACCATCATGGCTGCGAGCAGGATGCCTGCAACAGCGTCTGCATAACTCATGTTGAAGTATCCTGCAAGAACGAAACCGAGGATAGCCACGATAGTGTCGAAGAAATCAGCCAGCGAGTGAAACAGGCCTGCCTTAACGCTGGACTCGCCTCCGCCTGGAGCCTTTGAAAGCAGGATGATCCTGGCGAAATCCACGGTTAACGTGTAGGCGAGCGCCAGTACTCCTACTGACCCGGGGTAGACTGGAGACGGGTTGAAGAGTCTTTCGAAGCTTCTCATGAGAAGCTGGATGACAAGGTAGATGAGCGCGATGCCGCTTGTGAAAGCTCCTAGCGTCTTTATCCTGCTATGGCCGTAAGTATGGCTCTCATCCGCAGGCTTAAGGCTGACCCTGTAGGTTATGAAAAGCATCCCGGTTACTAGGAAATCATACGCTGCGTGAATCCCGTCTCCGAGAACCGCTAGGCTGTTAGTGAGAATTCCTGCAGAAACCTCGAGAAGCATTACTGAGCCTATTAGGCATGTGGATGCTAGCTGTGTGTTCAGTATTTTCTCTTCAGATTCTTTCAAACTCCCTGTTGAAACGGGGCTTTGAAAAGCTGCTTTTAAGCTTATGCTTCTTTTAAAAACTTAAAACCCGTATCCCAGTCTGTCTCCGCCATGTTTCCAACCGGGGATGAGACTAGGCGTTACACTCATCCAATCATAGTATACATGCTGATAGGCTTTAACACCGGTGTCTTCATCCTCGAGTTTTCAGACCCATGGGCTTACGAGCTCATGATACTGCAATACGGCTTTATACCTAGGCTTCTGACACTCGACCCTTTAGAGGGAGTGTTAAGGATGTTTACATCCATGTTTCTCCACGCAGATGTTCTACACATCTTCGGCAACATGCTTTTCCTCTACGTTTTTGGAGACAATGTGGAGGACAGGATGGGGCACGTCAAGTTTCTGTTTTTCTATCTTTTCTCCGGCTTTGCCGCGAGCCTAGCTCACTTCATGATCGACCCTTTTTCAATGGTTCCCGCCATAGGGGCTTCCGGCGCCATCTCCGGTGTCATGGGTGCATACATGGTTATGTTTCCCTTCGCCAGGGTACGGGTTTTCTACCGTTTCTTCATGGTGAGGCTTCCCGCTGTTGTCTACTTGGGATTCTGGTTCCTGATGCAGCTTTTCGAAAGCATGCTTCCGGAATACGTTGGAATCGCTTATTGGGCTCATATCGGCGGGTTTATCACTGGAGTAATCGTGGCGCTGCTCTTCTTCAGAAAGGAGCGTAAACGTCCAGTTGCCCAATACTCCTATTACTACAGTTACTCTACACTACACTGTCAATACCCGGCGGGATATTGGTGAAAGAATTAGAATCATAGACTTTCCTTGGGTGCTGGGGCGAGAACAGTAATAGTGAATCCAGGTATCACTCCTATTCTTACGGTTTTTCTGTGAAAACCATATTTTTCCTTAGACGCGAGTCCGAATCGTCAGATGCTTCTCCGTTGAACCCTCCCAATATTCATTCCAGTGTACTTGCGAACTAGCTTATCGTAAGCCGGCTTCAGCCCGTGGGCTTACTAACAAATCCTTGGCAACGGTATTCCATGAAGCATGGGTAGGATTCTAACCCCTCCTGCCCTCGTTAAAAGCCTAACCTCGCCAGTCTTAGATCTTCCAGAGACTCTGCCTATTACACAGGCTTCTCTACTGACCTCAAGCCTTTTCAAAGCCCTTATTGTTTCCTCAGCGTAGCGTCGCGGCGTGAATATGATGAGCCTGCCTTCGCATCCAAGGTAAAGCGGGTCTATGCCTAGAACCTCGCAGAAGCCTAAAACACTCTCCTTGAACGGTATTTTCTCCTCCTCTACTTCTATCACGACCCTAGAGGATTCCGCAACCTCGTTAAGCGAGGTCGCTAAGCCTCCTCTAGTAGGATCTATGAGAGTATGTACAATTATTCCCTTCTTGACGATCGTTTCCAGAATGCTCGTTAATGGAGCGCAGTCGCTCAAAACATCCGTCTCCAGTTGAAATTCTCCTCTTGCAGCAAGCACAGCAGCCCCATGGTCTCCAACACTTCCAGTTACAATAATAGTGTCCCCAGGCCTCGCATTCAACGTTGAAACCCTGATGCCCGGGTATACTCTTCCAACACCTGAAGTGTTTATGAAGATCCTATCGCACCCTCCCTTCTCAACAACCTTCACGTCTCCAGTCGCTATCTTAACTCCAGCCTTCTCAGCAGCCTCCCCGACGCTTCCAATAATCCTTCTGAGAAAATCCTCCTCCAACCCTTCCTCCATTATCAGCGACAGGCTCAGGTATTTGGGCTTAGCCCCCATTGTGACAAGATCGTTCACAGTACCGTTGACTGACAACATCCCTATGTCGCAACCCTTGACTACAGGAGGCTTCATGACGAAGGAATCAGTTGTGAAAGCAATCCTGCCGCCGCGCGTCTTAAACACAGCCTTGTCAACACCCCTGCTGTCAATGTTAAGCCTGCCGGATATTTCTCTGATAAGCTCGTGCATCAGCCTTCCGCCGGCACCATGCTCCAAGATTATTCTCCCGCTCATTTCTCACAACCCCGCGTAGAAGTATGCGGCGCACGTGCCTTCAGATGAAACCATGCATGGGCCAATAGGGTTGTCGGGTCTACAGGCTTTTCTATAGAGGCTGCATTCAAACGGTTTTCGACTCCCCCTGACGACTTCTCCGCAGAGGCATCCATCAGGCTTAACGGTTTTAACTGGTTTCAAGCCATATTCTTCAACAGCGTCGAAAGACCTAAACTCCTCCCTTAAAGCCAGGCCGCTTCCCTCTATGAATCCGAGGCCACGCCACTCGGAGTCAACCTGCTTGAAAACCTCGCGCATAAGCCTAACCGCCTTAACGTTTCCCTCGTACCTGACAGTCCTCGAGTATTCGTTCTCAACCTCACTCCTTTTTTCAGCAAGCTGCTTCAGTATCATGCGTATCGCCTCCACGATGTCAACAGGTTCGAAACCGGTTACGACAGCTGGAACACTGTGTTTCCGCACGATTTCAACATAGGGTTTAACGCCTATTATCGTGCTCACGTGACCCGGAAGCATCAGTCCGTCTATATTAAGATCCTCAGCCTCAAGAAGCCTGTTTAAAGCAGGCGGCATCAGTTTGAAGAGACTTATCAGCCTAAGATTCCTAATCCCTCTGCTTCTACACTGAAGTATGGTTGAGGCGAAAAGGGGGGAAGTGGTTTCGAAGCCTATTCCCGCCATGACGAATTCCCTTTCAGGTTCCTTCTCAGCCATTCTAAGAGCATCATAAGGAGAGTAAATAACTCTCACGTCGAGCCCCTCGCCCCTAAGGTTTAACAGGCTCCTGCCGTTAACAGGAACCCTCATCATGTCTCCGAAAGTAGCTATGGTCTTACCTGCTTCAGCGGCTTGAAAAAGCATTGAGAACCCTGAATCGGGCGTAACGCAGACGGGGCAGCCTGGGCCAGATATAAGGTCGAGACTATCCTTGAAAAGACTCTTTAAACCATGCCTCGCAACAGTCATCGTGTGCGTCCCACAAACCTCCATTATCTTGACTTCTCTACCAAGTCTCTCAAGAAGCTCGTTAGCCTTACCAGCTATCCTCCTGACGAGTTCTCCATCCCTATACTCTTGCATGAACCTCATTCTTTAAACATCTCCCTAAGCGCCTCCAGCATTTCTAGAGCTGTTTTCTGGTCGAGAACCTCTATGGCGAAGCCAGCGTGAACAATAACATAGTCTCCGACGGAAATATTGTCGACAAGGTCAAGCCTCACGCTCCTACGTGTACCCCCGAACGAGACAATAGCCTCCTCTCCCTTAACCTCCTCAACTCTTCCAGGTATGCCGAGGCACAAATCACTCCTCCTCCATCAGGCTGCTCGCAACAGCTTGCCCTAGGGATATTCCACCGTCGTTAGTCGGAACAATATTGTTGAAAAAGGCTTGGAAACCTTTTTCCTCAGCTAAACGTTTAACCCTTGAGGAAAGTATCCTGTTCTGAAACACTCCTCCAGTTAAAACAACCGTGTCAACTCCCTCTTCAAGCCTTATGGTGTCCGCCAGCTCGACAGTGAGCCTGGCGATGGTTTCGTGAAACCTTTGGCTGATTGTTTTAACCGGAGTATTGTCCTTAAGGTCTTCAACTATTGAGCGTATAATGGGAGCAGTGTCCACAACATACTCTTTCACACCCGTAATTTTAAACGGGTAGGCTCCTCTATCGACTCCTCCAGCAACCATCTCAAGCATTACAGCCGGCTCCCCTTCAAAGGTTCTTGTTAAACATATTCCTAAAAGAGCTGAGACAGCGTCGAACATTCTTCCTAATCCGCACGTCATAGGAGTGTTAATTCCCCTATCAATCATCCTCTTCAAAAACGTTTTAGCTTTCTCGCTCAGCCCAATGTTGATCTTTAAAGCATCCTCGCCCATTGAATCGTAAAGATAGCTGAAGGCCATTCTTGCAGGCTCCATAATAGCCTTCTCGCCTCCAGGCATGGGAACATATTTAAAATGGCCCCTCCTAACATATTCCCCTCTCCTAACGACTAGAAACTCCGACCCCCAGAGGCTCCCGTCCTCCCCGTAGCCTGTCCCGTCGAAAGCTATCCCCAAGA
>Ga0272449_1001603_pt1 | contig 22863 bp, 23 predicted proteins | sample YNPCB0241_FD_198679 | JGI IMG/M metagenome (GOLD analysis project Ga0272449, IMG submission 198679) | Hot spring sediment microbial communities from Yellowstone National Park, WY, United States - YNP-CB-024-1 | ecosystem: Environmental > Aquatic > Thermal springs > Hot (42-90C) > Sediment... | reverse complement strand
TTGTCTCCACCATGTGTGAGCAAGGAACGATGATGATTTTTGCTGTACATCTGTTAGGCTTACCTTGGCAAGCCTTTGTAGGAATTTTGCCCCTAATGATCTATGAAAGACTTATAGGAACAATTGGATCCACATTATTAATCCTAGCGCTAATCAAACTCATACCAAAATATTTCACAACCCAAAATAAAATAGGCATATCAAAGGAGTTTTAAAAGAAAACTATAAATTATAAGTAAATAAAAACCTACCCTTATGGAGGAAGAGATTCTAAGCAAAACACATACTGCAAGTAAAATCCAATCTACTGATCCAGGATATATTGTTTTAACCGGCGGCGATGAATTATTCTTCAACGAACATGTTCTAAGATTTTACAGATATGTTCTAGAAGAATGGGCGCCCTCTGAAAAACCAATTGCACTTTATTTCGGATGCTCAAATCACAAACCCTTCTCGAAATCCTTCATCCATATGAAGACAATTAGAATGTTAAAAAAATATGATTTAGAAAAATACGTCCAACAATTCATAATATCAGAACCTTTAACAATATGCCCTCGTGAACTTGAAACAACCTTCCCAGCCGCAAATTACGATTTCCCCCCAGAACGACTTGGAAAACAAGGAAAAGAGGAATTTATAAAAAGATTAAGAACCTTCCTCCAACTCCATGCTCTTAAATTTTATAAATACCACGTTGTCTTTGCACCAAATCATCATAAAGAAATATTCTGCAAAGCCTCCGAAAAAATAATCAAACCAATCTATGTGCCATACAACTTATACCAATTGCCAAACCTTCTAAAAGCCCTTACAGAATTAGTGTAAATCCATAGGGGATAAAAATTTGCTAATCGCCCTCGGCACGCCATTAAAGGGAAGACCTCGCCCATGGGAATATTTTAAAGTTCCGGCACTAATGGTGAATGCCTATGAAATTATTAAAAATGGGCGCTTACGTAAGGAGATTCAAGCAAAAGGGCTTCACGAGTTTCTTAACTATGATGGAACCATTTTTCTGGATTCCGGTGGGTATCAAGCAATGAGAAGGGGAATTGATATAAAAATTGAAGACCTTGTTTACATTTATAAATTAGCTAATGCGGATTTTTACTTCTCACTTGACTATCCATCTTATGAATCAAGTAGTAGTAAAAGCAAAATAGAAAAGACCATAGCAAATTATGAAAGACTAATAAAAATTGTGGAAAATGTAATTCCAATAGTTCATCCGGATATAAATCGAGCCTTAATCGAATTTGACGCATATAAGAAATATTCTCCCGAATATATAGCAATAGGTGGTTTGGTCCCCCTAGTGTTAACAACAAAAGGTCTAATGAACGGTAGGAAAAAGGCTATTGATTTGATAGCAAAAATGAGAATGTTACATAAAGGTTTGCTACACTTAATGGGATTGGGTTCCCCAACACTTATTCCGATTATAAAAATATTAAAATGCGATTCAACTGATTCGTCCTCTTGGAGAATAAAGGCTGCTCATGGAAAAATAATGCTTCCAGACGGGGGTGAAAGGCATGTTGCTAATAAGCCTGCAAAATTCGGATGCATTAAATTAACTGAGGAAGAGAAAATGAGTTTAGAGAGGTATAAATGTCCAATAATGAAGGAATTTGACTGGGAAGATATTGAGAATTTATTTGAAGTGAGAGCTCTTTTTAATGCCTGGATCACTTTATTTGTTAGCAGAAACAGTTTTGAAATAAGCGGGCCATTCACCAAATTATTGTCCTATGCATATAATTTGATAACTACAAATTTTACGCTAGATCAACAATGGATTGTTGATTAGAACGCTTATATAGTAGGAAATGTAATCATATTGTATGAAAGTGTGAGGTGTATATTGTGGCTAAATCCATAGGTGTTATACTTTCAGGAAGTACGAGCAGAAAAGCAACATCCCAGCTTTATGTAGAATATGAAGGCAAAGTACACGAAGGGGAAATCTGTTTCGTACAACCTTCTGTCAGACAATCTAAGATTTTATGTAGAATTGACAAGATAATTCCGTTTTCTGAATTTTACGAAGAAGGGGATGCTTGGTCAGAAGCAAGAAGAAGAAGGGCACAAATACCCTCTGAAATTTCAAGGAAATATTATATTTTGCAACTTGAACTTTTGGGAGAAATTAAAGGAAGTCATCTTGTTGAAGTTACTTCTCCACCAGTTCCTGGGGATGAAGTGCTAACATTAGATGATGAAAATGAACTTTTAGCAGTTATGAAACCCAAGGAAAAAGATAAAGCTACAATTGAATTTGGCACCTTTATTGGGTATAGGAATGTACCTCTTATCTTAGATTTAGACGCTATTCCCATGCATTTGGCTGTTTTAGGAGTTACAGGAAGTGGCAAATCATATACTGTTGGCTATTTGTTAGAGCAGTTAAGTAACATTGACCTTGGAAATATACAAACTGCGCTGACAACAATTATTATTGATGCCAATGGCGATTATCTAGACTTTTATAATACATTTCACATAAAAAATCAAAGGATCGGAAAATACAGTGATGTATATAGATTTGTATTCAATAAATCGCCTGCAAGACTTAGTAAGGGTGTTAAAACAATTACGATAAACATTGATGAATTTGAGCCTAGAGAAGTAGCAGAATTAATAATGACTTATTATTCTGGAGGAGACATAAATGAACTTCAAGTTGCGGGTTTAGAACAAGTCTTCAGAAAGCTTCAAGAAGAAAGCGGTTATTCAGTCTCTTCTCTACTCATTGATAAGCGCAATTATAATAATAAACTTTTAGCGGAACTTAGTAAAGCTAAGGAAGATAAGCTAATTCACGAACAAACATTGAGTGCAATTCTAAGAGCACTAAATAAGTTTAGAAATGACATTATAAGCATTTATGAACTAATTCAGTATAGTGGGCTTGTAACACTAAGTTCAGAGTTTATAGATAAAATAACTGATCCTAAAAACCCTACACTAGTTATATTAGATTTTTCAGCTGACGGGGCTCCAGGAATTTCCCTTCAAATAAAACAGCTAGTTATATCTTACATTACTAAGCTTTTGTTGAAGAAGTTTACTGAATACAAGATCATAGGAAAAGAAAAAATATTGTTGTTAATAATCGAAGAGGCTCAAAATTATTGTCCCAATTTAGCAAATTATCCGATTGGATATAGCCTAGCGAGGAATAATTTAGCTCAGATAGCAACTCAGGGAAGGAAATTTGGTTTAAGTTTGTGTCTAATTTCGCAAAGGCCCTCTTTTGTTGACCCTATAATTCTTTCGATGGTTAACACTTTTATCATTCATAGGGTTTCAGCGGGTGATGTGCCTTTTATCAAAACTGTTACGGGCGGGCTTCCGGAAATAATTGAAGATAAACTTGTAAATCTAACTACAGGCAGAGCGATAGTGACTGGTCAAATGAATAGACTTGGATTCCCTATAATCGTGGAAATACCTGAAAGAAGAATAAAGCCAACAGTAGGTGGAATCAGCGTATCAAAAATTCTAACAGGGTGAACTCGATGTTAATTTTCAAGAAAATTTATAGTTGGGGTGAAATGATTTATGAAAGAAGATGAATTCCTTGAGGAGTTTTATCAGCTCCCTTCGATTACAGGCAAAGATGTAATATCTCTCGAAGAATACGCTAAACTACCAAGAGCCGGAACATACAGGAAGATTGAAAGCTTCCTTGAAGGAGTAAGAAAAAGTAAAGAAACTAAACTACTTTTTATAATAGCAGAATGGGGAGAAGGAAAAACAAGCATCTATGAAGGTCTCCTTAAAAAACCTGAAGTAATCAAGCATGATCTAATTATTCCAGTTTCAACGCGTCGATTACTTAATGCAATTAATTCTTACGCTCAAAAATTTTACGATACACAATCTTCAGGTATAAGGTTTTTTGCATGTTTGTTATGTGCTATGAAAGATGTTATTGAAAACGATTTAGTTAATATTAAACCTTTTGATAAAATCAAGATTCCGTTTAAAAAGGAAGATGAACCGACAATGGGATTTGTACTTAATGGATTAAGATCCATGTTCGGTGCATTAAACGCAGACTCTAGAGTAATTATATTTCTCGATGAATTTGAAGATATGTTAGATGAGTCATCAATTTTGCAGAATTTTGTCATAGGTGGTCTCTTAGAGGTCATAAATGGTTATCCAAGGTGTCTTTGCGAAGGGACGTATGCAGGAAGATTTCATATCGTTATCGCTGTTACGCCACCTGCATATCAGAAGTTAAGCACTGCAACTCTTACAGACACTGGAAGATTGTTTGGTCAGCGGGCACAAGTAATTGAGCTTGAAAAACTTGACCGAAAAAACGCTTACGAATTTATCTTAGGTGTGATAAAGTATATTTGGAATGGAAAGCTTACTAAGCTTCCCTTTAGCAAAACGGGAATGTTTAATGCTATTTATCTAGCGACAATGGGCAATCCACGTGCAATAATAAACGTTATTGAATTATTGATAACGCAAGCTAAAACATATGCTCCTGAAGGGAAAATCAAGGTAATAAATCCAAGTGACTTTGTTTCAATTTTGTCCGGTAGAAAGGTTAAGGTATATGGAGGGGATGTGAATATACTTGATAAAAACTCTTTGAATATGTTCTATAAGGAAGTCGAAACACAATGTAAAAATCAAAAACTTGATTTTAATAAATGTCTAAATTTTGCGGGAATGTTCTTAGCTGTTCCTGTTCCGATTTCTGAGCAAAATATCAAAGAAGAACTTAACCTTAAAGAAAATGAATATAGAGACTATTTGAATTTAATAGGTGAAAGTTTTAATAAAATTTGGAATGTCTGGCCATATATTTACTTCAAAAAGATAATAAAAGGTCAAGACGCGATTTACTCGAAGGTAAAGACGCCATCTAAATTGTCTAAAATTGTCAGTGCTCTAGAATTCTACGATTATAACTTGGAAAATCAATCTTTTGATAACTCCTTATTTGTTCCCTACATGGCTCTCGGAAAAATGAGAGATGAGCATGAGCGAATGTTTAGGAATTTTATCGACTACTTTACAACATTTGCCCCTGAACTTAGTGACGAAGGAGAATTAAGAATTTTAGTCGATAAGGAAATTTTTGACTTAACAGATAAATCTGAAGAAAGATATATAATGCTTTCTCCAGCGGCCCTCAACATATTTTATCCCTCTCCTTCTTTATTCTTTCTTGATTTTATAGAAGATTTAGATAAAAGATTTGAAATAGGAATGGACCTAATGCGGAATCTGTCATCATATGATCGACAATTTAGGGAAGGAATCATGGCACTTTTACAAGATGGCGTTAGTGAAAACATATTGGTCCAAAAAGGAGTAAAGTCATACGAGTTCCGAGACATCGAGGTAATTAATCTAACTTATAAAATGGGAACCTTACAATATGATCTTAGATCATATATACATTCACCGCTAAAATTGCCTTTAGCATCAGCTAATGATGAATTATCAAAAATAAAAGAAAAAATGAAAATAGCCCGCATACCACTACTCCTATTCTTCTCATGGAACCCCTTACCACTAGAAGTTAAAAACATACTTGAAACTTTATTAGCACCCGAAAAAGGTGAGGAAGGGCGGATATTCTACTATTTAGAATTTCCTTTAACAACATTACATTGTCATCAGATTGTAGGATATGCTCTTGCCAAGGAAAAAGGTTATCAAATAAATGAAGAAAAATGGAAAGCAAGAGCGACACGAATATTAAATGAATTAAAGTTCGAAGAAGATCTAGAACATTTCATTCAAGAAGGTGAAATCAAGGGATATACTATTAGGCAACTATATTTAAAGAACCTTAAACCTGATGAAGTGCCTGGTATTCTGCGTTCATTATTGTTGACTGATGGAAACTTAAGTGAAAGATATGGACAAATACGTGAGTTAGAGGAAAAATTTAAAATTTATGGTCGTAGTTTCGCTATATCGTCAAAAGACTTTGAAACTGAAAAGGATTTAAAACGATTCATTGATGATTTAGTTGAGAATAAATTAATCAAAGAAAGTGAAGATGGCTGCTATAAAACTGATCTTACAGAGTGTGAAAAAAGAATCGTTGCGATTCTAAGACAGTATAATAGATCTTTGTCAAAAAATGAAATTAACGATTTCTTCATAAGACCAAGATATGAAATGAATGTATTTGACGTGGACATTTATCTCAAGATGCTGATAGAAAGGAAGAAGATAGGTTCTGATAAAGATAAAGATTATTACTTAATTGTAAGAAAGCAATTAGAAGAAAAGTTTAGGGAATTAAAAAATACTTTGAATAACATCAATAATAAGTATAAAAATTTTCCTTACGGGTATATGGTTTCAGTAAAAGAGCGCAAAGTAAATTCAATTATAATAAAGGATTGTATCGAGTTACTTAATAGATTAGCGGAAAACGTTGAAAGAATAAAGTACCTTCCAATAGAAGATGAAAGAGAAATCAAAAATCAAAAACTTTTTGAGCTGTTAATGGAGTCACTTATTGATTTAGATAAAATGCTTGAGGAATTTGTTAACAATTTAAGATCGGAATACGAAATAAAAACGGTCGAAACTATGCGATCATTAAAAAGTTTAGAAGAAACCCTTAACTTTTCAGGTTTATTCCCTAGAAATATTGGAATAAAGGAAAAAATGATACTAGAAGAACATGAAAATGAAATTAAAGGAATACTTGAAAAAGAATTCACGAGAGAAGATGTCAAAGAGTTAGGTGTCAAGCTCACAGATAAAGTCAAGAATTACGAAGGTTTATATAAAGACTTTAAGGGTTGTCCAATATATGATGTTAAAATAATTCAGCTGGCAGAAGCTTATGAAGATTTAAAAAATGTCATTGGTAAATGCCAAAATATGATTGAGAATGTAATCACAAAATTTTCGAATATTCAAAAACTCCAAAGTTCCATATCAAACCATAAAATTTTAACTCTTCAATACCAAGTTGAAGAAACCCCAATCTCTTCAATTGTATTGGAGTGGATAAAAGATAAATTAAAGGGTGTAAGTTAATGGAAAATTTAGAAACTTTTACGTTGGAATTTATCTCTCAATATTTGGAACGTATGGAGCAAGGTTTAACTAAAATAAAAGGGTCGCTAGACAAGATGGAAACTAATCTAGAAGAGATGCATACAGAAGAGAATAGTTTTTACAATTTGCTTTCTAAAGCTAGAGTGATACAAATGAAACTTAAAAAGTTTTTAGGTGCGTCAAAAGTCGAATGTTTTGAACAGATTGATCAAAGACTTAACGATATTTGTTCCCTATATAACGAAAAAGTTTTAGAAATTAAAAGTGAAGTGAAGACTCTTCAATTTAGTGTAAATGGATTGGAGGATTATAGAGAACATATAACCAAATTTTTTTCTAGTAAAACTGATAATTTAAACGATATAATAAAAAAGCAAAAAGCAATTTTCGAAAATAGTATAAAGGATATTAAAGACGGGTTGGATTTGCTAAAACGACTTCTAAAAAGCCTTTCTAGAAAACTTGAAGAAATTGAAACTTTAAATGATTTCATAATCACAATAGAAAGTGCAATAAATAATATAAGAGTGCCTTCCGGTCTAGACAATCTTATACAATTGAGCGAGGAGCAAATAAATAACTTGTATATTAAAACTATAGAAACTATCAGCACCCTTCGAGAAAAAGTGAAACGTTTCATTATTGAAAATAAATTATTGTCTGAAAATGAAATTGCAACGTTAGAGATACTCTATAAAATGAAGTCTGAAGAACTCGATTTTGTTATTGTTACAACTAAATTAAAAGAGACTTTACAATTTCCTGAAGAAACACTTCAAAGTATACTTTTCGATTTATCAATGAAAGGTTTTATTACTTTAAAGATTATTCCATAGTGAAATTAAAATGCCAACTCTCTCAATCGACGAGTTAAGAAGGCTCATCAGAAAAATGGAATTTGATAAAACCGAACCAGAACTATTAGTGGATTTAGTACATAAAGCGATGGAATCTGGTGAAGGAGAGAAAAAAAGGCTTAAAAGGATTATTGAAAAGTCAGACGGATTGTTTAAATTCTTAGCTGATAATAATTTATTCTGTTATATAAAAGGAAACGAAGATACCATGGAGGGTTTCAAAAAAATCCCTGTAGGCGCTGTTGATGGCAGCTTCCAAGTTGTTGGGGGAAGAGGAGGTAAGTGGTTTGCTATTCTAGGCATATCCCAAATAATAGCAGATAAAGGTTTTACCCTTAACCCGACAGTAAAAGTTGACGGGTTTATCGAGCCGTTAGAAGCCGTCGATGAAGCTGACGCTCACAAAAAATCAGAAATAGTTATGTTCTTAGGAGAAATTAAAGCAACACGAAGAATCGCAGAACAATTTTCCCTTAAAGGCGAATCTTATATTTTAGTTGATGGTCCAGTTGTTGATCCCCCTTTATATATGGATGAAAACTACATTGATGATAGAGTTGAAGCTTTCAAGTTTTGCAGTAAAAATAATGTAGGAATTATAGGCTTTGTAAAAAGAATTATGGGAAGCGAATACCTCAACTTTATCAAGAAGGAGTTTAAAATAGAAAGTGTCGATGAATTCGCTAACGATCTAGACCTATTGTCAACGGTAATGTTTGTTGCAGCAAAGACTATTACATGCCCAGTGTACACTTATCCTCTAAGCTGCAGTGAAGCTGGAGATATGGCATGCGCTTACAAAATTTATAAAGAGAAAGGATTAAATGTCTACTATTCATACTATAAGCCAAATTTGAGAAGCAAAATATATAGGGTAGAATATGCTTCACCAAAAGAATTAAGCAGGACCGAAGTTGCTGAAATATATAGTAAAATCTTCATCCTCTTAAATAAAGTTTGGACATTAACAGGACTAAGCGAACCATTACCCATTATAATCGCACACAACAAATGCAATGTAAGACAAGGGGCAGCAGAAAAATTATACTACGAAATAATGACACGAGCACTAAGTGAAGGCGAAATTAACTTCTGGTTAGAATCTTAGTACGCCCTAATAAGCAAAAATGGTATTATCTTTACCCTTACCTATTTGCTTTAAAGATGTACCTGTTTGCCAAGCACGTATTCTTGAAATTACAAATCTATCGGGTGGAAAGATGCTAATTGCTTTGAAACAAGTGTTCCTTAACCAGACGCTTCGTATCATCAGTTATCTTCAACAGATCTTCTCGAGTAGGCTTTCCCCTTATATCATCCATTCTTCCCATCGTACTATTTTCTAACGAACCATGAAACTCACTCAACACATACCACTCATCTAGGACAGTAAAGCCCAAATGTTCAAAGAACTGCCGCATATACTTTCCAGCAGGTATCGCCTCATCAACCCCAGTATGCGGTCCAGAATAGGTTACAAAAATCAACGCATATTTGCCAGGAACCTTAGGAGCACACAACTTAACTTTTCCAGCATTACGGTAAACAGCAAACTTTTCCTTCAAAAAATTGACCATAGGCTCAGGCGGATGCCACGAATACGAAGGCGAGCCTACACAAACAAGGTCATAGGAGAAAAAATCTTCACCACCCGCCTCCTCAGGCCTTTTAACAGTCACCTGAACCCCCAACGCTTCCAAACCCTCTTTTATTGCATAAGCAACCTTTTCAGTATTACCAGTTTTCGACCAATAAACTATTAACGCTGTTCTCATACCTAAAATCTTTAATTTGTCGAATAAATAAATGCTTTCCTAGAATTCAGTTTGCAAGATAAGACGATTACTATACATAGAATAGCATGTGAAATATGAGAATTGATTAAATTAGAGTCAGCTTCAAAAGATTGCATATTCTACGCGTTTCTAACCCTTCATCTTTTCCAGTATTTCCTTTAAAACTTTCTCAAGGGCTTCCTTCTTAAGTTTCGGGTTTGACTTAACTATTTCCCCAACAAGTGTGTCTGTGTTCTTCATAAACCATTCCAGGACAGTCTGCCTATGGTACTTTTCATCCGCTAACCTACTCAATTGTTCCTCTTTCATCTTTTCCTTAGACAATAAGAGCAGTTTATCGTACTCTTTCACATATTCATCTAGCGTGAGTTTGAACACTTGAAATTTTTGTGTTGCATCGTAAACCCTCAGCTCTCTCCCATTCGTGAGTATAGCCCAATTAACACCCTCTATCTTAGCATAGCTAATCGTCTGCTCAACATATTGATTCAAGTCATTATTCAGGGCCTTAGCTTCTAGGAAAGCCTTAGGCTGTCCATCAACCTTTAGTACATAGTCGACTTCAATCCACTTTGTACCAATAGGTATCGGATGTCCTCTCTCAACATCCTCTAAACTGTGAATGTCCCAGCCCAATGCCTTTAACAAGGGTTCCACAAGGATCGCCTTAGTATTTTCTTCCGTCCAAAGCTTTGCATTATATTTGTGTATCCTTTCCTGAGCATACCTAACATATTCTTCTATATCCCCTCCCTCTTCCTTACGCTCGAATCGCTCACCATACCCATTTCTCTTCAAGAACTCGTTCCATATTTCATCAAACACATTTAAAGGATACGTTCCTCTTGATCCAAAAATTACTAGACTAAATCCACGAAACCCCATCTTAGCTAGTCCAACACCATACTTGCTTGCAAGCTCACTACGTTCTATAGGATTCACTTTGTCTACATCCCTGTCCACAAGATCTAAAGTTATATGCAATGGATAACCTGTGGGATTTTTAATCCATTCTGTAACAGGTTCACGACTTTCATACTTATTTTTAATGTAGCCAGCTAATCTAATTCCCTTATCCCCATAAAAAAGCACCCTCACCCCACTCTCTAAAAGGTCCCATCTCTTTCTATTCCTCTCTGTGAAACCCCAAACTCCCTTACTAAAGATCGATCTAACATGAGGATTGCGACGAAAAGACACAACATTTACAATAGCCGCTATACTCAAAACTATTCCCTCCAGAAGATGTTTATCCCACCCTCCGTCATCCACCTGCAAAGGTGTGCTTGGGTAATATTAAATGAAACTCTTAAGTATTTAGATATAATTTCTATCGTAAGAGGCCAATTATGTCCAAATAAATATTCTAAGACCCTCCAGTCTACTATTTTATCACTCAAACTATAATTCATGCGATATTCCATAAGAAGATGTTTACTGAAAGGTATATAAAAATTATGCTTGAACATACAGATAAACACGGATAGCGTGACAAGTATACTTCCCTAGAACCCTTCTCTCCTTCAGCATGTTCATAAAATTTCCATTTTTACATTAAAGGCATAATCATAAGAAATAAATGTATCAATAATTAATATTTGGCTGTGGATTATGAAGGCATCTAACAAGGCTTTAAAGGAACTAACCTATAAAATTGAAGGCTGTTTAAAGTATTATAAAGGATTTAAGCAATACTCTAAAGAGAATAGAATAAGATTCAGAGAATGGTACAATCAAGGCCCATGGTTTTTCCCTCTATATAAAAAGGTAATGGACTTTCTCGTTGATGGCAAAAGTTATTCTAAAATAGAATTGCTTTATATTTATACATTCAATAATGTTATATTGATGTGGTGGTAGAAATGGTCTTCGGGCTATTTAAGTCAAAACCTGAAAAGGATTTAAATAAGATTGTAGAAAAGATTGGTATTACAAGTGATATGTTCATTAAGGCATCGGAAAATCTTATATCAGTTTCTCATCAAACTATCAGCATATTCGAGGAGATAAGGAAAGAGTTGAAGGAGACAAATGCTCACTCACAAGATTACGTTAAAAAGTTGGATGGTCTTCAACCGATTGGATTAACTGATGTTGCAACAAAATTGGATATTATCATTGACAAATTAGATGAGATAAATGGGAACATTAAGTTTAGTGGAATGTATTCAGAACCTTTCCAGAACGTCATATACGATATAAAAGATGAAATCCGTAGTTTAAAAGATGAGATAAGATACTGTAATTTCTAATTGTAATGTGGTGATAATATGAGTGTTGAAGTCACCAAAAAAGTTGTTGAAAGTCTTGATAAATATGTAACAGATGAAAATCTAGGGGTGCCGTTCTTTGGGGATCCGAGATATATTACATACCCTTTAACAAGTAGCGGGTTTAAAATGATTGAGGATGTTGATAGCAGTAGAAAAATTGCGTTCGTGGATGGGGGGAATCAGGAAATTTTGGGAGCACCGAACTTCTCCATCCAACTTAATCGTGTTTACTTTTGTCTTTTTAACGGTAAAGAAAGGTTGCAAATAAAATCACTTCCGAACAAAATTGAATTCCTTTCGCTCACACATTCTATTTTTAGAGAGAATGACATTTTCTATGAGACTTCAATATTTCCGCTTAAAGATGAGTTACGTGAATTGCTTCCTGATGAAGTTGACTTGTCCTTTAGTTCTTCAGACAGGACTGTAACAGTCGGCACTATGAGAGCAGACATTTCGAGAGTTGCCTCTATTGCCCGGCGTTTTTCAGAATGGGCTTTTGCATCACATGTTGTTGGAAGGGAACTTAGTGAAGGGGATATACTCGTAATGGATGGTTCTCTTCAGACCGCTTTTAAGAATGAGTCAAAATATTCAAAAAGATTGTATGAAACGGCTGACTCGCGTAGAATAATCGTTACCGGTTTATCGAAGACAAGCCACCTTTTTACCACTACTGGTTTATCACTTATAGGAGCTGTTAGGAAGTTGGCAGATGAATGTGGTGTTTCCGGGAAATGGTACTTTAAAGTTGCTGAAGTTGCGAACTTTGATCATTGTGCAGTTGTTTTTGTAACTAAGCTTAATAATAGTAGTGACTACATTTTTAGGTATGAAGTTTATCGTGAACACTTTCTTCAACTAAATGAAAGGGAGACTAATGAAATTTTTAGCCAACTCTCTAAAAATTCAGTTGATAATAGTTTTCCAGGATATCCGTACGGCCTAATAGATGCCGACTATTTTGCTAGAGTTCGCAAAGATGATGCTGAGAAATTTCAAGTTTTAGTTCTTTCAGAAATGTCGAAAAGAGGAAAATGGGAAAAGTTTTTACGACATATTCGTGCTTCTGATGCTCATGCTGTGTTAGACAGTTTAGGGTGATCAAAATGGAGGAAATAGATGTAATTGGGCAGATTGTTGGTGGAAAGAACGCGAAAATTTTTTTGCGAGAGAGAAGTGGTGTAAGAATAGAACTTGGAGATTTACTTGTAGTAGAGGATAAATCAGGTCTTTTAATAATGCAAGTATATGACTTATCCTACGGAAGCCAAGTTCCACCGCAAGTTCGTGAACTTTTGGCAGGCCTTAAGCTTGAAGGCTATGGTAGAGAACTAACATTTCTTGAACCTGAACTAAGGAACTATGTTATTGCAGAAGTTAAAGCGGTTGCAGAGGTTGATGGCCAGAAGGTAAAGATACCGAAAGTTTTACCTCCATTTTTTTCAGCAGTTAGGAGAGTGAAAGAGAGTGATCTTTCTTTCCTTGCAAAGCCAAAAAACCCAATCTATTTGGGGAAGGTTAGAAGCGGTTCTAAGGTACTAGGTGTGGACGTATTTTTAAACGGTTTAGAGGCTTTTACGCACCACATAATCGTTCCAGCAACAACAGGTAGAGGAAAGAGCAATCTTGTCAAGGTGATGCTGTGGAGTTTACTTGACCAACCCAGTTTCGGGATATTGGTATTAGATCCTCACGACGAATATTATGGAAGACATGGAAAAGGTTTAAAGGATCATCCTAAAGCAAATGAAAACTTACTGTATTATTCCCCGAATCCTCCTGTTGGGGGAAATACTCTAGTCATAAACTTGAGGTCTATAAATCCATGGCACTTCCAAGGCATCACTAGTTTTACCGATGCTCAATGGGACGCCATAAGAAAATATTTCAACAGTTTCCACGATAGGTGGATTGAGAATATAGTTAGAGGCAATTTGATTGAAGGAATAGATGAACGAACTATTAAGGTACTTCAGAGAAGATTCGATAATATTCTTGGAGTTTACTTGGATGACCAAGGTAATCTACAATGTAGAAGTAAGGTATTTAGCGAAACCGTAGGACTAACGACAATTCAAGATATTGTAAAAGCACTAGAGGCAGGTAAAAAGGTTGTAATCGATTCATCTAATCTTCTCGATGAAGCAGAGCTTCTTATTGGAAGTATAATTATTAACGGGATCTTCAGCAAATACCAGCTGTACAAGTCTGAAGGTAAGCTAGAAGAAAAACCTGTTATAGGTATAGTAATAGAAGAGGCGCCAAGAGTTTTAGGGGCAGACGTTTTATCAAACATGGGCGATAATATATATAGTACAATTGCTAGGGAAGGAAGAAAGTTCAAGATCGGTCTTTTGGCAGTGACTCAGCTTATTAGTTTGATACCAAAACAGATATTGGCCAATATGAATACAAAGATTATTTTGGGTAACGAGTTAGCAACAGAGAGACGTGCAATAATAGAAAGTGCTGCACAGGACCTTTCAGAAGATGATCGGACAATAGCAAGCCTCGATAAAGGTGAAGCCATCGTTAGCAGTAGTTTTACTAAATTCGCCATTCCAATTCAAGTACCATTATTTGAGAACTATATTAAAAATTTTGCGATAAAAGAGAAAGATAAGCCGGTATTCGTAGGGTGATATAATGCACAAATTTGCACATCTTTCAGATTGTCATATAGGCGCGAACAAAGACCCAGTCTTAGAAAGGCTGGAGCTAGCCGCATTTAGTAAAGCACTTGATATATGTATGCGTGAACAAGTTGATTTCATATTAATAAGTGGTGATCTTTTTCATGCAAACATTCCTGACTTAGATATTACAAACCAGGCAGTAAAGAAGATGAAAGAAGTTAAAGATAATGGAATTACAATCTACGTAATTTATGGGAGTCACGACTATAGTCCAAATAAAGCATCCATTATTGACATTTTAGATAGTGCGGGCATAATTAAAAAAATCGTAAAAGGTGAAGTGATTAACGGAAAACTAAGATTAGATTTTTTTAAAGATCCCAAGACAGGCGCTAAGCTTACTGGGATTTCCGGCAGAAAAATAGGTATAGAAAAAGAGTATTATGAAATTTTAGACCGTGATATACTAGAAAAAGAAGACGGTTTTAAGATATTCGCCTTTCACAATGCAATTTTAGAGCTAAAGCCAGAATTTTTAGCAGAAATGGAGGCCATACCTTTATCTTTCCTGCCTAAAGGTTTCAACTATTACGCTGGTGGGCATATTCATCAGCATCTTGAAGCAAGTTTCACTGATTATGAAAAGATAGCATTTCCTGGTACTTTATTTGCGGGGTATTCTAGAGATTTTGAACAGAGTGCCAGAGGAATAAAAAGAGGATTTTTCATTGTCCATTTTGAGAACAAGGTTAAATCTGTAAAATTCTATGAAATTCCAGTCTGTAACTATGAATATTTTGAATATGATGTGACAAATAAGAACTCGATACAAGCCAAGAAAGAATTGTTTGAAAAATTAAGTGAAGTTAATGTTAAAGATAAATTGGTAGTCGTTAAGGTCAAGGGCGAACTATCAGGAGGAAAAACTTCTGATATAAGTGCTTCAGAAATTAGAAACCTGTTAATTGAAAATGGTGCTATTTATGTTATCGTGAACCGTTACTCCTTGACTTCTAAAGAATACACAACTATTAAAGTAAGGGATGAAGACATACCGACGATCGAAAACAAGTTATTAAAAGAAAATGTTGGACTAGTGAATGTTTCGAGCGATGACTTAAAAGGGGAAAGGGGTGCAAAACTTGCTTCTAATCTTTTAAGGCTTCTTAGACAAGAACAAAAGATAAACGAATATAGCAAAGATTATGAAGAACGAATTAAAAAAATGGCCATTGAAGTTCTCGGACTTGAGGGGATTTTTGAATGATTTTAAAGTCACTTAAACTTGAAAATATCAGAAGCTATACTAGTCAGATTATAGAATTTCCTTTAGGCATAACTTTATTCGAAGGCGATATAGGTTCTGGAAAGTCGACAATACTTTTAGCAATAGAATTTGCGCTTTTTGGCCTTGGTTCAGAGAAAGGATCGTGCCTTCTTAGACTTGGAGCAAATAAAGGTTCAGTGACTTTGAGGTTTGAGGTTGAAGGTGAAGAATATGAAGTTTATCGGTCTCTAGAAAGAAAAGGAAAGAATATACGACAAACAGAGTGTTACATAAGGGCCAAAGAAGGAAAATTGTCTCTTTCTGCCTCAGAGATGAAGGAGAAAATACTTGAAATACTCAAGTTTAACGAACCGCCAGATCCAAACGCCAAGAGCGTTATTTACAGATATGCAGTTTTTACACCACAAGAAGAAATGAAAGCGATACTCTGGATGAAGGCTGATCTAAGGCTTCAAACACTTAGAAAAGCCTTCAGAATCGAAGATTACAGCATTGCCAAAGATAATGCACAGATTATTTTAAAATTAATAAAAGAAAAAGCCATAATGCTTTACTCACATGCCTCCGACCTTGAAAGCAAACGTAAAGCTTGTGACGGGAATAAGAACGAAATTTTGATGCAAAGCGAACAACTAAGAAAGTTACAAGAAAATGAAGATGAACTAAAAAGAGAAAAGGAAAATATTAAAAAAGAACTTGAAGGATTACAAAAACAAAAGGAGGCTCTTGGAAAGGCTAAGGGGGAGATTCCACTACTAAAAAAAGAAATTCAAGAAAAGGAACAAGAAATATCTACCTTAAAAGAAGAAGAGGAAAATTTAACTAAAGAACTGTCCGAAACAATTGAGCCGACCATAAACAGGCTTTCTAAAATCGTAAAACCGACATCGGAATCCATAGAAGAACTAAATAAGGCACTAAATGAGCTTAGACAGAAAAAAGAAAATCTGATAAAAGAGGAGACAAAAGTTGAATCTAAAATTAGGGATTATGAGTCAATCGAAAAAAATGGAGTGTGTCCTACGTGCGACAGGTTGGCGGATTCTAGGGAATTTAAGGAAAAAATTGAGATAAAGAATAAAGAAAAAGAAATACTGTCGGCAAATATTAGGGAATTAGATGAGAAAATTTCTGGAGTAGAAAAATTGAAAGCATTGCTAATGGACTATGAAAAAGCTCAAGATGATTTAAAGAACCTTAATAATAGAGCAGAGAAAATTAAAGAGCAACTAAGTAAAATCAGGATAAAAAAAGAGTATTTGATTTCAAAATTTGATGAGGCTAATAGAAAACTTAAGGAGGCTGAAAAGGAGCTCGAGGAATATGACAAGCTTTCTTCCCAAATTGAGACGACTAGTCAAAAGTTGAATGAGATAGAAAATAAACTTGTAGAAGTAGGAAAACAGATAACGCGTGCACAGTCAACCTTAGAAATGCTAAAAAAACGGGTAAATGAACTCCAAACTGAAATTGAGGAGAAAGAAAAGGAAATTAAAACCGCTGAAAAACTTAATGAGTATAAGATTTGGATAGAGGACTTTTTTTTACCTACACTAGATATTATTGAAAAAAGTGTGATGCTAAGCATCAACCAAGAATTCAACACATATTTCCAAAAATGGTGGAATATACTCGTTGACGACACAACTAAAGAGGCAAGGATTGATGAGCACTTTACGCCAATAGTAGAACAGGACGGATACGAAATTGACATTAACTATTTGAGTGGCGGTGAAAAAACAAGCTTAGCTCTTGCTTACAGACTAGCACTAAATAGCATCGTACAAAAAGTTTCAACAGGAATGAAATCAAATCTACTTATTCTAGACGAACCTACTGATGGATTTAGTAAGGAACAGTTATTCAAGTTAAGGGAAATACTAAATGAAATAAAGTGCCCCCAAGTTATCATAGTCTCACACGAGAAAGAGTTGGAAGCTTTTGCAGATCAAGTATTCATTATTAATAAGATAGAAGGAGATTCAGAGGTAAAGGTTGTATAATTTTATATGAGTACCAACCAAAACTTTTTACCAGGTCGAAAATTGGGAATATAATAGAAGGCGTTTCCTTTACAATAAGCAAGGGATAAAATTGTAGCAGCTTAAGGTTTGATAGTTGAGTTGAACGTCAACTGGCTTTATTCTAAAATAGAATTACTCTATATTTATACATTCAATAATGTTATATTGATGTGGTGGTAGAAATGGTCTTCGGGCTATTTAAGTCAAAACCTGAAAAGGATTTAGACAAGATTGTTGAGAAGATTAGTGTTGCAAGCGAGAAGTTTCTTAAGGCTGCAGATGGTTTGGCATCTGTTTCCCAGCAAATTACTAACACTCTTCAGGCAATAAACAGGCAGTTTGAGGAGATAAGAAAGGAGTTGAATTTAACAAATGCCCGATTAGATGAGTATGTCAAGAAGATGGATAACCTTAAGCCAATAGGGTTAAACGACGTCTTAGGCGCTTTGGATGCAATCCATGGTGTATTGAAGGAAATTAACGGCAGTTTAATACTTGGTGGTGGAATGTACAGTGAACCATTACAGGGTGCGTTAAGAGACATAGAAGACGCAATCGATAGCTTGAGAGATGAAATAAGATACAGCAAATATTAGTTAAGTTCTTCCAAATCAACTGGCAAACAAATTTCCTACACAACTTAAGCAACACATTAAAATTCCCTTCTTCTACAACAGCTTCGATTGCTTCAAAATTCTCTTCACCCTCCTTTTCTTGAAAGGCTTATTCTATGAACTCTTTTTCGAAGAAGAGTCTCAGAAAATCTGCCCTAGTCACTATCCCCTCAACCTTTCCACCCTTCTCTATAAGAACTGCATAGTAGTCTAAAAGTGCTCGTGCTATTATTTGTAGGGACGTGTCATGTGGGTATACTGGAAGCTCCTGCGCCTCCACATCCTTCACCTTAAGGTTCATCAAATCCCTTTTAGGCGAAAGAAGCAGCTTCAGCAAAGAAATTTCAGTTAAAACACCCTTAAGAGTATCACCATCATATATTGGCGCCTGACTATATCCCTTCTCAAACATCTTCCTAGCTACGTCGCACAAGCTTTCATCAACATAAACCTTCATAAGCCTCTCACCTCCCGTTGCAATGTCCGAAGCAGTCAACTTCAAGGGTATAGAGGAAAGCCTTCCAAGCAAATAGTCCAAAATAGTCTTAGCCTCATCATATCTTAGTTCTCTTTCTCCTCTTAGGATTCTACTTACCACAGGCTGAGATAGTCCAGTGTTTTCAGCCAACTCCTGCTCCGATACCCCAGTCTCACGCATGAGCTCCTTTATCCTCTTTATCAAGCTCTCCTTCGACGGCAACATACCATTCTGTTTTAGAATAACCCTATATTTAAACTATTCCAATATTATACTCAATATGGTGAAAGAAAATGAACACAGACCCTACAAGAAAAGAAGATGATAGAAATAAAACATTCAACATGAACGTTTTAAAGGAAACAATGGTTTTAAAGAAAATTACAGTTGCCAAATCAATTAAAATACAAAAAACACCTTCCCAACACATAATCCCAATCAGGCAAAAGAAAATTAGAGCACTAAAATACACTTTAAACGTGAACGGAGACGCTATAGGAGAAGAGGAAGTTGAACTGAACATAAGCATAGACAGAGAATACGTTAACATAGAACTCGATAATTACACAGTATACTCTTTAAAGACAACCGAAATCATCACCCTATTCTTCTAAAATCCTAAGGAAATCGCAAATATTAGCATGATAAATATAAGGCAACGAAAAGAACTTCTAACATGCATGTTCGATATCCAGGAAAGCTTAAGCAACATTGTGGACAGCTTAAAATAGGTACTTCAACTCTTTAAAGGATTTATTTAATCTTCATCCTAAACCTTAAGTTCCTCAATTTCTGATGGCAAGTGTATAAGAAGCCACTTAACCTTCCCAGAATCAACAGCATTCCTTATTTGCTTCTCTCTATCAGTCAACGTTTTGCTTTCCCCGCTCTTTACCTCAATAAAATATATTTCTTCAAGATTTTCTTCAGACAATCCCTTGAACGCTATAAAGTCTACAGGTGTTCCTATAAATCTGAAATCCTTCGGGTTTATACCATACTTTTGAAATATTATCACAGGAGTTAAATGTTCGCCAACTTTTCCTATGATAGCTGATGTCGACCTTCTTAATACAAAAACTGATATCAAAAGAATGAATATAAGTATCCATTCAAACATGTTCATGGTATTCCCTTAGTGTTGTATATAAGCGTTCTAACTTTTTCTATACACTAATTTTTTTCTCTTAAAAAGACGCCTATAACTAAACCTAGTGCTCATTAAGAAAAACATCTTTAAAATGCTACATCCCATTATCAGCGAGCGGACATTAAAAGCATTTCCGAAGTCTTCATTTTTTACAAAAACAAGTTAATGATCAATTACTTTGTGAAAGCGAGTTCGTAGGTTCATTTAGTGCTTTTAAAAGAATGGTTTTAGCCTCTTTAACTAAATCCTCAATTTCACGTTCTTTAAGTTCTTTTACCTTGTTTAAGTTTTCTAGAATTGTTTTATCATCTAATTGCCCTTTAATCATATTAGCTAGGTTTTTTCCAATTTCTGTTAGCGAATACACATATTTTATGTTTCCACTAGGTGTTAGCTCTATTTTTTCTTCTAGAATTTTTGCAGAAACAAGTATGTCCAGAATGTCTTGCAACTGTTCAGAATATGGGCCATAAAAATATGGGTAGAATTCAAAAGGGAATGGTAAATTATACTTATATTTAGAAATGCACACTATCTTTTGGATAAGTTTTCTTCCCTCTATTTTTCCACCTAATGCATCAAATAACAGTATTAATAATGTAAAGTTTCTATTCATCTAACATCCTCCGGAATAGAAACTATGGGCAAGAAGTAGCACACGATCTCCTCATTCTCCGGCACATGTTTTCCATTCAACAAACTTCAGCCCTCTCATACTATATGATGGCATTTAAATTTTGTCAAACATACTCTTAAAAAAATTGGGAGGGATTAATGGGATGGTCGCACTAACTCTTTCTCAACCTCCTCTATATCCTTCTGTGTGTCGATAGCCTTCCAGAAAACGTCCTTAAACTTTACAGCCTTCAGCAAGCTCTTTCTAGCAAGCTCTGGAAACGTTGTCCTCTCAAGGTCACCTTTTTCTGGAAGGTAGTCGAAAACCTCTGGCCTAAAATAGTATACGCCAGCGTTGACCCAGTAATCAAGCTGAGGCTTTTCAACAAAGCCTTTCACAAGACCGTTGTCTGAGACTTCCACGACACCATAGGGGCTTTTCAAGGGAACCAAGCTTATGACTCCAACACTACTGTCCGAGAACAGTATTGTAGGGTCTAAACTATAAGTAATTTTTATAGAGCACGTATAAGCTTAAAGAAGGTTTAGAAGAAACATTTAAAAGCACTATGACTTGGCTGTGCTTTAAGTGGTGCTGATGAATTGGCTTTTCATTGTAGCCCTTATGGTGATAGGGCTTTGCTCTGGCTGTGTAACGGGTTTAATTGGTGCAAGTGGAATTTTGGTCGTTGTGCCAGCCCTCACAGTTGTTTTAGGGCTACCTGTTCATGTAGCCATAGGGACAAGCCTCGCTGTAGACGTTATAGCTTCGGCGGCTGTGTCATACGTTTATTATAGGAGGAAGAATGTGGAGTTGAAGTCGGGTGTAGGGTTAGCTTTGGGAGCAGTATTCGGAGCGCAGGTTGGCAGCAGACTGGCAGCCTACATACATGAGTGGCGACTTGGAAGAGGATTCAGTATTTTCCTTATAATTAGCGGAGTTGGATTTTGGAGGAGGGTATGGGGTGGAAGCTACCCATCCCCTCAGGCACCTCTAGAAGAGTTGAAGCTGATGCCACGAGAGGTTCACATGTAGAGCTAAAGCTGATTGCAGTCTCCTTCGCCATAGGCTTTCTCCTTGGAATCATAAGTGGTGTTTTCGGCGCTGGGGGAGGAATACTGTTCCTCTTAACACTCATACTACTCCTAAAGTATCCCATACACAAGGCAATAGGAACTTCAACACTCATAATGGCTGTAACAGCCTTGTCCGGCGCCATCGGCTACGCCATCAACGGATACACATCCCTCACAGCCGCCATCCTAGTTGGAGCTGGAGCAATTGTGGGGGGAAGAGTGGGAGCCATATACGCCAATAAAGTACCAGAGAAGAAGCTCACAAAAATCGTTGGATCAATATTCGTCATCCTTGGCATACTTATGATCACCCAACAACTCCTCTAACCGTTTTTTCGTTAGTCTTTTCTAAAGAAGCCTTTTTAGAATTTTCGTTTTCTAAAAAAGCTTCTAAATACGAATTTCGAAATTATGCAACACAGGAAGTTAAACTACATCACATCATAAGAACCTTTTCACTATCTTCTTTTTCTACTGAACTATTTTATTGCAACGGCTGAGTCTTTGTAAGAGTTTCTCCATCTTCTTATAACTTCAGCACCCTCCCATTTTATCCTGCTCTCTTCTCTTAGTCTTATTATTTCCTCTAAAGCTTGAGCTCTCTCAATCTTCTCTGTCTCTTTCTCGGAAGCTTTTCTAGCCACTTTCCTCCAGCTCATATTCTCTATCCTCCAAATCTTATCCTTCGATTAGAGCAGGTAATGAATTTATAGAAAACTTTTTCTCTGCAATCAGTTTCATAAGTGTTATAGGTAGCGTGTTATTTTTGGTCCCAGCATTTGTCTTGGCATTGCTCCGACGATCTTGTCTACAAGTTTCCCGTTTTTGAACACTAACAGTGTTGGGATACTCATTATTTCATACTGTGCGCTGACTTCTGGATTCTCGTCCACGTTCAGCTTTCCAAACAATATTTTTCCTGCATAATCTCGAGCCAGTTCCTTTATAACGGGGGCGACCATTCGACATGGGCCACACCAGGGCGCC
>Ga0272449_1001601_pt1 | contig 22882 bp, 25 predicted proteins | sample YNPCB0241_FD_198679 | JGI IMG/M metagenome (GOLD analysis project Ga0272449, IMG submission 198679) | Hot spring sediment microbial communities from Yellowstone National Park, WY, United States - YNP-CB-024-1 | ecosystem: Environmental > Aquatic > Thermal springs > Hot (42-90C) > Sediment... | reverse complement strand
GGCAACGAAAACCGCTGTGTCTCTCTAAAGCTGATAGGCTTCCATACAGATGGAGGGTATGCTGAATATGTTAGTGCTCCTGTAACTAACCTTATACCACTTAAACCTAAGATGCCTTTAGAAGAGTATGCGGCCATACCTGTCGACTACACAACTGTGTGGCACGCTTTAATTGCTAGAGGCGGACTTAAAGCTGGCGAAAGTATCCTTATTTGGGCTGGAGGAAGCGGTGCTGGAACTGTTGCTACTAGGTTGGCCAAGATAGTTGGGGCGACGGTCTTTACAACAGTAGGAAGCAGGGAGAAGGCTGAAAAAGCTAAGCTCTTTGCTGACTATGTGTTCAACCACTATAGTGATGATGTGCCTTCGTTAGTTAAAGAGGCTACAGGAGGCAGAGGAGTTGATGTAGTGTTGGATTATGTGGGTTCAGCTACTTGGAAGAGGAGCTTGGAGTGCTTAGCAGTAGGTGGTAGGATGATAACCTTCGGTGGTCTAAGTGGTTACAGCGGGGAGATAGATATAAGAGAATTCTACACCAAACATCTTACACTTATAGGAACATATGGTGGAACTAAGATAGATCTCTTTAAGGCGTTGGCTTTCGTTGATAAAGGTCTGTTGAGACCGATAATAGATTCCATCTACCCGCTTAAGGATGCAAGAAGAGCGCACCTAAAGATGGAAGAGAATAGACATTTTGGGAAGATCTTACTCAAACCCTAGTGTAAGGTATCTTTAGTTCACGTTTACTCATCATCTTTAAGCCCTCAACGAAGGCCTCGGCTGCCTCGTATGTAGTCAACACCGGGACACCTAGCTCGACAGCCTTGCGCCTAATCAGATATTCATCCTCAAGCATACTCGCGAACTTCTCCAGAACGGTGGTTGAAGGTATGTTTATGATGAGCTCAAGCTTACCTTCCACAAGATAGTCAAGGATATTGGGTTTCCTCTCAGGCTCGCTGATCTTGTTAAGGACACTAACCTGCAGCCCACCTCTTTTCCTTAAGTACTCCGCTGTATGCTCAGTGGCATACACATTGAAGTTGAGGTCAATAAGATCTCTAGTTAGGTTGAGTATTCGATCCTTCAGCTGAACACCACCTACAGTAATCAGAATGTTTCCGTTCGGCTTGGGGATCTTGTACCCAACTGCTATCAGAGCCTTTATTAAAGCTTCGTAGAAGGTACTGCCGAAGCACGCAACTTCACCTGTAGAACGCATCTCTACACCTAGCTGCGGATCTGCACCCTCGAGCTGCATAAACGAGAATTGCGGCGCCTTCACGCAGACCTGTGTCATAGAGTGGTCTCCTCTAGGCAGGTTTGGGATCTTACCGTTAAGCATCGCTGCCGCTGCTAGCGAAATCAAGTTTACGCCAGTGGCTTTAGAAACGAAGGGCATGGATCTGGAAGCCCTAAGGTTGCACTCTATAACATATATTATTCCATCCTTGTAGAGGAACTGTATGTTAAAGGGACCTTTTATTTTGAGGCTTCTGGCGATCCTGGTAGCATATTCTACAGCCTTCTGCTGAACGTGAACTGGTAGGCGCTGAGGCGGGATACACATTATAGCGTCTCCAGAGTGCACACCAGCCTGCTCAAGGTGCTCGATAACAGCACCGATATACACGGTTTCACCATCACATACACCATCTATTTCAAACTCCTGCGCATCCATAATGAACTTGCTTATCACAACCGGGTGCTCTGGGCTGACCTTAGCAGCCCTAAGGAGGAACTGCTCCAGCTGCTTCGGAGTCCAGACTACTCTCATAGCGGCGCCACTCAAAACATATGAAGGCCTAACTAAAACAGGGTATGAAACTTTCTTAGCAAACTCTTTAGCGTCCTCTAGAGATGTGAAAGCACTCCACTCTGGTTGAGGTATGTGGAGCTCGTCGAGAAGTGCGCTGAATTTAGCCCTATCTTCAGCCCTATCTATGTTCACGCTCTCTGTGCCCAATATCTTCACACCATAGGCTGTTAGATGAGGAGCGAGATTGTTAGGCGTCTGCCCACCTACCGAGACTACGACGCCGAATGGTCTCTCATTCTCATAAATATCTAGCACCCTTTCAAGCGTTAGTTCCTCAAAATAGAGCTTGTCGCTCATATCGTAGTCTGTCGAAACCGTTTCTGGGTTGCAGTTGATTACAATCGCCTCTTCTACCCCATTCTCTTTCAGCGCCCAAACCATATTCATAGTAGACCAGTCGAATTCAACCGAGCTCCCTATCCTATATGTGCCAGCGCCTAAGACGATCACCTTCTTCACGGGCTTGAACTCTATATCATCGGCAGCCCCGTTATAGGTGAGGTAAAGGTAGTTGGTCTTTGCAGGCCACTCAGCAGCCAAGGTGTCAATCTGCTTAACCACTGGTGTAATCGAAAGCTTCCTCCGCAGATCCCTCACCTCAGCCGCCGATATACCAATGCATTCCGCTATCTGAGCATCTGAGAAGCCTAGCTGCTTGGCTTTACGAAGCAAATCTGGGGCGCCGCCGTTCGCTACCTTCCTCGCATTCTCCCTCAGAAGCCGCTCCATCTCAACTATATTGGCTATCTTTTCTATGAACCACGGATCTATGCTGGTTAACTTGCTTATCCGCTCAACCGTAAAACCAGCTTTAAGAGCATCAGCTACATCAAAGATTATCTCATCAGTCATACGTTGAAGCCTCGATTCGATTTTATCTGGGTCGGTCAAGGGTTCACGTCTTGGATCTGCTACAAGTCCGATTCGACCGATATCTAACATTCGGATAGCTTTCTGCAGTGCTTCTTCAAAACATCTACCTATAGCCATAACTTCACCTACAGACTTCATCTGTGTGCCGATGTGCCGAGTAACCTTATCGAACTTCGTTAGATCCCAGCGTGGCATCTTGACAGTCACGTAGTCGAGCGAGGGTTCGAAGGCTGCTGTAGTGATGCCTGTGACCTTATTGATCAGCTCTGGTAGAGAGTAACCTAAGATTAGTTTGGCAGCAATATAGGCTATTGGATAGCCAGTCGCCTTAGATGCTAATGCTGATGAGCGGGACAGTCTGGCGTTTATTTCGATAGCAGCGTATCTCTCTGAGTTAGGCTCTAAAGCGAACTGAATGTTACACTCCCCTATTATCCCACAGGCTTGTGTGGCTTTGAGGGCTGCAGTTCTTAGAAGGTGGTACTCGCGGTTATTGAGGGTCTGTGACGGCGCTATGACGATGTTATCACCAGTGTGTACCCTCATCGCCAATATGTTCTCCATATTACATACTGTTAGGCTGTTTCCGTAGGCATCTCTCATAACCTCATACTCTATCTGCTTCCAAGTGCCTATGTACTCCTCGATCAACACCTGGTGAGTAAGGCTGCTCGTTAAACCTCTTGTTACAATCTCTTCAAACTCGAACTCGTTGAACGCAACACCACTACCCCTACCTCCGAGCGTGTAAGCTACACGCACCATCACAGGGTAACCAAAGTCCTTAACAACCTTCTTAGCCTCCTCAAGCGAATACACAGCTACGCTTCTCGCTACTGGTATGCCAGCATCCAACATAGTCTTGCGGAAGAGATCCCTATCCTCCGTTGCTTCGATACCTGAAATAGGTGTGCCGAGCACCTTAACACCATACTTTTCTAATACACCACGTTTCGCTAAAACAACACCGCAGTTTAAAGCGGTCTGCCCACCAAAAGATAGAACGATACCATCTGGACGCTCAGCCTCGATAACCTCAGTTACAAAATCAGCGTTGACGGGTAAGAAATAGACTTTACCCGCCAGCCTCTTGTCGGTCTGGATGGTAGCTATATTTGGGTTTACGAGGACGGTCTCTATACCTTCCTCTCTTATCGCCTTAAGACACTGGCTACCTGAGTAGTCGAATTCACCCGCCTCACCTATCTTAATGGCCCCGCTACCTAAGATGAGAACCTTCTTTATATCCGGGTTACGCGGCACGGCTCCTCACCTCCATCCTCTCAGCGAACAAGTCGAATATGAAGGTGGTATCGTAGGGCCCTGGCGAAGCTTCTGGATGATATTGCACAGCCAAAAGAGGTTTAGATTCGTGATAAACCCCCTCTACCGTCTTATCATCCGCATTTATCATCCAAACCTCCAATCCACTCCCTTTTAGTGATCTTGGGTCTACAGCGTAGCCGTGGTTTTGGCTGGTGATGTAGTTGCGCCCAGTTTTAAGGTCTAAGCACGGCTTATTCTGCCCTCTATGCCCATACTTCAGCTTGTATGTGTCTCCTCCTAATGAGAGGGCTATTATCTGCACACCGAGACAAATGCCTAGCATCGGTATGCCCTCATCTATCAGTGAGCTTACAGTCCGTATAGTCTTCGCACAGATCTTTGGGTCTCCTGGCCCGTTGCTTACAAGTATGCCTTTTGGGTTGTATTCAAGGATCTCAGAGGCCGGTGTGTCGTATGGGACTCGAATAACTTTTAGACCTCTCTTCAGCAGCTCTCTTATTATGCCGTATTTTACGCCACAGTCTATCAGCACAACTCGCTCCTCACCTTCCCCGTAGATCTTATGCTCCTTAATGCTGACCATGCTTACGAAGTCCTGTTCACCATACCTCTCAGCCTTCGCTAACCTCATCTTCATGCCCTCTATGTCAATTTCGTCTTCAGAGACCGCTATTACACCCATCATAACACCGCGCACCCTAAGCCGCTTGGTCAACTCCCGTGTATCTACACCCTCTATTCCTGGCACACCCTCTTCATAGAGCCACTCGTCAAGACTCTTCTTAGACCGCCAGTGGCTAGGCGCTCTACAGACCTCGCTAACCACAACCCCAGAAACCTGCGCTCTATCCGATTCAAAGTTTAGAGGTATGTTATGCTCATCAACATCATTGTAGGATGGGACGCCGTAATTACCTATCAAAGGATAGGTAAAGGTCAGGATCTGCCCTCTATACGAGGGGTCGGTTATGCTTTCAGTATAACCCACCATACCAGTGGTAAAGACGACTTCGCCTACTTTCTGTGTAGGATATCCAAAACCGCGTCCAAGAAAAAGCGTGCCGTCTTCCAAAAGGAGAGCGGCGCTATATACTCGACCAGACGCAGACAATACCTACTTGAACCCTCCACCACTTTCTATCAACGCTATTTAAGGTTAGCGTTCGCCTTCGCTAACATATTTGGAGGATTAGTCCGATTAGCAAGACTTTCACCTAGTGTCATATTCTCCGTAGAAGCGTTCGGGTAGCTTTGCATCAATCTAGGGAAAAAGGTTTTTAATGTGTTATGTAGCGTATTAGTAGATCTTTATGGCACAGAAGGTTGAGATTGAGGATACGTTTGCTGAAGCCTTCCCAATGCTTGCAAGTAGGATACTTATCACAGCGGCGAACGAGGAGTGGGCTCGAATAGCGGCGAGAACCGCTACTGGCTTCGCTTCATCCATAATTATGTCTCCAGCTGAGGCGGGTGTTGAAGGACCTCTTGTTCCACCTGAGAAGACACCTGATGGGCGCCCTGGAGTATATATTCAGATCTACCATAGGACTGGACACGAGCTCAAAGCTCAGCTCATCTCCAGAATTGGGCAGTGTATTCTGACCTGCCCTACTACAGCAGCCTTTGATGCAATGCCACATCCGAGAAAGATGCTTCGGATAGGCGCATCTATCAGAATGTTCGGAGACGGCTATGAGAAGAAGGATAAGTTGGGCGATAAGACAATCTGGCGAATACCAGTTATGGAGGGCGAGTTCATAATAGAGCATAAATTCGGCATAAGAAGGTGTGTGGCTGGCGGAAACTTCCTGGTGATGGCGGAGGATCAAGCTTCAGCGCTAAAAGGGGCTATGCAGGCTGTGAAGGCTATGGAGAAGATAGAAGGTGTAGTGCTAACCTTTCCAGGCGGGATATGTAGATCAGGCTCGAAGGTTGGGTCAATGAAGTATAAGCTCCCAGCATCCACTAACCACCCCTTTTGCCCAGTGCTTAAAGGTGTGGTGCCAGACTCCAAGGTTCCGGATGGTGTTAAGAGCATCTACGAGATCGTGTTTAACGGCATAACGACCGAGGTGGTCAAGAAGGCTACAGCGGTTGGCGTAAGAGCGGCTGCTGAAGTAGAGGGTGTAAAGAAGATTTCTGCCGTTAACTTCGGCGGTAAGCTTGGCCCATTCCAGATAAGCTTGAAGGAAGCGTTAGAATCGCTAAAGTGAAGCTTCACTTAACTGGTAGACTGAGCCGTCTTTACGAGCGACGTAGATAATTGGGGAGGGGAGGGTGAAGAGACCTGTATCTATCACCCCAGCTATCTCCTTTATTTTATAGTGGAGTAGTTTTGGTTCGGTGATCTCGCCAAAATCTACATCTAATATTATGTTGCCGTTTTCCGTAATATAGGGGTAGCCTTTTCTATCTGCTCTGACAACCGCCTTACTTCCAAGCGCTTCCAGCCTCTCCTTTACATACCATCTTGCGAAGGGTAGAACCTCGATAGGCACAGCTCTGTTAAGTCGCTCCACAACCTTACTTTCATCAACCATAATCACACACTTTTTGGCTGCTGATAAGAGCACACGCTCTCTAAGCAAGGCACCTCCTCCACCTTTAATCAAGTTAAGGCGCTTATCGACTTGGTCAGCGCCATCGAAGGTCCACTCTATCTCTTTGATGAGCGATGGGTCGCCTATCCTTAACCCACGCTCTAAGGCTTTGGCTTCTATCTGCATAGATGAAGGTATGATCGTTAAAGCCCTCGCCCTCTCTGTGTTAGATAGTGCTTCGATGAAGGCTGCGACAGTTGAGCCGCTACCTAAGCCAATTACACCACTCTTAGGGGCTATGGATGCCACGACCTTCGCCATCTTGTAGATGTGCTCTTCCTGCAACCCCTTCAGCCTTCTAGATCTATCTGCTCAAGTCTAGCAAGCGCATCCAAGACTTCTTCCCTGATCTCCTTTATCTTTGACTCTGCTTCGCTTTCAGGTGGTTTCTTTTTGCGCTCAACCTTCTTCTCCTCAACAGCTACTTTTGGTTTAAGTTCTTCTGTCGCAGGCTGCTGCACTCCCCTTAACGCTTCTAGCTGAGCTCTAGCTTCTTTCAACCTATCCTCTATCTGCGCAATCTTTCTCTCAAAGAGGTTGAGCAGTTCTTGCCTAAGGTTCTCAAGCTCTCCTACTTCTATTATCAGATTCAAATCACTTAGCTTCGCCTCTATCTCTCTAAGCTGCTCCCTATACTTGGCTGAAAGCCTCTCACGATCCTCCCTACCTATTTTACCAGCTGCTTCGGCTTCGTAGAGCCTCGTGATCGCTCCTGTAACAAGCTCCTTCTCAAGAAGGAGAGTCTTAAGCTCGCGCTTAGCCCTCTCCATCTCTACATCTGTAACCTGCTTCTCAACCACACCTCTACTTCTAAGATCCAATTTAATCGGGCTTACTACGCTAGGCTGAGCTTGCCTACCTTGGGCAAATCTTGTACGGTATAGGTAGTAGGATACGCTTACAGCAGCTACTATTGCTCCTCCAACCGCAGCGGCTATTAGGTCCAACCACACCTTATTTGTTCGGCGGTATTAGTTAAACTTTCCAAGCGCTATCTGATCTTCTGACCAAGCCAAGCGTACTTTCGTATCTTCGGGCTTGCTCCATATCCGCAGTGTGCACACACTTTGTGCCTTACGTGGTAGGAGTGCCTACCACATCTTCTGCACACTATGTGGGTTTTATGCTTGCCACGCTTTCCAAACGAGGGTGTTCCTTTAGTCATAGCATCTCACTCGCTATGGCGGAGAGACCATCACCACGTTATCTCCTCTAACTATTATGGTTCCGAGCTTTTCGGTTCTGCCATCCTCTAAGATGGATTCTGAAGAGTCTAAAACTAGATTCATATGTTGGTCAAAGCCTTGAAGTGTGCCTCGGATCACTTGACCTCCTTTCAGTTTAATGAGGACTGTTTTGCCGAGGCTTTCGTCCAAGACTTTGATAGCCATATCTACGCTCATTTTGCCCTCGCCTTTCTCTATGTAGCAGAAGCACCCTATTGACCATATATATGTTTTAGGTTGATTTCTTTTTGCTACCTAGCTTTAACCCTATTAGCAAGATGATGAAACCTATAAGAAGGGTTATCTGCGGCAGAACCTCCATCTGCGAATTCACATGATACGTCAACACCTTTTCGCTGACTGTTAAGACGACGCTCCGCCTACTTTCTTGTGTGTTATCGAAGACCGCGTAGTATCTGCCCGCGTTTTGGAGCGGGAGAGTCTGGTTAGAGAGAGATTGGTTATATTTGGGTTGAGCGATGGCGGCGGCATAGACCCCGCCTCTAGCTATAGTTCCGCCCTCCCAAGCTCTTAGCCCATCTTCATCCATAAGGTAGAAGTTCACCGGTCCGTCTGCTTCGAAGCTTACGACTATAGCGACTCTATCTGGGTTGCTAGGTAGATCTATGTCCACCTTTGCTCTACCATAAGCGTTGATGCTGAGCAGCGTTAAGGGTAGGAGAGGGCCCTCTTTGTAAGATGTGTAGGTGAAACCTAATGACTTTGATAGGGCAAGGGTTACTGAGGGGTTGATTACACCAGTATAGAGTCCAATTAGGAAGAGGATTAAACCTAAAGCGACGACCTTAGGCTTCAAGGAGCCACACTACATCCATCGGCATCAAAGACTCGGTATTTATTGTTTAGGGGTTAAAGAAGGCTAGGGCTTCGCAGATGATCTTTCTCATATCAGCCGGGTTTGCTCTAAGCCTATGCCCAGCGTCAAACAGAAGAAGCTTCTTCGGCTCACCAGCTGCTTCATAGAGCCTGTAGGCCTCTTCAACAGGCACCAATTCATCTAATCTGCCGTGCGCTATCACGATGGGTCTAGGCGCTAAGGCTCTTACCCACTTTTGAGGCACATAATTTGAGGATTCTAAGATCACCCGCTCTATAAAGTCTGACCCACCATTCCCTCTTATTACACCACTAGATAAGGCACTTTTAAGGAGGATTCTCGCCACACTTGGGTTGATAGTGTAGGGAGCGCTGCAAGAGACCACACCTTTAATGTTAGGGTTATTTGCTGCTACGTAGATAGCTACCACACCACCAGCGCTTGAACCAATTAAAAACTGCTTATAACCTTCTAGTTTCGAAGATAAGTATCTTAGACAGGCTTCAGTATCTTCAGCCCAGTTTGAGAGGCTAAAGTATCCTTCGCTGGTGCCTGTGCCTCTGAGGTTTAGGAGCGCAGCCGCAACGCCTTGCTCCGTGAAAAGAGATGCTAGATCCAAGTAGCCCTTCTGCTCTACTGGTTCTGGTGTTGAAGGTAATCCGTGGAGAACCGTAAAGACCACGCTCTTACTTTTTTCAGGTAGGCATAGGGTGCCTCTGACTTTGAAGCCATCAACTACTAGTTCAAGGGGTTCGATGAGCAAGGGTTAACTCTAAATAGTGGGCTCTCTGGTATTTAATTGTAGAGTTGGCTAGAGCAAGGCTTTCTGTTGTCGATGTGAACTTATGTGTGGGTTGCCAATGCTGCATGTTCGCTTGCTCACGCAGATTCGGCTCAGCGGGTTTAGGTAAGACAGCCATACTCATACGCTCTGCTGGCGGTATAGAGCGGGGGTTTGTGGTTCAAGTATGTAGGGCCTGTGAAGATCCGCCTTGCGCCGCTGTATGCCCTACCGATGCGTTGAAACTCAGGTCTGGTGGCGGTGTGCTTCTCGAAGCCGCTAGATGCATTGGCTGTAGGCTTTGCGTGGATGCTTGTACTGTCGATGCAGTTCTCTGGGATGATGAATCAGATAAGCCTATGATATGCGTGCACTGTGGGCTCTGTGTTCAAGCATGCCCCTATGGTGTGCTGGAACTCTCTAAAGGTGGTTGAGTTGGTCGAAGGAGACCCTATTAAGAACGTACTCTATGTCGATCTCACCAGACGCCGATACTGGATTGAGGAGAGAAACGATCTCTTCCAAAAGTACATTGGGGGCTCAGGCGTAGCCATAAAACTCCTTCTAGAGGAATGTAGGCGAGGAGTCGATCCACTCAGCCCAGAAAACCCGATAGTATTCGCAGTAGGGCCCTTGAACTGCGTCTTTCCGATGGCGTCTAAAACGGTAGCTATGTTCAAGTCACCTCTAACAGGCAACTTAGGTGAAAGCCACGCTGGTGGTAGAAGCGGCATAGCGCTCAGATCAGCTGGTTTAGGTGCCCTAGTTATAAGGGGGGCGAGTGATACGCCGATCTACCTCTCAATCTACGACGGCAAAGCAAGTTTCAGAGACGCTAGGGTGCTTTGGGGTATGCGAAGCAGTTATACTGTTGGTAGAGTGATAAGAGAGAGGGAGCCTAAGGCTGGGCTTAGGACCATTATGAGAATAGGGCGGGCTGGTGAGAGGATGGTTAGGTACGCTTGCGTAATAACAGAAACCTATAGACACTTCGGCAGACTTGGTCTGGGAGCGGTCTTCGGAAGCAAGAAACTCAAGGCGCTAGCTATAGCTGGTACAAACAACATAAAGGTTAAGGACATCAAAGCCTATAAGGAGCTGTATCAAGAGATCTTTAAGTCGGAGATCACTGCACCAGCCTTAAAGAAGTACCACGATATCGGCACACCCATGAATGTGATGCCCCTTAACAAGCTGCAAGCCCTTCCAGCGTACAACTTGAAAAGCGCGAGCCTAGATGGTGCAGAGCAAATTTCAGGCGAAAACTTGGCTAGAAACTATTTGGGTAGACGGGTTGCTTGCGGGCACTGCCCTGTGAGCTGCATACATCTTGCAGCCCTAAGAGAGCCTTATGAGAAAGAGCCCTACTTCTACAAGACAACTATGATATCTTATGACTACGAGCCCATATACGCTTTAGGGAGCATGTTGGGTATAACTTCACCAGAGGGGCTTCTGAAGCTGATAGATGAGGTTGAGGTCGCTGGTTTAGATGCGATGAGCTGTGGCGTAGCTTTAGCGTGGGCTACAGAAGCTGTTGAGAAAGGTGTGGTAAGCAGCGGACCAGACGGCACGATAGTGAACCTCAGATGGGGTGATTACAACGCATACATAAAAGCCGTTGAATATATCGTGGAGCAGCCGAACGAATTCTATAAAGCCCTAGCACAAGGTGTCGAATACGCAGCAACAAAATACGGGGGCTTAGAGTATGCACTAACGTTCGGCGGAAACGAGATGCCCGGTTACCACACAGGACCAGCGGCGCACATAGGTTACTTGACCGGCGCTAGGCACAGCCACTTAGACAGCGCAGGCTACAGCCTAGATCAGAAGATCTTAGCATCAAAAGGAGAGCCAACACCAACATCGGTTGCGAACACGCTGTTCGAGGAGGAGGCGTGGAGGCAGATTCTGTCGAGCCTCGTCGTCTGCTTCTTCGCTAGGGAAATCTATAAGCCTGAAGTGGTGCAGAGAGCCCTAAAGGTTGTCGGCTGGGATCTGAGCTTAGAGGATATGAAGAAGATTGGCTACGAGATTCTAACTCTAAAGCACGAGTTCAAGCGGAGAGAAGGGTTCAAGGCGGATGCGCTGCGCGTACCCAAGAGGATATTAGAGACGCCTACACCCTTCGGTAGGTTAGATGAAGCTTTCATAAGAGATGCGGTCAAAGAATACTTCGCCAGATTACCTCGCTCAACTAACCAACCTTAACCCAGACAAAGCCATCTTCAACCAAGGTTTCGAAGACCTTCAGAGGAGCTGTAGCTGGCCCCTCTACCACCTTACCGCTCTCAGGATCGAACTTAGATAGGTGGCAGCCGCAGACCAGATAACCCTTAGCCAACCAACCCTCACCTAAAGAGCAGTCTTTGTGTGTACATCTGGCTGAAGTGGCAAACACTCTCTCACCAACCCTAATTAATAAAACTTCCACGCCGTTCAAAACGAGAACCAGCGGCGAATTGTTTGAAAGCTTATCTTCTTCACAGGCTTTAACAAAGCCTTCTTTCACCATATACGCTCATTCAACCAGCCGAAGACGGGTGTAATAAGTCTTAACCCAATAATATAGCCAAAAGCTTCGGCTTTAGGCTTCCGTTCCGTAGATTGCTCTAAGCTTCTCCGGAAACTTCTTAGCATCATCGTAAAGATTATCTCCTTACCTTTAGATGATCCACCTACTCTAATTTTCTTCGCCTTGGCTTTTGATAAATCGCATTGAATTCTTACCCCACGATGTCCGCTGGACTGTCACTAATCTAGCAAGGTATGTGCGCTGAGAACTAGGTACAGTATGTAGAGCCCAAGCCCCAAGACCGATGGAACCAACCAAGACTTCGTGAGTAATAGAGCATACGATACAGCCGCACATACGTAGAGGAAAGTGACCACCACAGATGAAGACGGGAGGATCCAAGGGGTGGTTAGCATGCCTACACCTACTACTAAAGTAGCTTGTATGGTGTTCTCACCTGAAACTAGGCTCATGGCTAGGTCGAACTTTCCTCTTGCAGCCCAGTATGCTGCCACTAACGTCTCCTCCAAACACGTTGCAAAAGGCGATATCAGCAAGGCTACGACAAATGGGTCTGAGAACTTGGATGCAGCGTAAATAAACAGGTCTGCGCCAACGTACATCATCGACGCACCAAAGACCGTTTGTGTAGCAGTTGCAACTATACCCCGCCTCCTGAAAAGCCGCTCAAGATACGCCTCCTCATCAGCTACCATTTCCTCCCCACCACTCTTCACCAAACGCCTACCGATTAAGACGAAGAGGAAGAGCATCACCAACCCGGCGGACAGCTTCGCAATCCTAGGCAGAGGGTAGAGGCCAAACGCAATAGACGCGGGAAAGAGCACAGCAAAGGCTCGATAATTCCCTGCGACTGCGTGGTTCACTACCCGCCTACTTAGAAGCATCACAAAAGGTGCTGCTGCCAAAAGCGTAATAGATGGAGCGGCAACGACACTACCCTCCCCAACTTCTTGGCTAGCAGGAGATCCTACGAAGGCAGATCCTAGAGCCAAGATAGTTTCGGGTAAAGCGGTTATCCCTGCTGCTAGCAGAGCACCTGTGGCGAACTTAGTTAGACCCAGCTCTTCACCAAGCCGCTCCACCGAGTTAGCGAAGAATACCGCCCCGGCTAGAAGTGTAATCGAGCTTATTGTTAGATCCAGCATGTCACCAACGCCTACTACCTATCTTGCTATTAAAGAGTCGGTATATGCACTGTCCCTGTAAGAGTGAAGCGCCTCTCAACGCAATACACACAACCAAAACAGCAACATATTTCTTACCTAAAATGTAGCAAAAAGCTGCGGCTTCAGGCTTCTGCCCCATAGATCATTCTAAGCTTCTCCAAAAGGGTTTTGACGTCCTTTACTGAAAACTCTACTTCTCTAGGAGGCATCCAGCTCTCATAGAAGTTCTGGTGGAGGTTGTTCGCCCTCCCCCACAGGTGCCTTAGCTCAGCATCTCTAAGCCTCTCGGCTAACTCGTCCACATACTCCCATAGGCTGGCGTGGCTTCTCAGCTCCTTACCTTCCTTGGCGGCCAAAGCCTTAACCATTTGGGATGCTGCGCCCCACGCCTTCTCAGACGCTTGTGTATAGTCCTTTCTCGCAAGCAGCTCCTCAGCTTCACGCATATACTTCTCACACAACTTCAGGTGAAGCTCAGCCTTAGATTCTGGATCAGTTATGCCGAGCTGTTTAAAGACTGCATCACTGATAAACTCCTCTAAAGATTTACCCTCAGACTCAGCCCTCCTCTCAAGCTCCGCTAGCACCTTTTCAGGGAACGCCATGCTAATTACAGCCACCCATCCGCCACCGACGACTATAAGGCGCTCAAATTTATTAAAGCGTTTACTATAGGCGTCGCAGAAAGACTACTTTGAAGGCTCATTTCCGCCTCGCTGTCCAACTGGTTCAGAAGTTATGCCACAGCTTGCTGTTTCTTCTTATTCGCAATCAGGACAGTAACATATTTCTGCAAGCGAATATTTTCCTTCTGCTATGGATCTGAAGAGCATTATTCGAAGCTTCCCAGATTGGCCGAAGAGCGGTGTGGTATTTAGGGATATTATGCCTCTGCTCAAGGATCCGCAAGCCCTCAAATACACTGTGGATGAGATTGCGAAGCAGTGGAGGGGTAAGAAGATAGATCTCATCGCTGGGATAGAGTCGAGAGGCTTCATATTCGGCGCTCTACTAGCGCAGAATCTGCAGAGGGGCTTCGTAGCCATAAGAAAGGAGGGTAAGCTGCCTGGAGAAACCCTGAGGGTGAGCTATACGATTGAGTATGGTAGCGCTACGATGGAGATTCAAAGGGATGCTGTGAAGCCCGGCGATAGGGTGCTTATAGTCGATGATCTTCTCGCCACAGGCGGGACAGCGAAAGCCGCTGCAGAGCTCATCGAAAAGCTGGGTGGGGTGGTTGTTGGTTTCGCCTTTGTCATAGAGCTGCTGGATCTGAAGGGTAGGGAGAAGCTTAAAGGCTACACAGTAACCTCACTAGTTACATATTAGGTGTGTGGATATGAGTGTGGAAGAAGCTGAGATAGGGATAATAGGTGGGACTGGTGTCTACGACCCAGAGATACTTGAAGATGTTAGGGAGGTCAAAGTCTACACCCCCTACGGTCCAACCTCAGACCTCGTGACCTTAGGCACCTACAATGGGAGGAAGATAGCATTCATACCTAGACACGGGAAGGGACACAGGATTCCACCACACCTAATAAACTATAGAGCGAATATCTGGGCTCTAAAGAGCCTAGGTGTGAAGCGTATCATCGCACCCTCAGCAGTAGGAAGCCTGAGGGAACATATGGAGCCTGGGGACATAGTGATACCAGACCAATTCATAGATCGAACAAAATCTAGACCGAGCACATTTTACGAGGGGCAGAGAGTATGCCACATCTCAACAGCAGACCCCTTCTGCCCAGAGTTAAGAAGATTAGCGGTAGAGTCAGCCAACCGCCTCGGATTCAAGGTGCACGACGGCGGAACATACGTGTGCATAGAGGGACCAAGGTTTTCAACCAGAGCAGAGTCGAAGATGTTTAGAGCCTGGGGCGCAGATATCATAGGTATGACGCTTGTTCCGGAGTGCGTCTTAGCTAGGGAGGCTGAAATCTGCTACGTTACAGTAGCAACCGTAACCGACTATGATGTGTGGGCTGAGAAACCTGTCTCTGGCGCTGAAGTCGTAGAAACCCTCCAGAAGAATATCGGAAAGGTTAAGCGGCTTCTGCTAGATATCATACCCACCATACCAAAGGAGCGCACGTGCTTCTGTAAAGATGCCCTAAAGGAAGCGCTATATTAGACAATTAAGGTAGGAGATTCGCACTATTTTATTTGTTTAAATTACGAAAAAGATACCTCAACGGTTGGTATTTTATTTTTTATTACCACTTTCGTTAGTATATAACATAGTTATATTTAAATAGGGCGAAAAATAACCACATGATGATGGCAAACGCATATCAAGCGGAAGATTTTCCGCGGAATCTTAAACTTAGAGAAGAACCTATAGTGCTGACAGATAAAGGCGTCTTTGGAGTCTGTAGCTGTGGTGGGGAGATCATGTTTTACTCTAATAGGGGCGTTTTATGCACAAGATGCGGTAAACTCTATGGCATATGGCAATATAGACGGGGTAGAAAGAAGAATCCCTATAGGCTGTTGCAATAGCATCAAATGGCTGCGTAAAGCCTATCTTCGTCTGCAACGGTAAGGGTTGGTGCTATGCTAGTTATAGATTCGGATAAGGTTAAGGCTGAGAAGGTGCAGACAGAGGGTGCCAAAGACACAACCATACAGATTCTGATAAACCACCCGCCAGCTCCTACCTTCGTAATGCGGAAATTTAGGATAAAGCCTGGAGGCTACACACCTCTTCACGCACACGACTATGAGCATGAAGTCTATGTACTTGAGGGGTTGGGTGAAGTTGGAGATAAGCAGCAGAGTATCCCTATTAAACAAGGCTCGGTGGTTTTCATCCCTCCGAACGAAGTTCATCAGTTCAGAAACGTAGGTGAGGGCGACCTGGTCTTTCTTTGCCTCGTTCCAGCCTAAATCACCTTAAAGACTACCCTATTTCCTTCTCTATCGAATACGCCGATATCTGCTTCAGACCTATATGGATAGGTGGCGATCACCATAAATCTGCCGTAGAAGTTGTTCAAATCCTCTAAGGATGGCTGCTGAACACCACTTGGATGGGAGTGCGCTATACCTAAGATCGAGAGATCTAGCGGTAGATCGTAGGGTGAGAAAGACGAGAAGTTTTCAGCCAAAGTTGGTTTGGGTGGTAGAATCAGCTGCTCAACGTAGATCACATCCTTCTTAACCTTACCCCGCATTAGGAGTATGCCCTCTCTTGGGTGAAGAGATCTAAAGTAGGCAAGCATACCACTCACTACATCTCTTGACATGTAGATCGTCTTCGCAACCATACCTCAGCACTCAGCTCCAGTAACGGATTTAAGTTGCTTAACACCCTTTTATTAACTATGAGCTACCAAGCAAAAGATTATAGTAGGCTACTCGGCACACCCGGTTTCAGCGACCAGCTTCTAAAGAACCACTTCACACTCTACCAAGGCTACGTGAACAACACCAACAAGCTGGCTGAGACACTCAAAGCTATGCTGAAAGAAGGCAAAGCAAACACGCCAGAATATGCTGAGTTAAAGAGGAGATTCGGCTGGGAGTGGAATGGTATGAGACTCCACGAATACTACTTCGACAACCTAGTGAATGGCGGAAAACCGCTAGACCCAAACTCAGACCTCGCAAAGAAGATAGCTGAAGATTTCGGCAGCTACGCAGAGTGGGAGAAGGAGTTCAAAGCAACAGGTGTAATGAGAGGTATAGGCTGGGTGGTCCTCTACCTAGACCCTATTTCAAACAAGCTATTCAACTCTTGGATCAACGAGCACGACATAGGACACCTTGCTGGCTGCAGACTCCTACTAGTCATGGATGTCTTCGAGCACGCCTTTATGCTCGACTACGGTCTAAAGCGCGCTGACTACATAGAAGCCTTCTTCAAAAACATCGACTGGAGCGTAGTCTCCTCAAGACTCAAATAGAGTTCGTCAGGGGGTCGTCATAAACCTGACGAACTCTTCTTTTGTTCTCTGCTTGAGAGTGTAGTTGTTTTTGCGCTCGTATCCGATGGTTGAGTGGGGTGAGAAGCCGTAGTCGTGCCCAGGGTAAACTTTTATGCTGTCATCGAGCCTTAATATCTTGTTGAATAGGCTTTCGTATAGGTCTTCTGCGCTTCCTCCGGGCAGATCGGTTCTTCCGCATTCCCCTACGAACAGTGTGTCGCCTGTGAAGAGGTTTCCTTGGAAGAGGTAGCATATGCTGTCTGGCGAGTGGCCTGGTGTGCTTATGACTTCAATGTGACTTTGCCCTAGGGGTATCTGCTCACCGTCGCCAACAACTTTATCGATCTTGACCTTAGCGCCCTTTCCACCTATTGTTTCGGCTCCAGTCTTCTTCTTCACATATTCGTTACCTAAGCAGTGGTCGTGGTGTGTATGTGTGTTGAGTATGTATCTTATTTTGAGAGACCTTGCTTCCGCCTCTTTAAGCACTTTGTCGAGATCCCAGGATGGATCTATGATCGCAGCCTCTTTGGTTTCATCGTCCCAGATTAGGTAGGTGAAGTTCTGCATAGGGCCTACAGGTATCTGCAGCACACCCATCTTACAGCTCAGCCTCAGGCGGAATTCCTATAGGTGCTACAATGAGCCTACCTACGATCTTCTTGTTCTTTAGTAACCCAGCTTTAGCTTTGTGGAAGGTTATGGTTAGATCTGCTTTGACCGCTTTGCTCTGAACCTCGCCTGTTAAAGGGTCTAGACCTGAGGGTATATCTACAGAGACCTTGTATGCTTTTGAGCTGTTGATTAGATCTATTGCTGTAGCAAATGGCTCTCTGACTTCGCCTTTTATTCCTGTGCCGAAGATAGCATCGACGATTACGCCGCATTCTTCAAATAGGTTCTTGTGCGCTAGCAGCTCCTCTCTGTTGGTAGCGGTTAGTGTTGTTATGGAGCGGGTCATTCTGCGAACTATACCCCAGTTTACAGCAGCCTCCTCGCCCTTGATGTCTTCACCTCTACCTAGTAGGATGACCTTGACGCTCACATCTTCTCCAGCTAGGTGGCGTGCTGCAACGAGCCCATCACCACCATTATTCCCAAGCCCAGCAACGACAAGAACACCCCCCTTAAGGCGGGTTCTCAGACGTAAGACAGCTTTGGCAACAGCGCAGCCGGCGTTTTCCATCATGAGTAGCCTAGAGACGCCTAGGGCAGCAGCCCTCTCCTCAACCGCCCGCATTTCATCAGGCGTTATGATCTTTTTCACAAACACCACCACACACGTGGTCAGATCGTCGCGAGTTCTTCAACGTTCAGAGGCTGGGACCTCTGAGCTCAGTCTGGAGCGGCGATCACCTCATCCCAGTTGATTTCTGGATGCTGATCTTATAAAGGTTAAGTACTTGAGCCGTAATTTCTCTCAACGGGTTGTGTTAGGATTTCTTTTAAGATCTTTTCGCAGTGTATTTCGGCTGCTGTCTGTATGTTGCTGTATGTATCGTCCGTGAATCTTGCTGCTGATTCATCCACCACCTCCATCAATAAGCGCCGATAGTCTCTCAGAGGTTGTAGGTAGGATTCGAGCTTCTTCTGCAGGCGAATATTCTCTTGATCAAGGAGTGGTTTTACGCAGAAAGGTACCTTTAGGCTGCTGGTTAAGAAGAGGGCTTTCGCTTGACGGTGATGCTCTACGATCTTCCATAGGGTTGTTTCTAAGCCTTCATCCAATAGATGCTCAGCGTACCTTAGCTGATCTAACCTATAGTTATGCAAATAGAGTAGCTTAGTAGCCTCATAATCCTTAACCGCGACTGCTGTCAAGTAGGTTAAGTCAAGCAGATAATCATCACTAAGTTTACACGCCTCTTTCAACCTACGATACGGTATAGGGGTCGGTATAACATAGTCGCGGATCTCTCCGTGAAGCACAGAGTGCGCAACCTCATGCCTTATGCACGCATCAGCCAACTCTTGGGTTAGGGTTTTGAGCTTCTCCACACTTATTGTTATAGTTGGTAAGCCTAGCCAAGCGTGGTGGTATGCGTAGAATTCTTCGTCAAAGCCGCTAGATTTTACACCGGCTGCGTTAGATTGCGCTGCGAGAAAGGAGAGTGTGTCGCTACTACTTTGGAAGATGTTAACCTCGACAGCATCAAGGTTATGTGGTAGGTTGGTGTAGCATTCTGTGATCACTTGCAGTATGTGTTCTACATCACTTTTGGAAGCGCCTTTAACCTTAAGAAATATCTTAGGCTTCATAGTAGATGCTTATGAGGAGCCCCAACTATAGGTATGCTTACACCGCATTTTGGGCACTTCTTATCTTTGGTTAGCTCGTAGCGTGTCACAGCAAAGCCGTAGCGCTCTATAAGAATGGCTCCACACTTCGGGCACCAGGTATTCTCATATCTATGCCCAGGCACATTTCCGATATAGACGTAGTTCAGCCCCTCTTCTCTTGCCGCTTGGGCTGCTCTCTCTAACGTTGTGATTGGTGTTGGAGGCTTATTCGTAAGTTTGTAGGCAGGGTAGAATCTTGTTACGTGTAGGGGTGTGTCTTCGCCTCCAGCCTGTCTAACCCTTCTTGCGATCTGCCTAACTTCATCTACGTTGCTGTTAACATCTGGTATTAGAAGCAGAACAACTTCTACGTGCAGCCCAAGGTCTTTAGCTAGCTTTATGTTTCTCCATACCGGCTCTGAGTAGGCGCCGCAGAACCTTTTAACCACCTCTTCACACCCCTTTACATCAAACTTTATCGCATCCATACCAGCCTCAGCCAAGAGGCGTAGAGCTTCTGCTGTCATGTAGCCGTTGCTTACAAAGTTGCAGTACAGCCCGCTCGCCCTAGCGATGGGAAAAGTGTCAAGAGCGTACTCGAAGAGTAGGGTTGGTTCGTTGAAGGAGAAGGAGATGCCTTGGCAGCCCTCCGCTAACGCCAGCTTCACCAGCTTCTTCGGCTCTATTATCTCATCTGTTGGTGCGGGGTACTTTCTGCTGATGTCGTAGTTTTGGCACCAGGGGCAGGCGAAGTTGCAGCTCCAGGTGCCTATTGTCAAGGCTCTGCTCCCTGGCCAATAGTGGTAGAAGGGTTTCTTCTCTATCGGGTTTATTGAGAGTGATGAGATTGAGCCGTAGACTATTGTGTAGAGTGAGCCATCTATGTTGTATCTGGTTTTGCAGAAGCCGCTTCCCTTCTCTGGTATGAGACATCTCCTCTCACATACACCACACCTTATCCTACCTTTGGTAGGACCTTCTGCTAGCAGCGCTGGTCTTACGCTCGCCGTCTTTCTTATCTCTGCTGCGGGTGTGGACGAGGCTATCAAGAAGGGCTCTAACCCTTTCTTCTACTTACCATCAACCACCAATCAGGCACCCTTATCCCCTCTTTTATATCGTAGTGGTCATAGGGCTTAATATCTAAGATGGGTGAGCCGTCGTAGGCGTCTAAACCCTTTACCTTCAGCACATTACCTCTCCTCTCAACAAGTTCTACAACAGTAAGCCCTATGGGGTTTGGTCTCGCTTTACCTCTGGTCGCTAAAACACCCACTAGGGGCAGATCTTCTCTCCCCCTTGGATGCGTCTTGTATGTTGAGCGGAGTGAGTTGTCTAGCTTATGCATCCAGTATAGCACAAAGATGTGGGAGTACTCCTCTATTCCATCTAGAGCCTCAGCGTACTTGGGATCAAACTCTAGAGTAGCATAACCTTCGTTCCTATCACCTCTAACCTCGTCGAACTCTGATCTCACATAGCCAAGCGGCTCTAACTCTATACTAACCATTGCTCTACCGTCACTTAGGTGTATCTAGATACTTAACCCTAATGCTTAGGATTCTTAATATGCTTCGAGATAATAGAGGTTGTCAAATAATTAGAAGGGTATATGTGTTATCTGTTTGGCTATAGTTTAACGGGTTGAACTCTGCTTTTGTTTGGTTTAGTTGTGTTCGTCATCAGATAAATAGTTTGCTTATCTTATTTGGATGATGTTACGATAAGGTTTTAGCGTTTGGTGCTTTCTTTAGTTGTCATATGTCTACTTATCGTAACATCATCCTTATTTGGTGATTGATTTGACTAGCGCCACCTCCTACTTAAACGCTCTTTCTGGTAACGCCAACCGCATATACGTCGCCATTAGTTTCTACCATCAGATTAATTTGAGGCAATGGCCGCGGTGGAGGACCTGAGATAACTTCTCCTGACTGTGGGTCGTATTTTCCATTGTGGCAGGGACACGCTATTATGTTATCCTCTTTGATATACTTGACTGTACAGCCTAGATGTGTACAAACAGCAGAATAAGCTCTTAATTCTCCATTAGGCAGGTGTATCAACAAGCAAGGTCCGGTGCTATCGGCTTGATCCACATCACTATATGGAATGTTAAAGGTATATGCTTCACCTTTTGGAACGTTATTTATGTTGGTAATCTTCGTTTTGCTGATCTTTGTTTCACCCCCTCTTTCACTAGCCAAATAGGTGTTAAGAGTGTATGCGCCTACAACCGATAGACCTGCTAAGACAAGTACGGCTTTGATGAAGGCTCTGCGTTTGCTCTTCTTAGGCCCAGCTTCTTTCTCCGACATAACCCCACCGCTTAATGATTTATGCGTGACACCGTCAAATAAACAATTCTGCTTACCACGATGGAAGAGGATGAATAGCTAACTCGTGCACTAAATATTTTTGATGTTGGGACGATCCCCCTATTCCCTTCGGAGAAATATAAATAAGTTAGCCTCGATCTATAGTCAATTAGACTGGAAAATGGAGCTTAGAAGAGCGCAGGAGATGGGCGGAGGAACCCTACTTATATCTCTACCGAAAGACTGGGTGGTGAAGAACAAGCTGAGTAAGGGTAGCCTGTTAGCGCTTGAGGTAACGCCTGGTGGGAGCTTGATGGTCTTCCCAGCGGTTGAGGTTGAGAAGAAGCCTAAGGAGATTCTCTTGACTTACCCAGCGCAGTATATGAGGAGGCTGATAAATCTGATTACAGGCTCGTATCTGCTTGGCTTCGACATAATAAGGGTGGTAAGTAGAGAGAGGATACCGTATGAAGATGCGCAAGCCATGAAGAGGGCGATACGCCAACTAGTTGGGCTTGAGATAGTGGAGGAGGATTCTAGGTCCATTACAGCGCAGTTTCTGCTTGAGCCGACGAACTTGGATCCTGAGAAGACGTTTAGGCGTATGCATCTCATTACGATGGGTATGCTGCCTGATGCTGTTCAAGCCCTTATGCAGGGGGATGTGCTTCTGAAGAAGTCTGTGTCTGAGAGGGATGATGAGGTTGACCGCCTCTACTTCCTACTAGTTCGGTTGGTTAGATCAGCATCTGTGGATAATAAGCTCGCGGCTAAATTGAAGCTCACAACAATAGACTGCCTGGACTACAGGCTTTCAGCCTATCTCCTCGAAGCCATCGGGGATTCGGCTGAGGATATAGCGAAGTCCTCCACACACCCCCTTGAAGATGTTTTAAGTGAGGTTGAGAGGGAAGGAGCCCACAAAATTGTTGAGACGCTTGGGGTGATGCAGGAGTCTGCTGTTAAAGCTTTTCTCGCTAAAGATCCTGAAGAGGGGAGGCAGGTGGTGCAGCTTTATGAGGAGGTGGTAGGTGAGATAGCGAAGCTTGAGAAATCTATAGGGTCTAATGAAAATGCTACCATTTTGTCTAGGGTCGCCTCTGGCTTCTCTAGGATAGCGAGGTGTGATGTAGATATCGCTGATTTAGCGTACCCTATGTACCCCCTCGTCAAGTAACCCAAAGACTTAATTTTCTGCTGGTAGAGAGAGTGGTGTGCCA
>Ga0272449_1001600_pt1 | contig 22887 bp, 20 predicted proteins | sample YNPCB0241_FD_198679 | JGI IMG/M metagenome (GOLD analysis project Ga0272449, IMG submission 198679) | Hot spring sediment microbial communities from Yellowstone National Park, WY, United States - YNP-CB-024-1 | ecosystem: Environmental > Aquatic > Thermal springs > Hot (42-90C) > Sediment... | reverse complement strand
ATAAGATTGATTAATAAAAAATATTTTCTTTCTTGGCCAAAAGAAATTCATTCAACCCCAAAGATTAAGGGAAAAGGAGGTTATTTTAAAAATCCTTTAATTCATCTTTTTCATGGTAATTTAGAGGCAATGGTGAGAAAGACGATTATTTTTGAAGAAATTGAGGCTAACCTTTTATATCAAGCCGGACGAAAAGCAAGCGTTTTTATCTTTTTTAGAAAGTTTTTGGGAGAGTTTTGGCGAAGATGTTTTAAATTTCTTGGATTTTTAGATGGAAATATTGGTATAATTGAAGCAATTTATCAAGCTTTTTCCAAAACGATTACTTATCTTTTTTTGTATGAAAAATACTTACCCAACGAAAAAAGTCGCTCTTTACACTCCTTATCTTGATGTTTTAGGAGGAGGGGAAAAACATATTCTTTCAATAATTAAAATTTTTGAAGATTTTGGTTTTACTCCTTATGTTTTTTGGGACACAAATTTAAAAAAAAAGATAGAGCGCATTTTAGGTTTAAATTTTAAAAATTTATTTTTCTTACCTAATATTTTTAAAAAAAAATCTACTCTTTCTTTTTTTAAAAATTTATTTGTCCTTAAAAAATTTGATTATTTTTTTTATATCACCGATGGTAGTTATTTTTTTTCTTTAGCAAAAAAGAACTTTGTTTTTGCTATGGTGCCTGATAAAAATCTTTATCAATTAAACCTTGTTAATCGATTAAAACTTTTAAATTGGCAATTTATTGCGAATTCTTCTTTTACCTCTTTTTGGCTTAAAAAATGGGGGATTAACGCTTGGGTTATTACCCCGTACATTGATGAAAAGCTATTTAAATTAAACCGTCAAAAAAAAGAAAAAATTATTCTTTCGGTGGGAAGATTTTTTAGTCATTTACACTCAAAAAAACAAGATATTATTATAAAAACGTTCAAAAAAATTAAACAAAAAAACTCTCTGTTTAAAAATTTTAAACTAATTTTAGCTGGTGGGTTAAAAGAAAAAGACAAAGACTATTTTAATTATCTTCAAAAAATTACCGCCGATGATTGTTCAGTTATTTTTAAACCAAATATTTCTCAAAAAGAACTTCATCGTCTTTATCAAAAAGCAAAATTTTTTTGGCATTTTGCCGGATATGGAGTTGATGAAGAGAAATACCCGCAAAACGTTGAACATTTGGGAATTACTCCTTTAGAGGCGATGGCGGCTGGTTGTTTAACTTTTTGTTATAAGGCCGGTGGACCAAGAACTTTAATTAAAGATGGCTTAAATGGTTTTTTGTTTAATAGTGAGAAAGAATTAATAAGAAAAATGGAGAATGTAATCTTTGATAAAAGAATGCAGAAAAATATTAAAAAAAATGCGTATGATTTTGTTTTTAAAAATTTTTCATATGAAGTTTTTAAAGAGAAGGTTAAAAAGTTAATAATTAGCATATGATTTCTGTTATTATTCCTGTTTATAAAAATACAAAAATTTTTTTAACCAACCTCAGAAAAAATCTTAAATTTTTAAAAGACTGTCAAATAATTATTGTTAACGATGATCCAGAAAGAAGTATTAAAAGCGAGATTAAAAAGATTAAAGCAAAAAATATTATTTTGATTGAAAACAAAAAAAACTTAGGCTTTGGTCAATCAGTTAATATTGGGGCCAAATATGCAAAAGGGGATTGTCTTTTTCTTTTAAATACTGATGTAATTTTAAACAATAAAAATTATTTTCACGCTTTAAAATATTTTAAAAAAAATCCTAATCTTTTTGCTGTCTCTTTTGCTCAAGTAGAAAAAGATAACCAAATTGTTGGAAAAAATATTCTTTATTTTAAAGATGGATTGTTTTGTCATCAAAAAGCCAATAATTTAAATTTTGGATTTAATGCCTGGGCAGAAGGTGGTGCCTGTTTAATTGACAAAAAAAAATTTAATTATCTAGGCGGTTTTGATAATCTTTATTCTCCTTTTTACTGGGAAGATGTTGATTTATCATATCGTGCTTGGAAAGCGGGTTTTAAGATTTTGTTTGATCCTAAAATTTTAGTTGAACACCATCATCAAACAACAATTAGTAAATATTTTGATGAAAATGAAATTAAAACTATCGCTTATCGCAATCAGTTAATTTTTAGTTTAAAAAACTCCACCGATTTTGACTTAATAGCTGAATTTATTTTTTTCTTTTTTAAAAAATTAATTAAATCAATAATAATTTTTGATCTTGTTTATTTAAAGGCAGTGATTACTTTTATGTTAAAAATTCCATTAATTATAATTAAAAAGATATCGACTATAAAAATTTATAAAATTAAAGATAAAAAAATTATTTCTTTTTTTGAAAATGGATAAAAAAACTTTTTTTATCTTAGTGTTTATTACCTTTTTAGGTTTTTTTCTACATTTTTATAAAATTAATCAATCACCTCCTTGCATTAATGCCGATGAAGCAGCCTTTTCCTACAATAGCTACTCAATTTTAAAAACCGGCAGAGATGAATTCGGCCAATTTTTACCAGTAAGATTTAAGTCATTTTCCGATTATAAGATGCCGCTTCTTTTTTATTTGAATGTTCCTTTTATTTATCTCTTTGGACTAAACTTATGGTCAATTAAATTGATCAATGCCTTTATTTTATTATTCTTCCCTTTGTTAATATATAGCTTGACAAATTATCTTTTTAAAAACAAAAAAATCAGCTTATTATCATCATTTCTTTCTGTTGTTTGCTGGGCGGTTCAATCTATGACAAGACAACTTCATGAGGCATTTTTGACTTCTTTTTTAATCACTTTATCCTCCTATTTTTTTCTTTTAGCCAAGGATAAGAAAAAAATTAAATATCAATTTTTTTTCTTTATTTCTCTTTTGTTATCGCTTTTTTCCTATCAATCAAGTCGAGTTTTTGGTTTAATGTTTTTAATTTTGGCAATTTTTTATCATCTTAAAAAACAAGTAAGTAAAAAATTTGTTTTGGGAATTATATTAATCTTGGTATTATTTTTTATTACCGATTTAATTTATAAACCAAACCGAGTCATTAATTTATTTTTTTTAAACAATCCCGGCCTTTCCTTAAAAATTAATGAGCTAAGGGGCGAGGGAGGATCAAAAATTATTTATAACAAGTTAACAGTTGGTTTAAAAGAACGAATTTTTGAGTACTTAAAATATTTTTCTCCTCAATTTTTAGTGATAAATGGTGATGAAAATTATCGATTTGGATTCCCGCAATTTTTGTCCATTATTACGCCGGTGGAATATTTTTTCTTTTTTATTGGTCTTTATTATCTTTTTAAAAATAAAGAAAAAAATCGTTACTATCTTTTAGTTATAATGATGATTTCTCCTATAAATGGAAGTTTAACTTGGGCTAATCCATCACTACCAAGAACTTTTTTTATCATAATACCAATTCTAATAATTACTGCTTATGGTTTTTTAAATTTTATTAATAACTTTAAAAGAAAAAATTATTTTTTAATTTTGAGCATAAATGTTATTATTTTTCTTTTTTTCCAATTTTATAATTGGGACTTTTATTTAAATCACTACCCAAAAAAAGCAATAACCATTCATGCTTGGCAATGTGGATATAAAGAATTAACCGATTATATAAAAAACAATTATCAAAAATTCGATAAGTTTTATATAACAAAAGAAAATGGGCCACCTTACATATTCTTGCTCTTTTTTTTAAAATATTCGCCAAAAGAATATCAAAAACAAGCTAATAGTGGCCCAATAGATGAATATGGATTTTCTCAATCAGAAAAGTTTGATAAATTTATTTTTAATTTAGATTATCATCCTCAAGAAAAAAATATCGCCATAATTGGCCGACAACATGATTTTTATGAAGAAAAAAATTTAAAAAAGATTGTCTTTTACAACGAACCCGTATTTTATATTAAAGAAATTTTAAGCAATTAAAGCAATAATAACATTATAAAAAGCATGAATAAAAATAGGCAGATTAAGACTTTTATAAGTTAAATAAAAATAGGAATTTAAAAGGCTTAAAAACACATCGGTCATCATTAAAAAAATGAGTTGATTTCCCATTAAACCAGGAATAGTAAATCGCAGAGGAACATGTAAAAAGAAGAAAAGAACGGCATTAAAAAAAGCCACTTGATAAAAGTTTTTTGTTTCCTCGTATAATCTTTTTAATACGAATCCAGTTGATAAAATTTGTTCAGAAATAGCCGTTATTAAAGAAACAAAAATAATATAAAAAATAATTAAATAACCAATTTTATATTTTAAAAAGACAACCTCCTTGGTTCGAAAATAATTCGCTAAAGTAATTGTCAAAAAAATTACTAATCCAATAAAAATTGAGATTAAAAAATCTTTTTTAACTGTTTTAAAAGACCAATTTAATGAAGGAAGAAATGATCTTTTTTCAATTTTTTTAATAAAATAATAAACCGGCAAGATAAAAATTATTGGTTTTGCCACAAACTCATCAAACCATTCAGGCATTTTAAGTTTTAAACGATAAAACGCCCAAATAATTAAAATAATTCCCCAAAGATTTAAAACTTTTTGAGAGTGGGGAATTTCTTTTTTCATAAAATTATTCAAGAAAATCTTTTAATTTTCTGGCACGAGTGGGATGTTTTAATTTTCTTATCGCTTTAACTTCAATTTGACGGATTCTTTCGCGGGTGACTTTAAAATAGGCTCCCACTTCTTCCAAAGTCTTTGGTTTTCCATCTTCTAAACCGAAACGCATCGAAAGCACTTTTTTTTCTCGCGGTGAAAGTGTATTTAAAACGTTGTTTAAAGCATCTTTTAAAAACTCACGAGACACTTTATCATATAAGGAAGGTTCGTTAATATCGGAAACAAACTGTTCTAAAGTTGTTTCTTTATCATCACCAATAGGAGTTGATAAAGAGCGTGGTTGTTGAGAAATTTTTTTAAGATTTTCCACTTCCTCAACCGAAAGTTGCATTTCTTTAGCAATCTCTTTTGTTTTTGGTTCACGGCCTAATTTTTGGGCAAGTTTTCTTTGAATTTTGTAAAAACGATTAATTTGATCAACCATATGGACGGGGATCCTTATCGTTCTTGACTGGTCGGCAATCGCTCTGGTTATTGCTTGACGAATCCACCAGGTAGCATAAGTTGAAAATTTATATCCCCGTCGCCAATCATATTTTTCCACTGCTCGGATTAAACCCTTGTTTCCTTCTTGAATTAGATCCAAAAAAGAAAGCCGTCTTCCTAAATATTTTTTTGCTACCGAAACCACCAGTCTTAAATTGGCTTTAATCAATTTTTCTTTGGCTTCCTGCTCTCCCTTTTCATATCGCTTAGCCAACATGATTTCCTCTTCAGCCGTTAAAAGCGGTGTTTGACCAATTTCTTTAAGATAAAGTTTTATCGGATCAAGTGATTCGCCATGTTTTAAAATCTCTAGTTTTTCTAGCTCTTTCTCAAGTTCTTCAATACTTTTTTTTGCTTCTTCTTCTTCGCGAGAAGAAATGGTTTCAAAAATATCAACGCCTTTTTTAAAGGCTTTGTCAAAAAAATCATCGATTTCTTCAATATGTTTTTCTGGTTCAGGATGGACCAAAAGAATATCATCTTGAACAAGAAATCCATCTTCTTCACCCTGCTTTAGAAGATCATTGAGGTTTTTGGGAATTTTTGTTTTGGTCATAACAATTAATTTTATAACGAAATTAATTTTTTTTCTACCTCTTTTAATTGGTAATTTAGATGTTTTAATTCTTCGGTTTTTACTTTTTCTTCGTTTTCTAAAAGAAGACTTTTTATTTGATTTTTTAAGGAGTATTTTTTTATTTGATAAGCTAATTTTTCTATTTTTTCTTTTTTAAGTTCAAAATCAACCGAAGCAAGAAGGAAGATTTCGTCAAATACCGGTTTTAGTTCGGAAGGAATAGTTTTAAGAAAATTTTCTAAAACAAATTTTTCATTCTTTACTTTGTATTCTAAAAAAAAAGTGGCAATTTTTCCTAAAGCCGGCAGTTGAAAGTCTTTTGGAGAAAGGATGGAGAAAACTAAATCAGCCAAAGAAAATGGTGATTCTGATTGGAAAATAAGACTTAAAAGATATTTTTCGGCCAAAATCAGATGAGAGTCATTACTTCTTTTGGTTTTTGGAATAAACTTAAGTTTTCTTTTTTTAAGAAGAAGATTTTTTTTAATTAGATTTTGGATACTTTGTTCATTAACTTCCAATAAAGTGGCTAATTTTTTTACATAATGCGATTGAACAACGGCATTTTTAATCTCAGAAATAAAAGGAATGATTTCTTCGCTAATTTTTTTCTTGGCAAAGGCAGTTTTTTCGGGATACTTTTTTAAGATTTTTTCAATTAAAAAATCATAAATTCCAACCGGGTTTTTAATGGTTTTCTTAAACAAATTAACATCTTTTTTTACCGCTTCATCAGGATCTTTAGCAAAATTAAAAACAACTACGTTAATATCAAAATCAAATTTTTCTGCTTCTTCTATTGCTCTTTTGGCTGCTTCTTCACCCGAGGCATCACTGTCTAAAGTAAGGGTAATTCTTTCTGTATAGCGTTTGAGAAACATTAGTTGTTCTTTGGTTAAAGCCGAACCTTTGATGGCAACAAAATTGGTAAAACCGGCTTGATAGGGAGAGATAACATCAAATTCTCCTTCAACGATATAGACGTTGTTTTCTTTTTTAATACTTTCTTTGGCCAAATCAATTCCAAAAAGGGTTTCCCGTTTGTGATATAACATTGTTTCTTTAGTGTTAATATACTTTACTTCTTTTTCTTCACTTTTTAAGGTTCTTGCGGAAAAAGCAATGATGTTGCCCCGCGGATCACGAATGGGAAAAATTAACCGACCACGAAAATAATCACAAAAGTGACCTTTTTCGTTTTTAAACACTAAGCCATTTTCAAACATTTCTTCTTCTTCGTATTTTTTCTTTTTTAAGAAAGAGAGAAGTGATTTCCAAGAAAAAGGCGCATAGCCAAGACCGAATTTTTTTATTGTTTCATTTTTGATTTTTCTTTGATAAAGATAGTCGAGGGCTTTTTTGCCAAAGTCAGTTTTCCACAAAACATATTGAAAAAATTCAGCCGCAAGATTATTCATTTCTAAAAAACGTTTTTTCTTTTGCCAAGCTTTATCTTCAAAATCAATTTTTTTTAGGGTGATGCCCGCTTTTTTTGCCAATTCTTTTAAGGCTTCAAAAAAGGTAAGGTTTTCCCATTTCATTAAAAACTTAACAATATCGCCTCCTTCATTGCAGGCACCAAAACAGCGCCAAATTTGTCTTTCTGGAGAAACAATAAAAGAGGGGGTTTTTTCTTGATGAAAAGGGCAAAGCGCTTTAAAATTACGACCAGTCTTTTTTAAAGGAATAAAACTGCCAATAAATTCAACAATATCAATTCTTTTTTTAATTTCCTCAAGAGTGTTTTCCATCGTTATTATTTTACCATTCTTTCAAAAAGAAACTTTTTCCTAATTGTAAACTTTTAATTTAATGTTATACTATTATTTAGTATGATATTTCTTTCATTGAAAAACCATCAAGTTAAACTTTTGGTTTTTAAAAAAAACATTTTTTCTCATTATGAAGTTGACTATTTTGAAAAAACCCATCAAACTCAACTTTTGAAAGATGGTCAAATAATAAACATTGATATTTTAGCTTCGGCGATTAAAGAAGGGCTGACTTTAACTAAAAAAAGTGAAGGAGAAAAAGAGGTTTTTCTTATTCTTCCCCAGGATTTTTTTATTTTTTTGCGAACTGAAGTCCCATTGGACCTTTCTTCGTCGGCGGTTGAAAGTTATGTTTTTGACAAGGTAAAAACTCAATTTAAGATTGAAAATGAGTTTTTATTAAGCGCTATATTACCCTATCAAACACCTCAAAAAAAAGTAGTTAATTTTTTTGGTTTGACTCAAAAAAAACTTCAAGATTTGGAAAAGGTTTTTTCCCTTTTAAATTTAAAAATTACAAATATTATTCCGGAAACTTTGGCTTATTTTAAACTTTTTGAAAAAACTTTAAGAAAAGAAAAAAATGAAGTCGTTTTTTATGTTCACTATCATAAAGATTATGCTTTTGGTTACTTATATGATAACCTTGGTTTGTTAAAAAGCGAAAAGTGGGCCTCTGAGGTAAATCAAAAGAGTTCTTTAGAAATGGTTGTTAAAAAAGAAAAAGAGGTTTTAGAAAAATTGGGATATAGACCTAACCGTTTGATTCTTTCTGGTTCTTCTTCAGAAAATATCCGTCAAGATACTTTTACAAAAGCGGTTGGCATTTGGACTAACCCATTAAAAAAAATCATTATCAATTTTTATGATGAATATTTAAAACTTTTATTTACTGAGGAAAAAAATGTTTTACCAATTTTAAGTTTAGATACTTGTTTTGGAGCTTTTGTTTTTTCTAAAGAAAATAAAGATTTTACTTTTTTAAGAAAAGTTAATTTTTATTCATTACAAGAGAAAATAAAAAAAGAACCACTCTTTTTGCCAAAAAAAGATTTAGTCATATTTTTTATTTCTTTTATTTCTTCAATTTTGTTTTTTATTTTTCTTTCAACGATTAAGCCCAAAATCAATCTTCCTTCTTTATTGGTAAAAACCCAAAAACCTTCGCCAACACCAACGATTGTGGTTTCTCCTTCACCAACGCCAACACCAAAGATTTTAGTCGATAAACCAAAAGTGCGCATTAAAGTTCTTAATGGCTCGGGAGTTTCGGGTAAAGCCTCAGCGGTTAAGGAAATTTTGAAAGAAAAAGGTTATCAGGAAATTTTAACAGGTAACGCCGATAGTTTTGACTATGAAAAGACAGAAGTGTCGGTAAAAAAAGAAAAAACTTATTTAATTTCGGTAATTGAAGAAGATCTAAAAAAATATGTTTCTTCTTTTAAAATAGAGACGCTTTCTGATAAAGAAGCTTCAGATATCGTCATTGTTATTGGCAAGGACTTTAAATAAAAAATTATGGAAGAGAAAAAAAAAGAACTTCAAAAAAGGTTGGATCTTATTTTAAAAAAAATTAATCTTTCTCAAAAAAAAGAGGAATTAAAAAAACTAGAAGAAAAAACATATGATTCTTATTTTTGGCAAGACCCAAATAATGCTTCGGCTGTTATGAAAAAAATTGCTCAGCTTAAAAAAGAAATTGAAGATTTGGAAATTTTACCTCTTCTTATTGAAGAAGATGCTTTGGAAGCGGAAAAATTGATTAATCAATATGAGATAAATCTTTTTTTGTCTGACCCTTATGATCGGGGAGACGCGATTTTTTCCATCTATGCCGGACAAGGAGGGACAGAAGCAATGGATTGGGCGGCGATGCTTCTTCGAATGTATACTCGTTTTTTTGACAAAAAAGGTTGGCAATGGGAGATAGTTGATCAGGTTGATGGTGAGGAAGCAGGGATAAAAAGTGTGGTTTTAAATGTTTATGGTCTTTTTTCTTATGGTTTATTAAAAGGGGAGGCTGGAGTTCATCGCTTGGTTCGCCAGTCGCCTTTTAATGCTGATAAATTAAGGCAAACTTCTTTTGCTTTAGTTGAGGTTTTACCAATAATTGAAGAAAAAAATATTGAAATAAAAGAAGATGATTTAGAGTGGGAATTTTTTCGTTCTGGTGGTCATGGGGGGCAAAATGTTAATAAAGTATCAACGGCCGTTCGTCTTCGTCATAAACCAACAGGAATAGTGGTTACTTGTCAAAAGGAGCGTTATCAAGGACAAAATCGAGAAAATGCCTTAAAAATTCTTAGGGCTAAACTTTGGCAGATTGAGGAAGAAAAGAAAAACAAAGAAATCCAAAGCTTAAAAACAGGAAAGATTGCTTCTTGGGGTCGGCAAATTCGCTCATACGTTCTTCATCCTTATAAGTTAATAAAGGATTTGCGAACTGATTATGAAGAAACAAACGTTAATGAGGTTTTGGATGGAGAGATTGATGGATTTATTGAAGCGTATTTAAAAATGACGAGATAATAATTTTTTAAAAAACTTGCTTTTCTTTTAAAAAATTGTTATCCTAATTTTTATGGAAGATCAAAAAAAAAGTTTAATTAGATCGTTAGAAAGTGATGAAAAAGAAGAAAAAAATAAGGCTAAGAAAGTTTCTTTTTTTTATTTTTTTTCTTATTTAAGTTTAGCCATTTTTTTGGGAATATTAACAGGTTTTTTATTAACCAAAATTCCTTTTAAAATTGGGCCAAAAGAAAAAAAAGAGATTAAAAAAGAAGAAAAAGCGGCAGGCGTGGTAGATAAAAAAATTTTTAAAGACAAAGCTGAGGGGATTTTAAAAGAAGGGGGGATTGATGGGGAAGGGAATTTTCATCTTGAGCGGCCAGGTGGCCCTTCACAAAATGTTTATCTAACATCATCAACGGTTGATCTATCTTCATATGTGGGAAAAAAAGTCCGGGTTTACGGTCAGACATTTGCTGGACAAAAAGCTGGCTGGCTAATGGATGTTGGTTATATTGAAGTTTTAGAGGAAAAATGATTGTTTTTGAAAACGTTACCAAAAAATTTCCCTTAGGAAACGTTGCTTTAGAAGACGTTTCTTTTTCTGTGGAAGAAGGTGAGTTTGTTTTTTTGGTTGGTCCATCGGGGGCGGGAAAAACAACGATCATAAAACTTATTCTTAGAGAGCTTCTTCCAACTTCCGGGTCGATTTTTGTTGACGAGATGGATATTACCGATAAAAATTTTTCAAAAATTTTGACTTTGCGAAGAAATTTAGGGGTGGTTTTCCAAGACTTTAGGATTCTTTATGATAAAAATGTTTTTGAAAATGTGGCTTTAAGCTTACAGGTTTTGGAAAAATATAGTTTTTTGGAGATTAAGGAAAAAGTGAAAGAAGCACTTTCGATTGTGGGTTTAGCTGATAAAGAAAAAGTTTTTCCCATTCAACTTTCTGCCGGAGAATTACAAAGGGTGGCGATTGCTCGAGCAATTGTTGGTGAGAGAAAGATAATTTTAGCCGATGAGCCAACGGGCAATTTAGATCCTCAAACTTCTTGGGAGATAATGAAGATTTTTAAAAAGATAGAAAAAGAAAAAACAATTATCTTTGCCACCCACAACGTTGATATTGTCAATAGTTTTCAAAGACGAGTTTTGGTGTTAAAAAACGGAAAAATAGTAAAGGATTTACGAAAGGGAAAATATGAGTTTTAAAAATATCTTATGAGAGATTTTTTAATTTCTATAAAAAGGACTCCTTTTCAATCAGCGGCTTCTTTCTTAGTCCTTTTTTTTTCTTTGTTTTTGAGTTTTTTTCTTCTTTTTTCTTTGGCTTTTTTTGAAGGGATTTTGGCTTATTTAGAAACTCGGCCTCAGATTATTGCCTATTTTCAACCAAAAACCAATGAAAATGAAATATTTAAGATTCGAGATGAGTTGGTAAGTTCGGGTAAAGTTTTGTCGATAAAGTATACTAATCAGAAGGAGGCTTTTGAAAATTATAAAAAAATGAATCAAGACAATCCTCTGCTTTTGGAAATGGTTTCTGCGGATATTTTACCTCCCTCATTGGAAATATATGCCAAAAAACCAATTTTTCTTCCGCAAATTGCAGAATATTTAAAAAAACAAGCCAGTGTTGATGAAGTTCAGTTTCAAAAAGATATTCTTGATCGACTACTAACCTTAACTTCTATTTTAAGAAAGATATCATTAACTTTTTTCATTTATCTATTTTTAATGACAACTACGGTTTTAATAACAATTACTCATTTTAAAATAGCTCTAAAAAAAGAGGAGATTGAAATCTTAAATCTTTTAGGGGCTTCCCATTCCTATATCCGAAGACCTTTTTTAAAAGAAGCTTTTTTTATGGCGATTTTCGCTTCGATTTTTGCTTTTTCAATAATTCTTGCAATTTTATTTTATTTTCAACCTTTTCTTAATTCTTATCTTCAAGGAATCTCATCACTTTATTTAAACATTTTAAACTTCAATCTTTTAATTTGGCCAATTAACTGGAGTTTTTTATCAATTACCTTTATTGTTGCTTCTTTATTTGGTGTCCTTGTTTCTCTTTTTTCTACCTTTTTAGCAACCAAAAAATATCTATAATAAAAATTATGAAGAAAATTTTTTTTCTCTTTTTTTTTAGTTTGTTATTCCTTTTTCTTTTTAATAAAAATATTCCCGCAATTGAATGTGAAGTTGGAATAAATTTAAGTGGTCGTTCCCGAGAAGAACTTCAAGAAATAAAAAATAAATGTGAGGAAAAACTTTCCCAACTGGCTAAACAAAGAAATACATTAGCTTCAGAAATAAGCTATATTGATACTCAAATCTATTTAACTAATTTAAAAGTGGCCGAAACCGAAAATAAAATTGAAAAAACTGAAAAAGAAATTGAACTTTTAAACGAACGAATTGAAGGACTTGATGAATCATTAAATACACTTTCAGAGCTTTTATTAAAAAAAATTGTTGCTGATTATAAAAATAAAAGAATTTCTTTGTTATCGATTTTTCTTGAGGCAGATAGAATTGATGATTTAGTTAATCGAATCAAATACATAAAAACAACTCGAGAAAATAATCAAAAACTAATAATCCAAGTCCAAAATGCCAAAATTAACTTTGAAGAGCAAAAGAAACTGCGAGAAGAAAAAAAAGTAGAGCTTGATAATCTAAAAGCTCTTTTAGCCAAACAAAAAACTGAACTTTTAAATCAACAAAATGCAAAAAGAAAACTTTTAGCTGATACTCAAAATAGTGAAGTGCTTTATCAACGAATAGTGGCTCAAGCAAGAGCGCAATTAGCGTCATTTATTAGCTATGTAAGAAGTCGTGGTGGAGCAACTATTCTTAGTAGTCAAACTAGTTGTGATGGTTGGGGGTGTTATTATAATCAAAGAGATAGCCAATGGGGCAATTTTGTAATTAATAATAGTTATGATTGTAATGATGGTGTTAGCACAGAATGTAGTATTGCAAAAGTTGGATGTTTGGTAACTTCAGTTGCCATGTATGCTTCGCATTTAGGCTATAATATAACTCCTTTAGACATAGCTAGTATTTCTGACAACTTCGCCGCTAACACTGCATTACTTAAAAAAGGAACATTGTATGCTAAAGGGATAGCGATAAAAAGAATTGAAATTAGTGGTCCTTTATCACCTGAAATAGTATCTAATAAACCCGTAATTGTAGGAATTAAGTATGGACCTTATGGGACACATTTTTTGTTAATAAAAAAATATGAAAATGGTAATTATATAATGAATGATCCTTTTATAGAGAATGGTAAAGATAAAAACTTTACTGATTATTATTCATTAGATAGCATTTTTTCAGTGGAAATAATAAACATTTAAAAATTTAATATTCATTTTATAAGCTAAATTCATTTTTTTGTTGCTTCTAGGCTATTGACAAAAATTTTGAGAAAAAATAAATTAAATTTATGAAAGACTTCGCTGATATAACTGTTGGGATGCAAATATCAACGGGAATTATTTTAATAATTGTTCTATTGATGATTATTGCTTTTAAATAAAAGAAACTAGCAAAAAAATAAAAATGCAAAAAATTTTTGTTTTTTTAATTATTCTTTTCTTATTTTGTCAATCTAAAATTGAAACTTACGCTTTTAATTTAGTTTCTAATTATAGTTTTGAAAATGGTAAAGAATTTTGGGCAACAAATAATTCTGGTGTGTTGTTTGATATCTTGGAAGATGAGGCAGTTGATGGTACAAGGTCGGCTAAAATAACTAACAACAAAACTAGTTCATTTGGCGTTGAGCAAATAGTTTTAGATATTTCTTCTACTTTAACATATAAGATATCTGGCTGGATAAAATTAAAAGAACCATATCCGGAGAAAGCATTTTTAAGAATTGCTTGGTATAAATCTTTTGATGCCTCTGGAAGTCAGTTTTTAACTGAAGACACACCTGTTGCTACCCCATCTTCTTCCTGGCAAAAAGTTGAACTTATAAAAAACCCTCCAGTGGGGATAAACTCGGCAAAAATTAGACTTCTTGTGGTTAATGGTTCTGCTATTTTTGATAATATTTTAGTTGAAGAATTTATTCCTCCTTCTTTGACTCCAACACCCGCTCCAACTGAAACCCCAGTTTTAAATTGTGTGGGACAGGCATGCCTGTTCCCTACCAATTTTCCCACCCAAAATTCATCACCAACAAACACACCAATTCAAACACCTATCTCTTATCAAAATATCTATCTTTCTGAGGTTTATCCTAATCCCCAAACAGGTGAAAATGAGTGGGTCGAGATTTACAATGATAATGATTTTATTGTTAATTTAAATAATTGGTATATTGATGATATTGAAGATGGTGGTTCTTCGCCTAAAAAGTTTTCTTTAACCATTCAACCAAAAAGTTATGCCGCTTTTGATTTATCAACGGCAATGTTTAACAATGATGGTGATTTTGTTCGGCTTTTGGATTTTGAAAAAAAAGAAAAAGATAGTTTTGAGTATAAAAATTCTCAAAAGGGAAAAAGTTTTGGTCGGGTTAGTTTTGAGAGCGATGAGTTTTGTCTTCAAGAACCAAGTAAAAATCAAAAAAATAACTTTTGTCTTAATCCAACACCGACTAAAGAGGTAACCCCAACCAAAAGTTTAATCACTTTAACTCTTTCCCCAATTATTACCTCACCCACTAAAAGTGCTTTTTCTATTAATAAAAAAGTTAATCAAAATCCTTATTATTATCAAAATTATTATCAACCCGCTTTTGATATTAAGATAGATCAACAAAATGATTTAGCGTTATTTAATAATAAAGCTGATGTTTTGGGTGTTTATAAAAAAAGAAAAACCAATCATTATTCATTTTTGTCTTTGCTTTCATTTTCCTACTCATTTTTATCTGCTTTTGGAATTATTATCAAAACCTTAAAACATTTTTCTTAAAAAAACAATTTTCTTGCCTTTTTTAAAAAAATTAATTATCATTTTTCTATGAACTTTTCCCGAATAAAAAATTTTTTTCATCACCTTTTTATCCCAAAAGAAGACAATCACTTTCGATCAAGATTAATTCACTTAGATTTTTTAACCTATTATCTTTTACTGGCTTTGTTTTTTACTTTTTTATTTAAGTCCACCCCTTTTTCTAATATTTTAGGTTACGCCACCGATATTACCATTCAAAAACTTTATGAGCTTACTAATAAAGAAAGACAAAACTACAATTTACCCCCCCTAAATTACAGTGAAAAACTTTCAAAGGCAGCTTATCAAAAAGCTTTAGATATGTTTAATAAAAATTACTGGGCCCATTTTGGTCCCAATGGCGAAACTCCTTGGCAGTTTATTTTAAATGCTGGTTACGAGTATGAGTATGCGGGTGAGAATTTAGCTAAAAACTTTCTTTTTTCAGAAAACGTGGTTTCTGCCTGGATGAACTCAAAAACTCATCGAGAAAATATTTTAAAAAAAGAGTATACCGATATTGGTTTTGCTGTGGTTAATGGGACTTTAAACGGTGAACCAACCACTTTGGTTGTTCAAATGTTTGGTAAGCCGGCTTCAATCAATTTGGCTAAAAATTTAGTGGAAAAACATCAAGTTTTTGCCACAGAGAAAAAAGAAATACCTATCTCAAAATCGCCTTCATCTTTAGCTCCTGCGGTTTTGGCAAATAAAGAACAAAAACCGGTGGTTAACATTAACAAATTTTTATTTGATTTTAATTTAGGTTTTATTGCTATTTTAATGTTAACATTAATTGTTGATTTTTATTTTGCCAGTAAAATGGGGATTTTAAAACTGCGTTTTACTGGAAAAAATTTGGCCCATTTTATTTTTTTGGGATTTTTAACGATTGGTCTTTTTATTATTAGTCGAGGAGTAATTTTATGATTAATCACATAAAAAAAGAACTAAAAAAACACACTTTTGATTATCTTCTTCTTTTAACCGCAGGAATTTTTTTTATTTTGGCTTTAAACCTGTTCCGTGGTGAGCGGCTGTTGGAGTTTATTGTTCTTTTGGCGTTTGTTAGTTTTTACATCATTTGGGGAGTTTATCATCATATAATCCACGATCATCTTCACTTTAAAATTGTGTTAGAATATGTTATGATTGGCTTTATTTTCCTTTTTCTTTTAAAAATTATTATTTTACCTTAAAAAAATATGAAAGGGGTAATTTTGGCTGGTGGGTTGGCAACACGTCTTTATCCATTAACTTTTGCTACGAACAAACATCTTTTGCCGGTTTACGATAAACCAATGATTTATTATCCAATTCAAACTTTGGTAAAGGCTGGTATAACTGATGTATTGATAGTGGTTTCTGGGCCTCATGCTGGTCATTTTATTCAGGTGTTAAAAAATGGTAAAGAATTTGGGTTAGCTCATCTGGAGTTTGCTTATCAAGAAAATCCAAAAGGAGGAATTGCTGATGCTTTATCGCTGGCTGAGGATTTTAGCAAGGGAAAGCCGATCACCGTCATTTTAGGTGACAACACCACCGATGCGGATATTTCTTTGGCGGTTAAAAATTTTAAAGATGGAGCGATGATTTTTTTAAAAAGGGTTCCGGATCCTAGTCGTTTTGGTGTACCGCGCTTTGATAAAAACAATCCAAAAAAAATACTTGAGATTATAGAAAAGCCAAAAGATCCTCCATCTGACTACGCCGTTACTGGATTATATATTTATGATAATAAAGTTTTTGATTATATAAGAAAATGTGATCCCAATTTTGCCGGCCGCGGTGAATTGGAGATTACCCAAGTGAATAATTTTTATCTTAAAGAAGGTAAACTTTACTGGAGTGAACTTGAAGGTTATTGGTTAGATGCGGGGACTTTTGATACCCTACTTTTAGCTAATCTTTACTGGGCGAAAAAGAAAAACTCGCCCGCGTTAGAAATTTTTAAAAAAATTTTATAAGATATGGAGACGACTCAACTTTTATTAACCGTAATTTTAAGTTTAACCACCATTCTCTTGGTGATTATTGGTTTACAGTTAATTTTTATCTTAATCGATTTAAGAAAAATATTAAAAAAGATTAATCAAATAATTGAGAGTTTTGAGAAAGTAGGTACTTCGTTGGAGCATGGATTTGATGAGGTTTTGGGTTTTTTTTCTGGCGTTAAAGTTCTTTTAAAAATTTTTGATCTTTTTGATAAAAAAAATGGAAAAAAGGCAGAAGGTAAGTAATTTTTGGTTTGGTTTTAGTTTAGGGATTTTATTTACTGCTTTTTTTGCTTTTTTGTTTGGAACAAAAAAAGGAAGAAAAATTTTAAAAAAATTTTTGGAATATTCTGAGAATTACGAAGAAAACTTTCATCATTTTTTAGAGGAGATTAAATTTTTAGTAAAAGAAGAATTTTTGGAAAAAGAAGGTTTTAATGATAACAAAAAAAATAACCATCAAGAGAAAAAAGTGAATTTAGGTTTTTCAGAAATTATTGGTCGGATAAAATATTTAGCTCATCCGGTCAAAAAACAAACAAAAAAATTTTTTGTTAAAGAAGGAAAAATTATTGAAAAAACCTCTTGATTTTTTAAAGAAGGGATTGTAGAATATATTATTCCAAGATTAGTTTTTTTATTTTCCCCAAATTCCACAAAGGGTGGTGGGGGGGGATTTTTATTGTTAAAAGCTTTCATTCTAAAAAGTTTAAAAACTAATGAGTAAAAATCAATCAAAAACTAAACTCCCTGAAGAAATATTTTTAGGGGAACTTGATTCAAGATTGGAAAAGTTGGATTTGATTGAAATTCAAAAAAAGTCTTGGCAAAAGTTTATTGATTTTGATTTAAAAGAAATTATTTCTGAGTTTTTCCCAATTTACGATTACACCGAAAAACGGTTTGTTTTAGAATTTATCGATCTTTTTTTCGGTGAACCGCGTTATTCTTTAGATATTTGTTTGAAAAAGAAACTTACTTATGATGTTCCTGTTTATCTGCGTCTTCGACTAATTAATAAAAAAACCGGTGAAAAAAAAGATCAAGATGTTTACTTTTTTAATTTGCCAAAGATGACAGAGCGGGGAACTTTTATCATCAATGGAATTGAAAGAGCCATTATTAATCAGCTGGTGCGCTCGCCGGGTGTTTATTTTACGGCTGAAGTTAACAAAATTACCGGGGTGACTTTGTATAATGCCGAGATTCGACCTTATATTGGCGCGTGGATCGATGTGACTTTAAATAAAAATAATTTAATTGAGATGAAGATTAACAAAAAACGAAAGTTTCTTGTCACCACTTTTATTAAATCTTTTGGTGGAGAAAATGATTCGCAAATTCTTTCCTATTTTTCTGATTTAGATCAATCACTTTTGGAAAAATATCTTGTTCCAACATTAAAAAAAGATCACGCCAAAGATAAAGATGAAGCCGTTTTGGAGATTTATAAAAAAGTAAGACCGGGTGAACCGTTGGTTTTGGAAAATGCCTATAAAGTTTTAGAAAATTTATTTTTTGATCCTCGTCGTTATTCATTAGCGGCGCCGGGACGATATAAAATCAATAAAAAATTGGGATTAAATTTTAAGATCGATAAGGAAAATTTTTTAATTAAAAAAGAAGATATTATTGCCACCATCAAGTATCTATTAAACTTAACTTTGGGGAAAGGAAAGTTTGATGATATTGATCATTTAGGCAATCGAAGACTTCGAACTTGTGGAGAATTGGTTTCAATGTATGGAATAAGAGTGGGAATGGTAAGAGTAGAACGAGAGATTAAAGAAAGGATGAGTTTGGTAAGTATCGATTCCAACGTTTCTCCCTCGTTGGTGGTTAATTCAAAGCCTTTGATTGTGGCGATTAATTCTTTTTTTAGAACCAGTCAACTTTCCACCATTGTTGATCAAGTTAATCCTTTATCAGAATTAGATAATTTAAGAAGAGTAACCGTTGGTGGACCAGGGGGGATAGAAAAAGAAAGAGCCTCTTTTTCTTTGCGTGATATATCTTCTTCTCAATATGGTCGAATCTGTCCCATTCGTTCACCAGAAGGACCAAATATTGGGGTGGTGACTTATCTTTCTTTATATGCCAAAGTGAATGAATATGGATTTTTAGAGACTCCTTATCAAAAAGTAGTTAAAGAAAAAAAGGAAGGTAAAACTTTGGTGAAATTAACTGATGAGATTGTTTATTTACCTCCTGATGATGAAGAAAATTGTTATATTGCCTCAAGAGATTTAAAAATCAATGAAAATGATGTGATTGAAGATGAGATGGTCACCGTAAGATATGGGGGTGAGATTATTGAAGTGCCAGTTGAGAAATTGGATTTTGTTGATGTTTCTCACCAACAGATTGTTGGTGCCTCAGCTTCTTTGATTCCTTTTCTTCAAAATGATGATGCTTCGCGGGCGTTGATGGGAAGTCATATGCAATGTCAAGCAGTACCTTTGGTAAAACCCCAAGCGCCGTTAGTGGATACGGGACTGACCAGAAAAATTGCTTCGGCGATGGGGCGGACAATTTATGCACCTGAGGATGGGGTGGTTGAGTATGTTGATAGTGAAAAGTTAATATTTGAAGGAAAAAGTGGAAAAGTATATCAATTTAACTTAGAAAGATACCGCCGCACCAACAAAGACGTGGCTTTTGATCAGCGACCAAAAGTCAGCCCTAATCAAAAGATAAAAAAAGGTGAGATTTTAATTGATGGTCCAGCCACAGAAAATGGGCGATTAGCTTTGGGTCAAAATCTTGTTATTGCTTATTCATCTTTGAATGGATTGGGGTATGAGGATGGATTTGTTATTTCAGAACGTTTAGTGAAAGAGGATATTTTTACCTCAATTTCGATGGAAGAGTTTGTCGCTGATTTAGTCGACACTAAGCTTGGACCAGAGGAGTTAACCCGTGATATTCCCAATGTGAGAGAAGAGGTTCTACAAAATCTTGATAAAAATGGTTTAGTGGTGATTGGAACTGAGGTCAAAGCTGGTGATATTTTGGTTGGGAAAGTGGCGCCAAAAGGTGAACGAGAGTTAACGGCTGAGGAGAGACTTCTTCGAGTCATTTTTGGCGAAAAAGCCAAAGATGTTAAAGATACAAGCTTGCGCGTCCCCTATGGCAAACGAGGAACAGTGGTTGATATTGAAGTGATTGATGCTAAAAAAGATCCAAACGAATTAGAGCCAGGCATTATTAAAAGGATTATCGTCACTACCGCTCAATTAAGAAAAGTGGTTGTTGGTGATAAATTGGCAGGTCGCCATGGAAATAAAGGAGTGATTGCTAAGATTTTACCAGAATGGGATATGCCTTATTTGGAAGATGGGACACCGGTTGATGTGATTCTTTCGCCTTTATCAGTGCTTTCTAGGATGAATTTGGGTCAACTTTTTGAAGTGGTTGTTGGTCTTATTGCCAAAAAGAAAGGAGTGGTGATCAACGCGCCAGTTTTTGAAAAGATTAAAGAGGAGTTTATCATTGAGGAGTTAAAACGCTTGGGATGGCCGGTTGATGGAAAAGTGACATTATATGACGGCCAAACGGGAAGACCTTATGAAAAAAAAGCTTTGGTTGGGGTGGGTTATATTATGAAACTGATTCATATGGTGGAGGACAAATATCATGCCCGAGCCGTTGGACCTTATTCTTTAGTCAGTCAACAGCCTTTAAGTGGGAAATCACAAATGGGTGGTCAGCGTTTTGGTGAGATGGAGGTTTGGGCGCTTGAAGCCCATCGTGTGCCTTATACCTTACAGGAGATGTTAACCATTAAAAGTGATGATGTGAAAGGACGAATGAAAGCTTTTGAGGCGATTGTCAAAGGGATGGATATCCCGCAGTCAACCGTGCCTGAATCGTTTAATGTTTTACTGAAAGAACTTAATAGTTTAGGGTTAGCGGTTGATTTTATTAAATAAATATGGAAAACACTAATCCTCAAACTAAAAACTCTCAACCTCAAGCGCAAGAATTTACAATGATTGATTTTTCAGGATTGAAAATAAGATTAGCCTCGCCTGAGGATATTTTAAAATGGTCTTATGGCGAAGTGACTAAGCCAGAAACGATTAATTATCGAACATTTAGGGCAGAAAAAGACGGGCTTTTTGATGAAAGAATCTTTGGCCCAACCAAAGACTATGAGTGTTATTGCGGTAAGTATAAACGTTATCGTTACAAAGGAATCATTTGTGATCGATGTGGGGTTGAAGTAACCACATCGGCTGTGAGACGTGAAAGAATGGGACATATAAAACTAGCCACCCCAATTGCTCATATTTGGTACTTTAAAGGAACAAGCTCGGCATTATCAATTTTAACGGGTATTCCTCCCCAAGCTTTGGAAAGAATTATCTATTATGCTTTATATTTGGTAAAAAAAGTTGAGGAAAACAAGCAAAAAGAAGCAGTAAGAGTTTTAAAAGAAATTCAAAAAAAGGAAGAAGAGGAAATAGAAAAAAAATATGAGTTAAAAAAAGAAGAGGTGGAAAAAAAGACAGCGGAAGAAAAGGAATTAGCCTTTAAAAAAATAAGCAATCAAGAGCAAAGAATTATTATTTCTGAAGAGTTGGATTTTAAAAAAAGAAATCAACTAAAGATTCTTTCCGATGAATACATTGAGGAAAAAAGTCAAAAAACGGCGTTTTTTGAAAGATTAATAAAAACGATAAGAAATTTAAAGCCGTTTGATACCTTAGAAGAAGAAGATTATTTATATTTAAAGGAAAAAAGGCTTTCAGAAATGGTGGAAGTTGGAATGGGAGCAGAAGTTTTGTATGAGTTTTTAAATAATTTAGATCTTCAAAAAGAGTATGAGGTGTGTTTAAAAGAACTTAATGAAGCCAAAGGTGAAAAAAGAAATAAACTCCTTAAAAAAACAAAGATTATTGAATCTTTCTTAAAAGCAGAGATCAAACCCGTGTGGATGGTTTTAACAGTTTTGCCAGTCATTCCTCCTGGTTTGCGACCAGTGGTTCAACTACCTGGGGGAAAAGTGGCCACTTCCGATTTAAACGATTTTTATCGAAGAGTCATTAATCGCAACAATCGACTAAAACAACTGATTGATTTAGGCGCCCCCGATATTATTCTTCGCAATGAAAAAAGAATGCTTCAGGAAGCAGTCGATGCCTTAATTGATCTTCAAAAAGCAAGGGGTCGGGCAAGAACTGCTGGTGCTGCCTCAAAAGTTCAAAAATCTTTATCTGATATTTTAAGGGGTAAACAAGGAAGATTTAGACAAAATCTTTTGGGAAAAAGAGTTGACTACTCTGGTCGGTCAACGATTATCGTTGGCCCGGAATTACGGCTTGATCAATGTGGTTTGCCAAAAGAAATGGCCCTTGAACTTTTTAAGCCATTTCTTCTTCATGAGCTTATTATTCGCGGTTTTGCCGCAAACATTAAAAACGCCAAAAATTTACTTGAGGAAAAAAACCCAGTGGTTTATGATATTTTAGAAGAAATAACAAAAAATCATCCGGTTCTTTTAAATCGTGCTCCCACTCTTCATAAACTTTCAATTTTGGCTTTTTATCCGGTTTTAACTGATAATTTAGCAATCAGCCTTCATCCAGCAGTTTGTGCCGGTTATAACGCTGATTTTGATGGTGATGCGATGGCGTTATTTTTGCCTCTTTCTAAAAAAGTGATTGAAGAGATAAAGCAACAAATGCTTCCTTATCATAATCTTTTAAAACCAGCCGATGGTTCACCGATTGTTGTTCCCAATAAAGAGATGGCTTTGGGATGCTATTATTTAACTACCATTGATAAAAACCTAAACTTAAAAGATGAAGAATTACTATATTTTTCCGATGAGAGTGAGGCAATAAATAATTATCTTATGGGAAGAATATCTCTTCGTCAGCCAATTTGGGTAAAAATTAACGGTCAACTTTTAAAAACAACCGTTGGTCGAATTTATTTCAATCAGGCGTTACC
>Ga0272449_1001599_pt1 | contig 22892 bp, 22 predicted proteins | sample YNPCB0241_FD_198679 | JGI IMG/M metagenome (GOLD analysis project Ga0272449, IMG submission 198679) | Hot spring sediment microbial communities from Yellowstone National Park, WY, United States - YNP-CB-024-1 | ecosystem: Environmental > Aquatic > Thermal springs > Hot (42-90C) > Sediment... | reverse complement strand
GATAGAGAGATTAAAACAAGGTAGATGGAAAAATCCAATACCGCATATTAAGGGGAATCTTTATGAAATTAAACAAATTTTTAATCTTAAATTCTATCATCAGACACAAAATCCTTGACAAGTGCCCACCATTAAAAAACATCTCCTTTATCAATTTATCTAATTTATTACTCCTTCGCATATATCTCTCAAGTATCCCTTCACCTATACTCGCTAATCTGACACGAGGTATCTAAGTATTATCTTCCCAAAACTTGTTAAAAGTCCTCTCTTCCTATATCCATTTGTAATCTTTTCTCACCTCGCTATGTTTATAATATTTCGCATTACATATCTCTTCTGCTTGACACTCTAATAGACCTTCTATAAATCTTTTTATCTGAAATAATATCCCGTCTTCTATCTCTTGATATATCCCTTCTTTCATCATCTTGTAATAATACCTTATATCAAATCCTCATAAATTGTGTATAATTTATTTGGATCGTTAGTTATTTGCCGGCGAGTTGCTTCGCCGCCGGGCCCGTATGGATTATCCCTTCTTTTTGATATGTTTTTGTTTCGTTCATCTTTGCCTCCTTGGTTCTTATTTCCTTTTGTTTTCTTTTTTCCTTTTCCTCATTTCTTAATATTTTATCTAATTCAATTTACACACTTTATTATACATTACCGGTTTGAACTCGCTCTATCAAGTTTGAAGGATAAATGTGTTATAATGTAATTGATGAAATATTTTATATTTTTTTCGTTCTTGTTTAAGGGGTTTTTATTTTGTGATGAGAAGATAACACTAACCACAGATGATGGTTGTGTGATATATGGTTATGAAAATATTGTTTCAACCTCAACACCAATTGTTCTTGAATTTCATGGACTTGGCTCATCATCAATTGAGTGGAAAAAATTCAATGAATTTCTTAAAAAAAATTCTATAAATTATGTTGCAATAGACTTTAGAGGACATGGGGAGAGTATAAAGTGTGGAAAAAGGGAAATTAATTCTTATAAAAATCTTTCCCAAAGTGATATTTTATCTTTTACAAAGGATATAGATTCTCTATACAAATACATAAGAAAAAAATTTAATAATGATATGGTAATTCCTGTTGGGGCAAGTATTGGTGCAAACTCAGCAATGAAATATTTTTATAAAAAATCAAAAAAAATTGTTTTAATGTCTCCTGGAATAAATTATGGAGGATTTAAGATCAACAAATATATTGCTAAATCAAACTCAGAGATTCTCTTTACTGTTTCTAAGACAGATGCATACTCCTTAATGAGTGTTAGAACTTTCCTTAATACCTGCAATATAGAAAAGAAGAAATGTGATTTGATGTTTGCTGAAAAAGGACATGGTGTTGAAATATTTAATACAGTAGATGGTAAGGATTATATAGAAAAAATAATTGAGTGGATAAGAAGATAATATTTGCGAAGTTTTTAGCAGTTTTTATATTTTATAAAATAGTTTTTGAAGGAGGTTTTTATGATTAACTATTTTTTGCTGAGTTTTATTATAACTATTAATTTATTTTCTTACAATCTTTTTGAATTTCAAAAAGAAACTAATAGTTTAGTGGAGAGAACAAAAAAATCAGTTGTAAGTGTTAGGGTTTATAAGGAAGGTTATGTAAGTGTTATAGAGCCTGAGTTCTTTTTTAGTATACCTGAGGAAAGGATTTATAAATATAGGGTTGGGGGAATAGGTTCGGGGGTTATAATAAATGAGGATGGTTATATTATAACCAATTATCATGTAATTGAAGGGGCGGATGAAATAAAGGTTGAACTATATGAGGATGATAAAAAAACATCCTATACTGCTAAACTGGTTGGTGGGGATAAGAGGATTGATATAGCGGTTCTTAAAATAAATTCTTCAAAAAAACTTCCCTATCTTTCGTTTTCAACAAGGACGGTAAATGTTGGTGATATTGTGTTTGCTGTTGGATATCCTTTTGGATTTAAACAAACATACACAATGGGAATAATATCAGCAAAGAATGTTAGACTTAAGGTTGAGGGAAAATCATATAATGATCTGCTTCAAACGGATGCCGCAATAAATCAAGGAAATTCTGGAGGTCCGCTTGTTAATATAAATGGGGAGATAGTGGGGATAAATACAGCAATATATTCACCAAGTGGTGCTTTTGCAGGTGTGGGTTTTGCTGTTCCAGCGTGGAAGGTTAAAGATGTTGTTGATGAGGTTATTTATACCAAGACACCAAAAAGAGGATGGCTTGGTATATCATTAATTCCAACAGATTTTATAATGAGAAATATTATGCTTGCTGGTGATATTGTTAAGGGTGGTATTGTAAATAAGGTTTATAAAAACTCACCTGCTTATAAAGCAGGTATAAAAAGAGGGGATATAATAATCTCTGTTGATGGTGATGATGTTGAAAATGATGAGGACCTTGTCTATAGGATATACTATAAAAAGCCAGGTGATATGGTCAGTATCACCTATCTAAGGGATGGTAAAAAATACAATGTTGATGTTGTTCTTGGAACAAGACCATCAGAATCAGAACTGCTTGCAATGGAAACCAAAGAAATAAAAACTGAGAGTTCATCTGAACTTAAAAAGAATAATGAAGTTTTTGAGTTTAAGGGTCTTTTTCTCAAATACAGAGACGGGAAAGGTTATGTTGTAAGTGTTGATAGAAACTCACCTTTTGCAAATTATATAGAAGAGGGTGATGTTATTTCTTCTGTGAATAATAAGAGATTTAAAAGCTATGATGAAATGGTTAAGGTTTTTAAAGAACTTAATTTATCTGAGGGAGTTCTTTTTGATGTGACGAGAAACGGGGAACCATTTTATCTAAGTATTCAGATAAAATAGGAGGATTGATGCATGAATGGGCTCTTGCAGAATCAGTTGTAAAAACCGTTGGTTTGAATAAGGAACTTAAAGGGAAAAAGATAAGTATAATTATAGGTGAACTTCAGGATATCAATCTTGAAATATTTGAGTTTGCTTTAAATGAACTTATCAAGGATAGGAAATTAGAAATGAATTATTGTGTAGTTGTGGAGGATGCGGTTTTTAAATGTAATAATTGTGGTTTTGAGTTTTCAATGAAAGAGGTCACAAAGAAAGACAAAATGGAAAAGGAAAATATCCATTTTATTCCTGAGATGGTTAAAGTTTTTGTAAAATGTCCAAATTGTGCAAGTGTAGATTTTGAGATAATAAGAGGAAGAGGAATAAAAATATCCTATGAATAATGTTTTTGACCCAAGAGAATATGTAATTTCAGATAGATTGGCAGAAATTAAGAAAATAATTTTGGTTAGTGGTTTTAAAGGAGGTGTAGGTAAGAGTTTAGTTTCGGTATTTGCTGCGATTGCTATCGCAAGAAAGGGTTATAAAACTGGATTGCTTGACCTTGATATTACATCTTCTACCGATGATATAATTCTTGGTGTAAAAGAAATTTATCCATCCGAGGATAAGGGGCTTATCCCTCCTGTTTTTGAAGGAATTAGGTTTATGAGTTTCAGTTTTTTTTCAATGTCTAAACCCATTGCTCTTAGAGGAAATTCAGTAGTTGATGCGATAAAAGAACTTTTATGTGTGACACTCTGGGGAGAACTTGATTTCCTTGTGGTTGATATGCCACCAGGTTTTGGTGATACTTTTTTTGAGGTAATGAGGTTATTCAAAAAATTTAGGGTTGTATGTGTTTATACTCCATCCCCTCTTTCAAAAAAGATTTTAAATAAAATATTGCCGCTTATTAAAACTACGGATATAGAAGTTGTAAAGATTGAGAATATGTCAAAGATTTCTGGTAAGGGTAGATTGAGATATGATAAAAATGTTGATGCAGCAATTGGTGATATCAAAAGGATTATGAACTTGGTCCTCTATAAAGATGTAGTTTCAAATCTGAACCTTATTGTTGGACAAAAAATATGATTAGATATATTGTATTTATATTTATCTTTCTTTGGACCGATTATCTATTTTCTCAAAGAATTGTTTCACTGCTTCCCTCATATACTGAGATCATATACGAACTTGGGGCAGGTGATAAAATTGTAGGGGTTACGAACTTCTGTAACTATCCTGAGGATGTAAAAAATAAACAGAAGGTGGGGGATTATTTAAATCCTGATATAGAAATCATATATAAACTAAAACCTGATATAATATTTATGGGAAACTGGAGCAACAAAATTGTTGATAGGTTTAAAAATAAAAATATCAAAATTGTAGTTTTAAACAACGAAAGAAATGTAAGCGATATTTACGATACAATTAAAACCATAGGGAAGTACTTAAAAATGGAAAAAGAATCTCTTAAGCTGGTTGAAAAAATGAAAAAAGAAATCAAATCCTTGCAAATAAAAAAGAGTTATAGAAAGGTATACATTGAAATTGATAGGGATAACTGGACATGCGGTAGTCAGAGTTTTATAAGCGATGTTATTTCTATAAGCGGTGGTGTTAATATATTTAATGATATCAATAAGGACTACTTTAGAACAAATTGGGAAGAGGTGATAAGGAGAAATCCTGATGTTGTGTTAATATGTGGCCAAGAGGTGGATGAGTTTATTAAACGTCCTTCGGTTAAACAGATTGCGGCAACCAGATATGGAAGGATTTATGCTATTAACCAAAAAGAAAGAGATATTTTTTCAAGGCCATCTCCAAGGATAGTTGAGATGATAAAAAAACTTGGAAAGATTATAAATGAGTAAAAATCTTAAGGTAATCTTTATTTTTTTTGCATTTTTTGTTCTTTCTTATTATGAACTAAATCTTCCTTACCAGTGTGATAGAGAGATATTTTACGAACTTAGATTTCCAAGATACATAGGAATTCTAATAAGTGGTTTTTCACTTTCAAGCGCTGGAATTTTACTTCAGTATATTACAAAAAATCCCCTTGCAGATCCATTTATAATAGGAACATCTGGTGGTGTTATGATATCCATTATTCTTTCAAGATTGTTTTCAGTATCCTCCTATTCAATAATCTATCTTTTAATGAATTCAGTTTTTGGACTTTTGTCCACGCTTTTTGCATTCAAGGTGTCATCTGCATCTGGAAGGGTTATTTCTAACATTCTTTTAAGCGGTTTTGCAATAAATTCTATAGTTTTTTCACTAATAGTTTTTTTTATCATATTTTCAAAAGAACACTCACTTTATTTTCTGCATATAAGTTTTGGGAGTTTTTCTTATACCAATTACAGTATAATTATTCATTCGGTTATATTTGTCCTAATTCTACTTATGATAGTTAATTATATTCTAAAGTATATAATCACAATTTCATTTGATGAAGAAAAAGCAATTGTCCTTGGTGTTGATGTTAAAAGAATTCGCCTTGTTGTTTTCATCGTATCATCTTTTTTTACCTCTATATCCGTGACGCTTTCAGGAATGATTGGTTTTGTTGGTCTTATGATTCCTCATATCACAAGACGCCTTTTTTATAACTATGGATTTCAAGCAACTTTTTTCTTGAATGGTTTTTTGAGTATTTTGTTCTTACTATTTTCAGATATTATTTCAAAGGTTTTCTTCTATCCAGTTGAGTTTCCACCTGGGATATTCAGTGCTGTGGTTGGTTCATTCTTTTTCATATACCTTGTTTTAAAAAGAAAGAGGAAGAATGAAAGTTATTGAGATTGAAAATCTGAACTTTAGTTATTTTGGTTCTGATAGAACTTTAAAAGATGTAAATCTTACTTTCCATGAAGGGCTTTATTCTATATGTGGTCCTAATGGTGCTGGTAAAACAACACTTTTAAAAATAATTTCAAAAATTCTTGATAATTATGAGGGGAGTGTAAAGATTTATGGTAAAGATATTAAGGATATTAGGATAAAGGATATTCCAAAGATTTTGTCGTTTATAGTTCCTAATATTTCTACTCCTTTTGATTTTAAGGTAATAGATATACTTCTTATGGGAAGAATTTCATATCTTGATTTTTTTGCATCTTATAGTAAGGCCGATCTGGATATTGTTTTAAAAGTTGCTAAAAAGACCGGAATAGAAGGTATTTTAAATAGAAACTTTCTTGAACTTTCAAGTGGTGAAAAAGAACTGGTATTACTTTCTCAGTCATTTATACAGGACTGCCCTGTTATACTGATGGATGAACCTTTTTTGCATCTTGATTTAAAACATAAACTTTCACTGATAAAAATTCTAAAAGAGTATATCAGTGATAAAAATGGAACTGGAGTTGTTGTGCTTCATGATTTAAGGATTGCTTTCAGTTATTGTGATGATATTATTTTTATGAAGGATGGTAGGGTGGTTGAGAAAATAAATGCCACCACAATTAAAAACAAAATTGATCTTATTTCCGAGATATATGAGGTTAGTAAGGAGGAGGTGAGGAAATTTTTGTATTAGGACTTTAGTCCTATTTGATATATGGTTCTTAGGTCTTGACTATTTGTATTTTATCTGATAGGATATAGAGGAAGATAGAGATTAGTGCGATGGTAAAAAAGAATTTTATCCTGATAACAGTTTTATTGTGGTTGTTAAGTGTTTTTTCTTTTTGTAGAGATTTTTATTATGATACTTTTGATTTCAATATTTCATTTAAGCAACTGAATTTATCTGATGATATCAAACAAAGTATTCCTGATGTCAGCGCTAAAATCGATAAAAATTCAAGTGTCGGTGATTTTTCTAATATAAATGACTGGGCATTTGCTTATATTAATAATCTCATAGTAAATGCTGTAAATGCTTCTGTTTCAACTATTGATTGTGTTATTTACAGCATAAATATGAAGGATATACCTGATGCACTCATTGCTGCAAGGGATAGAGGTGTTAAGATAAGGATTATAATAGATAACGATCATGTTTATCCTAAACCGGATACTCAGATTAAAAAGTTAATTAATGCAGGAAATGGTATTGAGGTGAAGACATTGAAAGGAACTCGTGATTACGGGGTAACCCATAACAAGATTACAATTCATGACAGGTCCATTGTTACAACCGGTTCATATAACTGGACATTTCCAGCAACTTTTTCCAATTATGAGAATACAGTTGTTTTAAAAGACCCTAAGTATGTGGAAGGGTATGTTAAGTATTTTGAGTGGATGTGGTCAAAGGCAAGAAAGATTTCCGATGGTCCCTCACCTGTATTACCGCAGGGGTATTACGGAACACCTCCGCAGAGTACCAGTTTTATTTCATTTAACGGTTATAGTGTTCCACTTTATTTGTTTTCTCCGGGCTCTGATACTGAGAATAGACTTGCATCAATAATAGACAATGCGAAACTGAGTGTTGATGCTGTGACATTTACATTTTCATCAAAACCAATAGCAGATGCTATTATAAGGGCTTATAAAAGAGGTGTAAAGGTAAGGTTTCTTGAAGATATAGATATGGCTAAATCATCATCTATGGCTAAAATGGTTTATGAAGCGGGTGTTCCATTTAAGTGGATGGGTGGAAGGGATACAAAAGGTTCAATGCATAATAAATTTATAATCCTTGACAGGAAACTGGTTGCAACAGGTTCATTTAATTTCACAACAAATGCAAGTGTAAATTCTTTTGAAAATGTTGTTATTGTAGACAATCCTAAGGTTGTAAATGCGTATATGAGTAAATTTGAGTGGTTTTTTTCCCAGGCAACATCACCACAATCTGCAGATGAGTTTGATGAGATTGATACCCAAATAATAGATCGTTTTGATAATTCATCTAACCTAAAAACAATCGAACTGGAAATAGATTAATTTTTTTAAAAGCTCCTCTAAAAAATTTTAAAAATTTGACATATGTTTTTATTTTTGATAAATTTTAATTATGAGTGAAATAAAATTTATTCAAAAAGACAACCTGATAAAATTCATAGAAGTTCTTTCCCAAGATTTTGATATATATCTGCCGGATGGGTTTCAGTATTTGAAATATAATAATTCATCTGAAATAGATACTGAGATTTTAAATAATATACGAACGGTAGTTCCTGTTTTAAAATCAGTTTTGATAAAACACGGTCAGTGTCTAAAAGAAGAACCAATCCAAAACATAAGACCGGTTATCATTTTTGGTGCAAAGTGGTGTGATATAAGAGCTAAGAAGGCACTGGATGGTATATATTTAAAAGGAATATGCCCTGATCCTTTTTATAATTTAAACAATGAGAATTTAATTATTTTTTCATCGGACTGTCCAAACCCAAAAGAATTTTGTTTCTGCAATCTTGTTGGTGGAAAGCCATACCTTGAAAGGTCTAATGATTTTTTTGATCTAAATTTTTCACCTGTGGAAAATGGTTTTGTTGTAGAGGTTGGGAGTGAAAGAGGAGAAAAAATTATTAATGATTGCAAAGGTTTTTTTAGAGAGGTAGGTGAGAGTGTTATTTCTTTAAGGGAGAAGACCAGAAGGAATGCAGTTGAGATTTTGGAAAGAAGTAATTCTCGTTTTTCAAAGATTAAAAACACCAATCTTTCAAACATACTTAAAGAGAGATTTAATTCAGATAAATGGAAAAAATCATCTGAAAAATGTGTTCAGTGTGCAGGATGCAATAATTCTTGTCCAAGTTGCTATTGTTTCTTTTTGGGTGAAACTCAAGATGGTGAGTTGAATGAAATTTCTCCAAAACTTCGTTTCTGGGATGCTTGTCATAATACCGCTTATGCCCGTGTTGCCGGTGGTGCAAATCCAAGAAAACATCTTTATGAAAGGTTTAGAAATAGATATGAGTGTAAGTTTAATTATCGGTTTGAAAATTTTGGGATGTATGCCTGTAGCGGTTGTGGAAGATGTATTACTGTATGCCCTGCAAAGATAGATATCAGAGAAACATTGATTAAGGTAATAGAGGATAAATGAAAGGATGTTATGCACCTATAAAAGCAAAGATTGAAAAAATTGTTGATGAAACGCCGAATATAAAAACCTTTTTCTTAAGACCAGAAACTCCAATTAGATTTTTAGCAGGTCAGTTTATTCAGTTAACTGTGCCTGGTGTTGGAGAGTCCCCTTTTACTCCGTCCTCTTCACCTAAAATAGAAGAAACAATGGAAGTTACTGTGATGAGGGTTGGAGCGGTAACCAATGTATTACATAATTTAAAAGTAGGGGATGTTGTTGGAATTAGGGGACCATTTGGCAAGAATTATCCTCTTGAAAAATTCTATGGAAAAGAAGTTCATCTTATTGGTGGCGGAGTTGGAATGGCTCCTTTGAGGTCGCTTTTGCTTGCTTTAATTAGTGAGATTGATAAGTTTAAAAAGATTATTTTAAATTACGGTGCAAAAACAATTCGAGATATTGTCTATAAAAACCAGTTTCAGGAATGGAGAAAATATAAGAATGTAGAAATCTCACTTTGTGTGGACTCTGTGTCTCCTGGAGAGAAATGGGATGGAGTGGTAGGAGTTGTTACTTGCTTACTTGAGAAGCCTTTATTAAAGGTTAGTGATATATCAAATACAGTTGCTGTTGTATGTGGTCCACCTATTATGATGAAGTTTACGACCTTAAAATTATTAAACCTTGGTTATAAACCTGAAAATATTTATCTTTCTATGGAAAAGAATATGAGCTGTGCGGTTGGTAAATGTGGACATTGCGCAATTGGTCCTTATTTTGTTTGTAAGGATGGACCTGTTTTTACATATAATCAGATTTCTAATCAATTTGAAATATGGGATTAAACTATGAAAAGGATTTTAATTGATGTTGAAAAATGTTATAAATGTAGCGAGTGTGTTGCTGAGTGCAGCTATTTCTATCACAGAGGCAGTGTTTTAAAAGAACCGATTAAAAATAAAGGTGTTGAGAAGTTTCTTGTCTATGCCCTTCAACTTATTATATGTAGAAGATGTGAAGAAAAATTTTGTGTAAACTCATGTCCTAATGAAGCACTCTGGGTTGATGATAAAGGAATACTTCAGAGGAGTTCAATGTTATGCACTTCCTGCAAGAGTTGTTCTGTTGGGTGTCCTTTTGGAACTATCTATCCAGAGGTTCTTCCTTATAAAACATCAAAATGTGATTTTTGTATAGGAAGAGAAGATGAGGTTCCTCTTTGTGTTAGAACCTGTCCTCATAAAGCATTAGAATACAGGGATGTTGAAGAAGACACTTCAAAAAATATATATGTTATTAACAATAGAGTTGCAATTAAAGCGATTAAATGGATTGAGGAGGCAAAGGTTAAATGATTTCATTTCTAATATTTCCAGGACTACTATTTAGTGTTATATGCGGGATGATTGCAAGTTTTATTGACAGAAAAATTACAGCAAGAATTCAATGGAGAAAAGGACCACCGCTACTTCAACCGCTTTATGATATAATTAAGTTATTTGGAAAAGAAATAATAATTCCTAAGTCAACATCACCATTTGCTTTCTTAATCCTTCCCTTCCTTTCAGTTATAGCAGTTGCTCTGGTTGGGAGTTTGAATGGTGTTATAGTAAAAAACTCTATACCATCATTTAGCGGAGATCTGATTGTTGCTATATATCTGATGATGGTTCCAGGTGTTTGTATGATACTTGCTGGTGGTATATCATCAAATCCTTTATCTATGCTTGGTGCTTCAAGAGAGATTAAACTCTTTATATCCTATGAGATTGGTTTTATACTTTCAATGATAGTTGTTATTATAAAAACAGGTGGGAGTATAAGACTTTTAGATATTCTTGACTGGCAGGTTAATAATCTGCCTCTTATCTATACACTTTCTGGTTTCTTGAGTTTTATTGTATCCTTTTTTGTTGTTTCAGCAAAACTTGGGATAGTTCCATTTGATATAGCAGAGGCTGAACAGGAGATAATAGCAGGAACGCTTATTGAGTATTCAGGGGCAGCGCTTGGTATGTTTAAACTTTCAAGGATGATGATGATGTTTGTTTATCCCATGTTTTTGGTGAGGTTGTTCTGGTATAGTTCAACAGGAAGTATTTTTGTGGACTCTATAATCTTTGTTTTAAAATATATAGTAGTTTTACTTTTATTGATTGTTCTTAGAAATACCAATCCAAGATTGAGGGTTGATCAGGTTGTAAGGTTTTTCTGGAAGTATATTATTTTGATAGCGGTTGTTGCGATTTATTTGGCAGGTAAGGGAGTTTGATAATATGAGTAATCTTACTTTAAAAGCATTAACAAAATCAATCTGGGTTTTTCATGCAGCATGCTCTCCCTGTAATAATTGCGATATAGAAATACTTGATGCCTTAACTCCAAAATATGATTTGGAGAGGTTTGGAATAATTCTTACAGGAAGTATCAGACATGCCGATTGTATGCTTGTAACCGGTGTTCCAAATTATAAAACAGCGGTTAGAATAAAAAATCTTTATGAACAAATGCCAAAACCAGGAGTGGTTATTGCTGTTGGAAGCTGCGCTTGTGGCGGGATAATGTTTAGAAAATCGTATAATTTTGTAAAACCGCTTGATGAGATTATTCCAGTGGATATGTATGTTCCGGGATGTCCGCCAAAGCCTGAAGCAATAATTATGGGTGTTGTTAAACTTGTAGAGGCGGTAAGGAGTAAGATAAAATGACAATAGAGGAACTTAAACAAAGGTTAGGAGAGAAAATTATTGGTGTTTATGAAAAAAATAAACAGAGATACTACATTGATATTCATCCAAAGGATATTCTTGAATGTGCAAGAATAATGTTTAAAGAGTTTGGTGCAAGGCTTGCTACAGCAACTGGTATTGATACACCAAAGGGTTTTGAGATTTTATATCATTTTTCTTATGATAAAAATGGAAAAATTTTCACGCTGAGGGTATTAATTGAGGATAAAAAAAATCCTGAGATAGATTCAATTACTTTAGTTACTAAAGCTGCTGAGTGGATTGAGAGAGAGATTTATGAGATGCTTGGAATTAAATTTAAAAATCATCCAAACTTGAAGCGTCTTTTGTTAAGTGATGATTTTCCAAAAGATATTTATCCATTGAGGCAGGGATAATTATGGCTGAGGATAAGAAAAAGACAACAATTATTCCAATAGGTCCCTATCATCCACTTCAAGAAGAGCCTGAGTTTTTTGAACTTCATGTTGAAGGGGAGAAGGTGGTTAAACTTGATATAAATATCGGTTATAACCACAGAGGAATTGAAAAACTATCTGAATCAATGCATTTTGACCAGGTTCCTTTTTTAGTTGAAAGAATCTGTGGAATTTGCTCAACATCACATCCTTTTGCCTATGTAAATGCAGTTGAAGACCTTGCTGGTATTGAGATACCCGATAGGGCAAAATATATTCGCTCTATAATTGGTGAGCTTGAAAGATTGCATAGCCATCTTTTATGGCTTGGTCTTGCTGGACATTTTCTTGGATATAATACTGTTTGGATGTGGGTATGGAAAGTTCGAGAACCGGTACTTGAGTTGTTTGAGAAAATAACTGGGAACCGCAATCATTATGCTATGTTTAAAATTGGAGGGGTTAGAAGGGATATACCAAATGATGAGATAAATGCGATAATGAAAACCTGCGATGAGATAGCAAAGTTTCTTGAGATGTTATATAAGGTTGTGATGGATGACCCGGTTCTTGTCGCAAGGACAAAAGGTGTTGGTATTTTAACCAAGGAGGAAGCAATTGAATGGGGTGTTGTCGGACCGACAGCAAGAGCAAGTGGTGTTGATATTGATGTTAGAAGGGATGACCCTTATGCTGCTTATGATATGGTTGAGTGGAAGGTTATTGTAACACAAAATGGTGATGTTTTTGATAAAGTAGTTGTAAGGATTTTGGAATGTTTTGAATCAATTAAAATAATTAAAGGTTGTCTGAAGGGTTTAGAAAAGACAAAAGAAGGAAATATTGAGACGGTTGTTAAAAATATTCCACCTGGTGAGGGGATAGGTCGTCATGAAGCACCAAGAGGTGAGGTTTTCCATTATGTGCGTTCTGATGGGACAAATAGACCAATTAGACATAAAATAAGGGCTCCGTCTTATATGAATGTTCCTTCAAATCAGGTTGCAGCGATAAAAGGAACCATATCTGATGCTGCTTTAGTTCTTGCAGCAGTTGACCCCTGTTATTGCTGCACGGAGAGATGCGCTATAGTTGATTTAAAGACAAATCAAAGTAGGATAATAAGTGGAGATGAGTTGGTTAGAATGTGTCAGGAAAAAACAAAGAAAATTATTGAAGAAATGGGGATAAAAAATGAGTAGTTTTATTTTAACATCTGTTGGAATTCCTATAATTGGTTCTTTTCTTGTTTTAGTTAGTCGTCGATATAGACATATTGTTTCTTTTTCAATCATTACCTTAAGTTTAATAAGCATTATGTATTTTGCCTTTTCATCACCTTTAAAGGAGGCGCTCTATTTAAAAGTAATAGGGCTTGATTTTATTATCGATAACCTTTCACTTTTTATGGCTTTTTGCTCAAGTTTAGTTGGTGTTTTGATAATTTATTATTCCTTTGGATATATGAAAGAGAAAAAACATTTGGGTGAATACTATTTCTTTGTATCTATTTTTCTTGGAGCAATGATTGGATTGATATTTTCCGGAAATCTTTTATTGATGTATTTTTTCTGGGAGATTACAACGATTTGTTCCTGGAGGCTTATTGGGTTTTATAGAAAAGATGAGCATCTTATAAATGCTAATAAGGCGTTCTATCTGACTTTTTTGGGTTCTGGTTTGATGCTTGTTGGAATGGAAATTCTCTATCATAATTATGGTAGTTTGAATTTATATGAGATTAGAAACTTATCAATAAAAAATGGTATTAATATCAGCGAACTTGAGTTTATGCTTTTATTTTTGGGAATGGCTGCAAAATCAGCACAATTTCCATTTCAGGTATGGCTACCTGCGGCGGGTGTTGCACCGACGCCGGTTACGGCTTTGCTTCATGCTGCTGTTCTTGTAAAGATTGGTGTTTATGCCTTTGCAAGGATATTTTTATGGACATTACCAATTAAAGTGCAATTTAGTGAGGTTGTTCTTATCTTAATGATTATAACAGCGCTTATATCAAGTCTATCAGCGTTGTTTGAAAATGATATAAAAAAGATTCTTGCTTATTCTACAATATGTCAGATTTCATATATATTCATGGGTCTTTCGCTTAATACATCTATTGCGGTTAAAGGGGCATTGCTATATATTTTTGTTCATGGAATTGGAAAGGCAGGATTGTTTTTATCAGCAGGGGTTGTTGAACACGAGACGAATGAAAGGGATATTAGAAAACTCGGTGGGCTTTATAAGACAATGCCTTTTACAGCAATTGCATTTTTGCTTTGTGCTTTTTCAATTATGGGACTACCACCATTTGGAGGTTTCTGGGCTAAATTTTTTATAATATTTGGGCTTATTGAAACGCATCATTATACAATCGCTATATTGATGATACTCACAGCTGTATTTACGATGCTTTATCTTTTAAGATTTTTTAACAGAGTTTTTATGGGAAGACAGACACATCCTAATAAGTTTGAGAATTCAAGAGAGATGATATTTACTATTGTTTTACTTGGAGTTTTTGGATTTTTGATTGGTGTATTTATAAAGCCTTTATGGGAGGTTATGGATAATATATTAACTCAAATAGGTGGTTATTATGGTTGATGGACAGAGTTTATTAATTTTCCTTATTTTTCCTTTTATGTGGGGGTTAATCATTTGGATTTTGGGGGATGAGATAAATGATAAGATAAAAGATTTTTTTAATATCTTTGGAACTACTGTTATTTTTATCCTATCAATCTTAACTTTTAGTGGAGTTTTTGTCAATAAAACCAGTATGACCTTTACATCCTGTATAGGGCTTGTCTGGGATAGTAAACTTAGGGTTGATTTATATTCTGGCTTACTTGCTGTTCTTATTTCTTTCCTTGGCTGGCTTAGTTCTATTTACTCAGTTGATTACATGAAACATTATGAAGGAAGAAAAAAGAGTTATTATCCGCTTCTTTTGTTTTTTATAGGTTCTATGAATGGAGCTATAGTTAGCTGGGATTTTATTACAATGTTTTTCTTCTGGGAGTTGATGAGTTTGTTTGCATTTCTTCTTGTGATATTTGATAGAAGTGAGACCTCTATAAATGCAGGCATAAAATACCTGATGATGAACGGGGCTGGAAGTTTGCTCATGCTTTTTGCTATTGGTTTTCTTTATTTTAGTTATGGCAATGCAGATATTGAAACGGTTTCAAAACTAGTTTCTCATTCTCCAAAAGCTATTGTTATAATAAGTTTATTATTTTTGATTGGTTTGGGTGTAAAGGCAGGAATAGTTCCTATACATACCTGGTTAATTGAAGCACATCCCGCTGCTCCATCACCAATTTCAGCATTGCTTTCAGGCGTTATGATAAAAGTTGGAGTGTACTGGATTTTTAGGGTGTTTATCCTTATGTTTGGCTTTGGAGACATCTGGAATTTTATATTTTGCATCCTGGGGTCAATTACGATAATGGTGGGCGTAATGATGGCTTTAGTTCAGAAAGATATCAAGAGGCTCTTGGCTTACCATAGCGTAAGTCAGATTGGATATATGATTTTAGGTATTGGTACCGGGATAAGCGCCGGCGTAGTCGGCGGATTGTTTCACCTGTTAAATCATGCACTGTTTAAGGGTCTATTATTCCTTTGCGCCGGAACGATTATTTACAGGATGAAGACAAGAAATCTGAATGAATACGGCGGGTTATTAAAGGCAATGCCTATCACTTTTATAACTTGCCTTGTGGCGGCTTTATCAATCTCCGGTGTGCCACCATTTAATGGGTTTGTTTCAAAATGGATGATATATCAGGGAGTTATTGAAGCGAGAAACGGTTTGGGGTTTGGTATGAAATGGGGATGGTGGATATTCCTGACGGCAGCGGTATTCGGAAGCGCTTTAACATTAGCTTCGTTTATAAAAGTGATTTTTTCTACATTTTTTGGAGAGCGACTGCAAGCGCCAAATAACAATATCAAAGAAATAGGGCCTTATATGTATATACCATTGATAATACTTGCTGCCTTATGTGTTATTTTTGGCGTTTTCCCTCAGATTCCGTTAAGATATTTCTTTAAAATGAATATCGCAAGTGTTCTGTCACCCATTACTCTGAACGGTCTCTGGAATCCTACGCTTGCAACAGTACTTGTTTTAGCGGGAATTATTTTGGGCGTGATAGTTTATCTCTTGAGTGGTCTGCGAGTAAGAAGAGAGGATATTTTTATCGGCGGTGAAAAGATTGATAGCGATAAAATCCGTTTTGATGGAACTGCTATGTATAACACTGTAAAGGAAATGGGGATTTTGAAGTGTATCTATGATAAGGCATTAAAAGGAAGGTTTGATGCCTATAACTACTCTGTGGAATTAGTGGATTGGTTTTCAGAAAAAATTTATAAGAATGTAGATAGATTAATAGATAATTTGTATGACGGGATTGCTTGTTTTGTGAAAATTTCAGGGGAGTGGTTAAATGTCTATTCTATTAAGATTAGTTGGTTGATTTTTATAATTTTGATTGCTTCTTTTATTACAGGAAATTTAGAACTTATACGATGGACATCTATATTTGTTATGCTCTTTTATGGGCTTGTTGCAATCGGAGAGAATAAGGTTAATAGATTTATCGTATGGTCCATTTTAAGTCAGTTGGGTTATTATATCTTTGGACTTAGTTTTGAAGGTGGAAAGGATGCTGTAATCTATTATGGAATGTTTTCTTTTATAAGTTGGCTTATTATGGCGATAAGTTTATTGTATTTAAAAGGTGAAAGGGATGAAATAAAAGAACTTTCAAAGATGGCAGAGAAAAAGCCATATTTGAGTGTTTTGTTTATAATAGGTGCGTTTGGACTGGTTGGACTTCCTCCCTTAACCGGTTTTATTGGAAAATTTAAACTCAGTTCTGTTGTTATGCATGTAAATTTATTATATAGTTTCATTATTATTTTAAGTGCTCTTATTACGACTGGTTATATATTGAAAGTTATAAAGGTGGTTTTAGAAGATGAAATATCCAAAGATTAGAGAGTTGAAAGAGGCAGTTATTGCCCTTGTAAAGGGACCTTATACTACGAAATTCCCTTACGAGGAACATATCCCGGCTCCAAAATTTAGAGGAAAGCCAATTCCTGATGAAAAAGAATGTATTGGATGCGGAGCATGCGCTTTTGTCTGCCCTGCTAATGCTATTGAACTTGTTGATGATAAGGTTAATAAGGTCAGGAGTTTGACCTGGCATTATGACCTTTGTATATTCTGTGGTCAATGTGAAATGGAATGTACAACTGAAAAAGGGGTTAAACTTTCAAATAAAGAGTTTGATTTAGCAACTTCTGATAGGAAAACTTTATTTTCTACAATTAAAAAAGAAATTTTGGTATGTCCTTTATGTGATGAGGTCATAGCACCGAAAGACCAGATATTATGGATTGGTAAGAAACTTGGTGATATGGCATTTGGGAATTATACAGTATTTTCAGTTTTACTTAAGGAATTGGGATTTGGTGATTTGAATTTACAAAAGGGTGAAAGTATTTCAAAGAGACAGGACTTCTTTAAAATAACCTGTCCTAAATGTCGTCGTATAAATCTTTTGATTGATGAATACGGGAAAATAGATTTTGAAAAATAAGTAGAAATAACTAGGGAAAGGGTTTCTGATTAGATGATAAGGAAAGATAGTTAAAGTGATAAAGTTTATTTTTAATTTTGTATTTTTAAAAAAATTTGCTAAACTATATTATTAAAGGGAGGTATAATGAGTTCGCCTGGTTCTGGAAAGATCGGGCCAACGGGGGAGCCCGATTATAGTGCTAAATCATTACCCGAAGGTTATGGTAAGACAGAGGCATTTCTTCTGCCAAGAGACCCTTTCTGGATGTTTACTTATTGGGAAATTTCAGAGAATAGATTGAAAAACTTGATAAAAGAAATTGGTGCTAATGAGTATGAGGAGTCCAAAAAGGTTATAAGGGTCTATAAAATGAGCGAGGATGGGAATAAACTGGAAGGTTTTTTTGATATACCTGTTTTGTTTGAAGCAAAGAACTGGTATATAAATGTTCCTGAGTGTGGTAAATGTTATGAGTGTGAACTTGGACTTATAACCAAGGATGGAAGGTATTTGCCTATTGTTAAAACCAACAGAGTTGTTTTACCGCGGGCAGGTGTAAGTGATGTGATAGATGAAAAATGGATGAGTGTAAATCAGGAGTTTGAAAAACTTCTTGAAATATCCGGGGTTGAGTATATCGGAAAGGGTTCTCTTGATATTGCAAAATCGCTTGCTCAAAGGTGGGAGATGTTAAAAGCAGTTTTTTCAAGAATTACATCTTTTGGTGTTTCTTCTATCTCTTCTCAATCTCTTCAAAAACAGGAGATTAAAGAGAAAGGATTTTGGCTTGTTGCGGACTGTGAACTTGTAGTTTATGGTGCTACTCAAAGCGATGCTAATTTATATATAGGTGATAGAAAGATAAAGTTAAATCCGGATGGGACTTTTGCCTTGAGATATGCACTGCCTGATGGGGATACCCTGATACCAATTAAAGCTGTTTCCAAGGATGGGGATATGGAGAAGGGGGTAAGTATAAAGGTTATTAGAGAAACAAAGAAATATGAATAACCAGGAACTTGGTTACCTCTGTCTTGTACTCCATGCCCATCTTCCTTTCGTAAGACATCCTGAATATCCAGATTTCTTGGAAGAGGATTGGTTTTTTGAAGCAATGTGTGAAACATACATTCCTCTCTTAGATATTTACGAGAGACTTGTAAGTGAGGGAATAGATTTCAGAATAACAATGTCTCTGACCCCACCTCTTTGTAATATGATGAGCGACCAACTTTTAAAGGAGAGGTTGAAAAACTATATTTATAAAAGAATAGAACTTACAGAAAAAGAAGTGATAAGAACACAGAATACTCCATTCCATAAAGCAGCTTTAATGTATGAGAGAAGATTTAAGAGGATAAGAGAACTTTATGAGGATTATTATAAAGAAAATGTTTTAAATGGTTTTAAGAAGTTTCAAGAGATGGGTAAACTTGAGATTATAACTTGTTGTGCTACACATGGTTTTCTCCCACTTCAGATAAGAAAAGAAGCGGTAAATGCTCAATTAAAGATAGCAACTGATGATTATTTCCAAAGATTTCAAAGAATGCCAAGGGGAATATGGTTAGCTGAGTGTGCTTATAATCCTGGTGATGATTACTTTTTAAAGAATTATGGTATAAGATTTTTCTTTCTTGAGACACATGGTATTCTTTATGGAACCCCAAGACCAAGATATGGTGTCTATGCTCCAATTTACTGTCCAAGCGGTGTTGCTGCTTTTGGAAGGGATATGGAGAGTGCTCATCAGGTTTGGAGTGCTGAGATGGGTTATCCTGGGGATTATAGGTACAGGGAGTTTTATAGAGATATAGGATATGACCTTGATTATGAGTATATAAAACCATATCTTCATTCTGATGGAGTTAGAAGGAATGTTGGGATAAAGTATCACAAAATAACCGGAAGGGTTTCTCTTGGTGAAAAGCAGCCATATGATCCTGATGATGCAAGAGAGGTTGCTAGTATTCATGCTGGTAATTTTATGTTTAATAGGGAAAGACAGATTGAATACCTTTATAGTTTTCTTGGTAGAAAGCCAATAGTTGTTTCTATGTATGATGCTGAACTTTTTGGACACTGGTGGTTTGAAGGACCGATGTTCTTAGAATATCTTTTTAGAAAAATCTATTATGATCAAAAAACAATAAAATTGATAACTCCGATAGAATATCTATCAATATATCCAGATAACCAAGTGGTTCAGCCGATAATGTCAAGTTGGGGTGATAAGGGATATAATGAGGTCTGGCTTAATGGCTCAAATGATTGGATATATAGGCATCTACATAAAGCAATTGAAAGAATGGTTGAACTTGCAAATAGGTTTTATTCAAATACAGATACAAAGATTGATAGAGTTCTTAAGCAGTGTGCTAGGGAAGTTGTTCTTGCTCAGAGTTCTGACTGGCCATTTTTAATGACTGTTGGAACTGCAAAGACATATTCAACAAGAAGGTTTGTTGCACATATTCAGAGATTTACTAAATTGTGGGAGATGATTAATCAAAATAATATTGATGAGGCGTATTTAAGTGACCTTGAGTGGCGTGATAATATATTTCCAAATATTGACTGGAGAGCATTTTCAACAATAGAAACCGAAAAAAGAAATAAGTGATTACTAATCTAAACTCATAATTTTAATGGGTAACTTGATAAGTTCTTTAGAGATTAGTTTTAGCCCTACTTTTTAAATCCCTCTTTTAATAATTTCCCCCTTTGATCAAAGGGGGATTTAAGGGGGATTTATTTACTCCAACACTACCTCGGACCCATACAATTCATAATCCAAAATTTATAATCCAAAATCCATAATCCAACATTTTTCACAATTCTCACTTCTTACGTCTTACTTTCTTACTTTTCACCTGCTCGCTTCTCACCTTTTTGTGGCATCAAATTTTTCAAATATTATATTTTCAATATGAAAGACAAGAGGGGAAAGATTTAGTTTTCTAAAGATGTTTTTCATTTCTATGTATTTTTCCTTTTCAATCTCTAAGTTAAATAATTTTTCCACAAAATTAGGCATTAGGTTTATTACATCATTTGTTATCTTATAATTGATTTCAAATTTTATATTTTCAAGATTTTCAACTAATTTTTCAATCTTTCCCATCCAATAAAAATCCATTGTCTTCATAAATTTTATCAAATATATTGTTGTTAACTGTGATGAAAAATATCTTATATCATCTTCAAAATTTTCAAAAGCCATATCCCTGTTTATCTGAATAGATGAAGTAAGCATTTCAATTTCCTTTTCATAAATTTCAAGTTGGAGTTCTTTATTTATCTGAGCAATGTATTTTAATAATTCCAACTGTATTTTTGGGGAATAATTTTTAAACTCAAATTCAAAGTTGTGCAGTCTTGTTTCAAATTTTTCATCGAAATAAGTTATTAATGTTTTTATATCGTTCATATTGCTAAAGTTAAAAATTATCTCTGCGTTAAATTCTTTATCCTCCTCCCTATTTGTAATAGTTGCTCTTGCAGCAATTTCCTTTGAATTGATATTTTTTTCTGTTATTTTTATATCATATATAACATTTGAGTATCTATCTGCATTTAAAAATATAGTTTTTAGTACAAGATATGAGTGTATTATCTCCTTATTAAGGTAAGATGGTTTTACAAATTTCTCATAGATATAACTCCCATCCTTAAGTTGGGTGAAATTGGATTTTGCTATTTCAAGAATTGAAAGAAAGCACTTTTCAATTCCTCTATATCCAAGTTCTTCTAATATGGTTATTGCCTTTAGAGAATATTTCATATTCTGCTGTGCCTCAATCCTTGATATATCATTAAAAAACCATCCACAACTTGTAAGCGAAAGCATCTGATATTTTATCATTGTTAAAATTTTATTTGCCTTTTCAATGTTTTCATCGTTTACTTCTTTAAGATTGGTTTTTATAAACTGACCAAGTGATATCTTTTTAAACCATACATCTATATAATTTTTTCTTACACTCAAAGGGTCTTCAAATAATTTTTTACCTTCTTCAAAGTATATATCATTTGCAACCTTATCAAGCCATTTTGCTGCAAGTCTGAAAGCAAATCTCCATGATGTATCGTATTTTTTTTCATCTCCGCAGGGACATCCTCCTTTCCATCTTCTAACTCCGTGAGAACAACTCCAACTTGTTCCTTCATTATCAATACCTGGTTCAAGAATTGCCTCATATTTCGGTTCATGCATTGATAGATACTCAGATATACTTATGGGTTTTAAATTATATTTTTCAAATTCATATCTAAATGAGTACGATAATGTAAGGTCGGCAAACTTCTGGTGATGTCCAAATGTCTCACCATCTGTTGCTATTAAGATAAAATCTGAGTTTATAGGACTTTCAGATATATTTCTGGTGAATATCTCAGAATTAAATGTTAGGTTTTCAAACGCAACCCTTCTTGATAGTTGAGGATCATATGTAAATATATTGATACTTCTCTGAACAATTTTTTTACCATCCTTATCCCTATCAAACCAGATATAATGTTCGTTTGGTAGAGTTGGAATTGTTTTTTGAGTTTTTAATTCAATTGCCTCTTTTATCTGATGGGGTGCAAGAATTATATATTTTATCTGATGGTCTATTAAGATTTTAAGTATATTTTCATTTACCGCTGTTTCACTAAGCCACATTCCGTCAGGATAAAATCCAAGTCTGTAGAAGAAATCCTTAATCCCCAAGTATATCTGATTGAGTTGTGTTATGAAGGAGTCAAGTGGTAATATGGTATGGTTGTATGGGCATGCTATTTGTGGTGAAAATCCAGTTTTATGTTTTATTTTCTTTACATACTCTATCAATCTTTTATAGTATGATGGATATTTCAATTCCATCCAGTTAAGCAGTGTGGGACCAAAATCAAAATTCAGATATTCATAATTGTTTATCATCTCAATTATATCTCCATCCTTGTTGCATATTCTACCATACAGATTTGGAAAATAGCACTCCATTGCAATTCTATGGTTCCAGCAATCATATGGCTTTGCAGAGAAATCAAAATCAAAATCTCCTGTAAAAGGGTCTTCCCTTGGAGGCTGATACATATGGGCGTGTATTATGATAAATCTATTTGGTTTGTTTTTAGCATCCATATAAGTTCTTTGTCATCTAAAATTTCCTTGATAAAATATTTTATATAATTAGGGGCCTTTTTAAAAATTTCATATACCGGATTTATAACTACTTTTTTATTTATCTTTGATATTAACTCAATTAGATTAACTGCGTTTCTTTCAGATGAGAAATCCGTTTGGTA
>Ga0272449_1001598_pt1 | contig 22892 bp, 20 predicted proteins | sample YNPCB0241_FD_198679 | JGI IMG/M metagenome (GOLD analysis project Ga0272449, IMG submission 198679) | Hot spring sediment microbial communities from Yellowstone National Park, WY, United States - YNP-CB-024-1 | ecosystem: Environmental > Aquatic > Thermal springs > Hot (42-90C) > Sediment... | reverse complement strand
GTGCCGGTCCGGGGAAGCTTTCGTTTGACTTGACTACTGGACAGGCTGAGTAGCAGAGCCCACACTTTATGCAGAGCGTGTTGTTCCAATATTTCCTAAGATCTTCAGGCATCTGAATAAACTCCGTACCTTTTTTCATAGCGTCCTCTGGTTTGATCAGATACGGTTTGATCGGCCTATACTTTTCGAAGAAGGGTTTTAGATCTGGGACAAGGTCTTTGATCATCGGTAGGTTCTGTAGTGGATTAACTGTTATGGTGTCTGTGCCTAAATCGAGGAGCTGAGTGTAGCAGGCTAAAACGTGTCTACCGTTAGCTATGACGGAGCAGCTTCCACATATGCCCATTCTGCAAGAGTGCCTTACGGTCAGTGTCCCATCTAGATTGTCTCTGACGTAGAGGAGAGCGTCTAGTAGTGTCATGCCCTTCTTAGCAGGCACCCTATAGGTTGAGGTCACATACTGCTTCTTCTCTGGATTATATCGCACTATGTTGAGCGTAACCATCTTACCTTTTTCCAAGAGCCCCGCTCACCTCAATATTTTCTCTCAACAGGCTGCCATCTGGTTATCGTGACAGGGGCGTAGTCAAAGCGGGGCCCATCCACAGTATAATACACTAAGGTGTGTTTGAGCCAGTTTACGTCATCACGATTTGGATAGTCTACTCTAGAGTGGGCGCCTCTCGACTCTCTTCTGTTTAAGGCTGAAAGAGCTGTAACCTCGGCAAGCTCAAGCATACAGTCGAGCTCAAGCGCATTTATCAAACCTAGGTTAAACACCTTCGAGCTATCTTCAACCTTAGCCTTCTTGAACTTCTCTTTTAAACCCCTTATCTCTCTAACTGCTTCTGCTAAGCGCTGCTCATCTCTAAAGATCCAAACCTTTTCATTCATAATATTCATCATCTGCGCCCTAATCTCAGGCACCCTTTCACCCCCATTATCACCCGCTATCTTGTCAAATACACGCTTCTCCTCCTCGGCAAGCCTCTCCTTGGGTAAATCAGGAAACTCTGAGTTTAGAGCTATCTTAGCAGCCTCCTCACCAGCCACAGCGCCAAACACTAGGCACTCCGCTGTGGAGTTGGTGCCAAGCCTGTTTGCGCCGTGGAGGCTGAGGCAGGAGCATTCGCCAGCAGCAAATAGGTGAGGTAATGGTGTTTCTGTCTTTATGTTCGCTTTTATGCCGCCCATAGAGTAGTGAGCCGCTGGTGCTATAGGTATGGGTTCATGTACCGGATCGATGCCTAGAAGCCTTTGCGTTACTTCACGTATGTAAGGTAGGCGCTCATTAATCTTCTCCTCGCCTAGATGAGTGAGGTCAAGGGCTATGTATGGTCCATCTGGCCCTTCAAAAGCCCTACCCTCTATTATCTCAGTCATCTCAGCCCTAGCAACTATGTCGCGTGGAGCGAGCTCCATCATCTTTTTCGCATACTTCTCCATAAACCTCTCACCTCTCCTATTCCTAAGGTAGCCGCCTTCTCCACGCGCCGCCTCGCTTATCAACACCCCACTGGGCACAAGACCAGTGGGGTGAAATTGGACGAACTCCATATCCTCTAGAGGTACACCGGCCCTATAGGCTAATATCATGCCGTCGCCTGTTGCGGTGTAGGAGTAGGTTGTAAAACGGTATATTCGACAAGCCCCTCCAGTAGCCATTATTATCGCTTTAGCGCGGAAAGCGCTCATAGTGCCTGTTTTAAGGTCGATCGCTGTGAGGCCTTTTGCACGCCCCTCTTCCGCTATCAAAGATGTTACGTACCATTCGTCGTAAAATCTTATGTTGTCGTATGCTAACGCGCGCCCATATAGTGTGTGCATCTCCTGGAAGCCTACTAGATCGGCTGAGTAGCAGGAGCGAGGAAAGCTATGCCCTCCGAACGGTCGCTGAGCTATCTTACCATCCGATGCTCTACTCCAGGGCATACCCCAGTGCTCGAGCCTAACGATCTCCTCACCGATCCTCCTCACAAAAAATTCAACCACATCCTGATCCGCTAAGAAGTCACTCCCCTTAACGGTATCCCAAGCATGCAGATCGAAGCTATCACCCTCCCTCATGACCGCAGCGGTTCCGCCTTGTGCGCAGACAGAATGCGACCTAGTCGGATACACCTTTGAAACCACAGCAACCTCAATGTCTTTGCTGACTTCTGCTGCAGCTATCGCAGCTCTTAAGCCAGCAATACCAGCACCTACGATTACCACGTCGTGACTGTAAGTTTCCAAAATACGCCACTACATATTCAATCTGTTCAAATCACATATATGACTTTTACCTTCGAACTAAGCCGAAATCTCTACAAACTTACCGAGAATCTGGATGAATGTGTCAAATTCCTTGAAAAATCTTCACAAGTGTTCCACGCCTACAAACTACGAGATCTTTCTTATAACTACCGAAGCGATGAACATCATTAAACTATAATTAAAGGTTCGGTTTATAGTCAGTTGCGACTATGAGTGGAAAGATGGGTATCGGAAGTGTATCTGATATCTATGGGTTAGAGAAAGTTACTGGAGCATCCTATACCTATGATCTTTCACTCCCTAATATGTTGTGGATTGGGTTAAAGAGAAGCCCATTACCACACGCTCTTATAAGGCGTATAGATAAGAGCAGAGCAGAGTCCCTTAAGGGTGTTGTGGCGGTTGTTACTGCTGAAGATGTTCCAAAAGGTTTGCATGGACGTGGTCTGCTAGATACACCTATTCTCGCTAGAGGTAAGGTTAGGTATGTAGGTGAGCCTGTTGCTGCTGTAGCCGCTGAATCTATTGATCTGGCTTTGGCCGCTGTTGAATTGATTGAAGTGGACTACGAGCCCCTTCCAGCATTATTTAATGTTAAAGATGCCTTATCAAACAAGCCACCTATTGTTGTGCACGAAAATGCATCAAGCTATAAGAGGTTAAGATCTAAGCTGTATAGAGTTGTTCACGACCCTTCCAGACCTAATGTCTCCGCTTTTCAGAAGATCAGATTTGGGGACGTAGAAGAAGCATTCAAGGAGGCCGATTTTGTGATCTCTAACACCTACACCACTCCTCCTGTCCAACACGCTCAGCTCGAGCCGACATCCATCATTGGGAAGCAGTTACCAGATGGCTCTATTACAATATATACATCAGGTCAGACACCGTTCAGAACAAGGAAAGAAATAGCAGACGCACTTGAGATGTCGGAGCAAAAGATAAGAGTTATAGTTCCAAAACACGTTGGTGGAGGATTTGGTAATCGAGGTGCAGCGGTTTATGAGCCTATAGTTGCGGCTTTAGCCTTAAAGACGAAAGGTAGGCCTGTAAAGCTCACTTTAACTAGGCTTGAAGACCTTATGTATACAACAGTCAGGCACCAAGCGCTAATAGAAGTCAGCGACGCAGTCTCCAAAGACGGTAGGATCTTAGGTAGAGCAATGACTATAATATATAATGGTGGAGCATATTCTGTAGCGGGTAACGTTGTTGTTAGAAATTCAATATACTCTATAAGCGCAGTCTACAGAATACCTAATATTAAAGCAGATATTTATAGGGTATATACAAATCAAGTTCAGGGTGGTGCATTTAGAGGCTTTGGCTCACCACAGATATATTGGGCGATAGAGTCTCAGATAGACGAGATCGCACGCAAGTTAAATATGGATCCACTCGATCTTAGGTTGAAGAACGTACTAAGAGATGGAGATGTGAGTTGCATAGGCGAGAAAATAGAAGACGACACAATGGATCTTTGTATAAATAAGCTCAAGGAGATCACCGCTGCCAACCCTAAACCGCCTGCCACAAAGGATTGCTGGATTACTGGGCGAGGCTTCGCCATTGCGAAGCATCAATGCGACGTAACGTATCCAAGCATAGCGCTTATTCGTCTAAACGAAGATCTTACAGTAGACCTCTACATAGGAGCTACAGATATAGGGCAAGGTACGTTTACAGGGCTAGCCCAAATCGTTTCGGAACAATTTAACATACCCCTAAGTAAAGTTAGGATAATCTCCTCAGATACCCTCATAACACCTCTATCATCAGGCTCGAGTGGCAGTAGGCAGCTCGTTCAACTGGGTAATGCAGTTTTGGCAGCCTGCGATGACTTAAAGAAGCAAATAGTCGAAGTAGCAGCTAGAATTCTCAAGAAATCGAAGGATAAAATATCATTCAGCAAAGGCTTGTTAAAGCTAGAGGATTCAGGTAGGAAGATCAGGCTTGAAGAAATCTTTACTCCCGGTCCGATGGGTGGAGCTTATGTAGAGCATTCTGGTTTACTCTTAGGGAAGGGCTTCTTCTTCGAAGACTTAGCTGAGATAGACCCTGAGACTGGAAGGGCTTCTAAAACAAAGGTGGCACTTGACTACACACCTATCGCTGCGCTTGTAGATGTAGCAGTAGATCCTGAAACAGGTTCAGTTAAAGTCCTATGTATCAAAGTCGTTGCTGACGTAGGCAAAGCGATAAACCGCGCTCTAGTAGAAGGGCAGTTGATAGGAGGGGCTTGGATGGGCTTCAGTACAGCTCTTTTCGAAGAGCTTGTCATAAAAGAAGGGCAAATACTTACTGGCACCTTCACGGACTACCTCATACCCACAACCGTAGATTCGCCGAACATAGAAGCCACAATATTAGAGAGCGGCAAAGGTCCAGGACCATTCGGTTCACGCTCAGTAGGTGAATTAGGGGTTCTACCTATCGCTCCAGCCATAGGAAATGCTATAAGAGATGCTGTAGGTGTTAGGGTTACTTCTCTCCCTATAACCCCCGAAAAGCTCTTTCGACTATTAAAGAATAAGTTAACCACATAAAGTTAAAGATTTCATAGCCACAGAATAGGATAGTTCAATCAGTTGATTTACATTACTCTTCTTTTAAACGCATATTGTCTTTAACTGCTTTATGATGGTGTAGGTTGCCCTTCTTACTTCAGAGTGAGTGTAACGTTGAGAACACTTATTTTATCTGCTTTTAAGGAGACGATGTCCACCTCAGCGTCGTTTATAGGCGCCTTTTCGCCTCTATGCAGCCCTTCGGGTATGATGCTTGGGATATACTCTTCTCCTGTAGCTTTAACCCTCCATACTAGTAGCGCCCTTACCTTAAAGTATATCGAGTATATCTCAGCCTGCTCTATTGCCGCTGATGTAGCGTTCATAGTCCACTTCTCGGCAAACTCGTGTATGTTGTCCTCTCTATCCAATCTGTATCTTTTTGGGCACTTTAAGGTGAAGTTTGATGCGGAGATTCTGCCGCAGAGTATCTTGGTCGCCTTATTCTCCAATACGCCGTATGTCTCCGGTCCTGTGACTGAGAAGCCCTTCTCCATGGATATATTGGATGTTGTGAGTAATATTGGTAGGTATGGTTCCTCTCCTCCGACGTATCGGGCTACAACTTCGGGTTGCCTCAACTCCCCGCCTGCGCAGCTCATCTTTACGAAGTAGATCAATCCGTTGTCGAAGCTTGCTTCTGAAGCCTCTAGGTGCACGTCGTCGCCGCCTTTAACATCTATACTCCTGTCTGACTCTGGTATGTGTGCTTTGAAGCGTGTGGCGTAGATCTCAACCCCCCGTAGATCTCCGCTTTGCGAAGAAAGGTTCACTCTACTTATCTTCAGATCTGATAGCTCAAGGTTTTCCACCGTGACCTTGACTGTTTTTACTCCCGAGACCTCGAACCCCCCATCTACCCTAAGGTTTGATGCCTCCGCTTTAGAGAAGCTCATTATGTATTCTTCGCTAGGCGTAGATGGTGCCACTAAGCCTAGGCAGACAGCCCTACTCTCTAGATGCTGCTCGTCACCCTCAAATACCGCTGTTACCGTAACCTGTGTTTCAGCTTCTACTGTAGGCGCTGTGTACGATGCTCCGCTGTTTGAGGGATTTAATTCGCCCACTTGGGGCTCCATAGACCATTTGATCTTCTTATAACCCAACGTTTTTCCTTGGAAATCCGTTAGAACCGCGTTTAAATTTAGACTTTCGCCGCTGCTTATTGAAAAACTTTGAGGAGAAATCGCGAGGGCTGTGGCTATCTTAGCGGCTTTGCCTGCGGGCAGAACGAGCCCCTCTGCGTAGGCTGAGCTGCTCAAGTATCCGCTTGAGGTTGGTAGTGAAGCCGTAACTCTAACCTTGGCTTCGCTGTTTACTGTTGGCGCTTTGTATGTGGTTGCGGGGCCTTTTGTCGCCGAGAGTTCACCCAAGCCTTCTAGACTCCACTCAATTCGATCTACGGGTGCCTTCGGCGGGTTGAGCTGCGCTTTAAGCGTTATACTTCTGCCAGACTCTATCTGAAAGATCGAAGGAGCTATCTTAAGCGTGGTGCTTACCAGCTTCCTCTTGAATAGGAAGGACATAGCTATCATCTGGCTTTTCAAATAGGTTTGGCGAGTTGTATTGTCCCCAGGTTGATGTCTTTATCGGTGTATGCTACGCAGACCTTCTTTGGAGCGTACCCTTCTTTAGAGACTTCGATCAAGTATCTGCGCATCCACTTCAGACCCCTGAGCCAGAAGTCGCCGAATTCGTCGGAGGCGGTCTGATACTTCACCCCATCAACCAGATCGGTGGCGATAATAGTAGCCCCCTCTACACACTCGCGGCTAGCTGGGTCGACGACGGTCCCAGCTATAAATGGCTTCGGAAGGTTAAGATAGTATACTCTAGGCTTGGCTCCATACTCTGGGTGAAGAACCTCAGCTTCCCCAAGCAGCTTCTTGATCCTAGGGTCGTCTTCTTCACCCAATACCATCGCTTCACGTTGGCAGGCGCCGACGCACCTCGTCTCCCCCCAACCCCTATCGAGCAGATGCGTGCATAAGGTGCACTTCTGCGCCACGTTTAACTCCGAGTTAAAGTAGATGACACCATAGGGGCAGGCGTCCAAGCAGAGCTTACATCCATCACACTTCTCTTGGTCTATCAGCACAACGCCGTCTCCCCGCTTGAATATCGCGCATCGGGGGCATGCCTTTACGCAGGGCGCGTTGTCGCAGTGCATACACAGGATCGGGATGTAGGTCACCTTAACCTTAGGTATGGTACCCCTCTCCTTCTCCTCTATCTTAAGCCAGAAGTGCCCTGTGTCTGGTTGGGGTTTAGAGTATGGTGACCAATCGTTCCCAACGTGCTCATCTTTACAAGCAATTTGGCAGCAGTAGCAGCCTACGCACTCAGCCACATCCACGACGAGAACCTTACCCATTTACCCCACCCTCAGACCCTTTAAATCCACTTTTTCAACCTCAACCAGGTACCCGCTTGAACACATCTCAGGAACCCTGACCTCCATCCCCGCAACCCTCTTCTCGTGCGGAGGAGGGGCTATCAGGTTTATGCACCCACCCCTATCCAGCCTCCCCTCTATAGAAAGCGGGTCGTGGTTGGCGCCGTGGTCCATATAAACCACGCCAGGCATAATCCTCTCGGTAACATACGCCCCTCCCAACACAGCGCCCCTCTCATTGAACACTTTGACGACATCTCCGTGCTTTATACCCCTCTTCTCAGCGTCGACGGGGTGGATCCAAAGAGGCTCATAGAGGTATCCATCAGACCCCTTAACCTTGCAGGTTGGGATCTCTCTTGTCCAAGATATGTCGTCGCCCTGCGCATGCAGCCTCCACCTAGGGTGGTTCGACATAAGAAGCAGAGGATACTTCTCAGCCCTTATATGCTCTAAGCTCTCCTGGTGCGCTTCACCGTGAGGCAGGTAGCGTGGTAGGGGGGGTCTCTCTTTATCGTCTGGGAAGTGCTCTGCAAGCCCGGTAGAGTAAAACTCGAGCTTACCAGTCGGCGTCTCAAGCCCCCTCCCCTCAGGAAGTTCATAGTACCAAGTCAACCCAGGCTTGACATTATACTTCCTCTTTATCTCCTCCCACTCTTCAGGTGTCGGGCAGTCGTAGATCACAACCTTCCTGCGCTTGAACTCCTCCCAGCTCATCATCTTAGCAGCCAGGGTCTTTTCGAAAGCCTTCTTCAGAGCCTCTTCAGGCGGTGGGAACGCTTCACCTAACCCAAGCTTTTCAGCTATGAGGCGGTGTATCTCGTAGTCGCTTCTGGATTCGCCTACCGGCTCTATGCACCTATCTTGGTAGAGCAACCCAACTATATCGGTGTGGTTTACCGCTATTATGTCCTCGTGCTCAAACACCGTTTGAGCTGGTAGTATGAGGTCTGCGTAGCGTAGGTCGTTCTCAAACCAGGGGTGGATCCCGACCACGAAATCTATCTTCGGGCTCCTCAGAGCCTCGATCATCTTATAGCCGTAGCTCCAGCAAGCGGTCCAGCAGGCGTTCTCATTCCAGATCATACGTATACCTGGGTGATCTTTAGCTGGTGGGAAGGTGTATTTGGTGAACTGATCCTCTCTGGGGCAGATTATCGAGCCTGCACAATACCAGCTCACAGGAGGGTTGAGTATCGCCTCAGGCACAAGCGTCTTGATTATGAACGATCTTGTAGTCGGGGGCATATATGCATAGGGCTCGACGAAGTTTGAGGGTGTGCCTTCGGCGTCCACTTCTGGGTATCTGGGTAGAGGCGCAACCTTTTTGCAGCCTAAGCCAAGCCTATACCAGAACCTGAAGAACTGCCTACCAGGCTTGCCGAGCCCCTGCATAGATAATACGATCGCCTCTATCCTAGCGACTTCGCTAGAGTAGGGTCCCCTTATCTTAGGTCCGCCAAAAAAGACCGCTAGTGAAGTCCTCTTCTTGACCCAAGCCCTAGCCAAAGCCTTTATCGTCTCCACAGACACGCCGCAGACCCTCTCAGCCCACTCAGGCGTCTTAACTACACCATCCTCTTCACCCAAAACATACTTCTTGAACTCCTCAAACCCATGGCAGTGTGTCTGCACAAACCTCTTATCGTATGTGTCCTCTTTGATCCAAGTGTACGCTACAGCCAGGTATAGGGCTGCGTCGGTGTTAGGTCTGATTGGTATCCACTTATCTGCGTGCACCGCTTCAGCGTAGTTAAGATCAGGAGATATCCCTACAATCTTTATACCTGCCTGCTTAACCCACCTGCACATTATCGTGCCTATCTGCCCAGCGAAGCCCGGCACTGTGCTCTCAGGGTCGCAGCCGCTGAATATCAGCATCTCACAGTTCTCCAGAATGTCGTCGAAGATCGCGTCTTGAATAGGTTCACCGACTTGGGCATCAAACCCCCAAACATGCTTCGCACCCCAGTAGTAGCCCTCCCAGCTATCCGGGTTCCTTATCTGCGCCGTGTAGCCTCCCAGCTTATCAAACAAGTAGTGCCCGTAGCAGTGGAAGGTGTGCAGAAGCCCTGACTGCCCATGCCCATCAGCCTGCACCAGAATCGCCTCTGTAGTGCCGTAGACTTCTTTCACCCTCTTGATCTCGTTAACTATGATCTCCACCGCTTCATCCCAGCTTACCCTAACATATCCACTCTTCCCCCGATTCTGGGGGCTCCTATTCTCCGGGCTCCAATCCACCCTCTTAAGCGGATACCTCAACCTACTCGGAGACTCCACCCTCTTCCTCCACGCTAAGACGTAGGCTGCTGGCACAGCCCTCCTAGGCCTCGTGAACTCACCCCTACTCGTCCTGATCCTATACAGCCTCACCTCATCCGGTATGCGGAAGGGCAGAACCCTAACGATCCTACCGTCTTTAACATGCACCTCCATAGGAGGACCGGAGCGTGAATGACCACACAACCCGCCGGGAACATAACAGACCCTCACACCAGATTCTTCAGATGGCATCAAGTCCCTCCACGCTAAAGAGTTCATTAAAGTTGGTTATTAAAGCCTTTTAATTCCATTTTAGCAAGACCTATTACATCCCACCGCGTCTTCAGCCCTCTTCAACTCTTTTAAGTGACTGCGCCGCGCCCCATCTCCTGCTACCAGCCTTTACATCTTTTGTGCACTATGCTTTCGCTTCACTTGTGTTATACGTAAGTTTCTAAACCCCTTTCCATAGCGTTGGATAACCTCTTCTTTACCCCTAGTCCATCCTATGCCAACCGCTCCCAGCTGTAATCGTAAAGCAGCTGGTGCTGTTAACTTAAGGGTCGTTCACCTCCTAGTAGGCTTAGTAGCTCTGTAAACTTGATGTGTCTTCTTCTGGTGTTGTGGAGGTTGGTGTAGAGTGGAGCCATCTACTCACGTGCTTCAGATCACAACCCTTCCTCAAGCATGAGTAGTAGCATTAAAGCCTTCCACCCTCAACCAGCCTATTAGTCTCAGGATCCTTACCCTCCACCCCAGATAAGAAGACGAAGCTAGCCAGCTGAACAACCCTGGCACCCACACCCCACTCAACAAGCTGACCCCCACAGTAAATTAACCCTAAACCTTGCTTCACACCCTCATTCAAATAGACATCCTCTGCTTGAATAGCCATCAGCTCTAATAAAAGCCTATTGATTGAGAAGGTTGATGATGCTATTTCGACGAGCCTTAAGTAGCTTGTTTAATGTTCTTAAGTGATTGAGGATCTAAAAAGCATTCTCCAGCACAAAATGCGTTTAGAAGAGGATCTAGAACTAGCGGCGGTAACGAGTCCAGCGGATACTCCTTTCAACATGCGGCTAGGGTGGGTAAGGAGGTTCTTAAGAGGTTTACCGCTAAGATAGACAAGGTGGATAAGAGGTTAACGGCTAAGATGGATAAAATAGACATACGCATAACCTCGAAGATCATTATACTGAGGACAGAGCTGCAATACGCACTAAGAGTAGCAGTATTATAGCTAAGCTCAGCGAGCTGGAGAAGAAGTTTAGCAAAACAGAGCGCAACGAGGTTGTCGCATAATTAGAAGGCTATATGTGTTACCTGTTTGGGTATAGTTTAACGAGTTGAGCTCTAATACTCTGCTTTTATTTGGCTAACTGGAGTTAGGGGATTCATCATTCTCAGCGCAGTTTGAGAAGTGAGCTAGGCTTCTCCGACTAATAGATACTCAAAAAATCCAGCAACACGATCGTGAAAGATAATTTAGGCGACAACCTCGAGCGCAACGTAATTCTTAAATAAGCTTTTAATCCCTTCTTTCTTTGATCCAATATGAAGACATCTGTGGCTGCAGTAGCTATAGTTATAGCTCTTGTAATCGGTGGTGTGGCCGGGTACTTTGGTGCAGGTGTGGGTGCAGCAACAACCACAATTACTTCTACTGTAGGTCAGACTATCACGCAGACGATCACCTCTATCACGACGAAGACTTCAACGGTGACCGTTACACCTACGCCAGCTGGAGTGAAACCCCTCAGAATAGGGATGACGCTCTCAAAAGACGGCACGTTCGCGCCGCTTACAGCAGGGTATGAGAAGTTCAACGCAGCTTGGCTAGACTGGGTTAACAACGTGAGAAAAGGCATCTATGTTAGGGAGTTAGGCACAGCCGTACCGGTTGAAATCGTCTGGTATGATGATAGAAGCTCAGCCGACTTAGCGGTTCAACTCTACACCAAGCTCGCTACAGAAGATAAGGTAGATATATTGGTAAGCCCCTACAGCGCGGATATCGGTGTCCAGCTCATCCCGATAGCGGAGAGAAATAAAGTCCCCTTGATTATGGCTGAAGCGAGTACGAAGGAGATGTGGGATAAAGGCTACAAATGGGTCACTACTAGCATGGTTCCCTACTGGGAGGAGAACGAAAACGGTTGGCCAGCGCAATACTTTGACATGTTAGCCAACAAGAAGGCAGCAAAGACCATAGCATTCGTGGGCTGGCAGATCACCTGGGCGATAGACACCTATAGTAGCGGCGTAGCTTTGGCTAAAAAGGCTGGCTTAAACGTAGTATACGAGAAGCTTCTAGCACCCGGTACAACAGACTTCTCAGGTGTTATAAGAGATCTTAAAGCCATCAACCCCGATATAGTCTATCTGGCTATGTTCGGTCCAATAAACGCGCTCTTCATAAAGCAGGCCAACGAAGCCGGGTTTAAACCCAAAGAATATCACGTCGTTGAGTACGGGGCAGGATTCGTAGAGAGCTTAGGCCCGCTAGCAGAAGGTGTAACAAGTGATATATTCTGGACGCCTTCCTTCAGATACTACCAATCCGACTTACTTAACGATCTCATGAAGAAGGCTGGTCTAAGCTGGGTTGATTGGCAGTGGACTGAGTTAAGGATGATCATATTCCAGATGATCATCAGCGCGGTCGAGGAAGCAGGCTCCTTGGATCGAGCTAAGATCAACGACGCCTTACATAAACTGCAGATAATGACGGTCAGCGGCCCCTTAATAATCCAGCCCCCAGGCTACGGCACAATAGGATTAGTTACAATACAGATCCAAAACGGTAGGATACAGACGGTGTGGCCGCCTCAGATCGCTAACGCCACATACATCTACCCGTCATAGGCTGGCTGAACCACTGTGGTTACAATAACATACATCATCGAAAACATCATAGATGGCCTAGTGCTTGGGGGGATCTACGCCCTCACAGCACTGGGCCTCGCAATTATTTATAGAGTCATAGGTGTAGTCAATCTGGCTCACGGAGACTTCCTTATGTTAGGTGGGCTCTTAGCCTACTATGTGTTTACTCTGTCGGGAGGGGTATTCCAAGGAGCGACGCCTCTACTAATATCTTTTCCACTAATATTTGCAGCCTTCTTGGCTTTTGGCTCAGCCTTTAATATCGGGCTTGTTAAACCGATGGTTAAAAGAAAGCCTAATGAATTTTTAATAGGCTGCGTGTTGGTAACAATAGGCGCCTCCTTCCTTATAGAAGATATAACGGCCAACCTAGCCGGCACTTTACCGAGAGGTATCTACCTAGGGCTTGGTCCTATTACGATAGGGGAGGTTACAATACCGCAGTTTCGTCTCATATCCTTAGGCATCGTTTGCGTCCTCTCTCTCTTTTTCCACATCTTTCTAAAAAGGAGTTTTGTTGGTACGGCGATGAGGGCTATAACTCAAGATAGGGAGGCTGCTGTTATGATGGGCGTAAACGTAGACTTTATCTCGACGATGGTGTTTGGTGTAGGCGCCTTCTTCTCAGCTGTGGCTGGACTCGTGTATCTGGCGAATGGTTTCCCAATTCAGCCTTACATCGGCATACCATTAACCGTAAAAGCTTTAACAGTAATAGTAGTGGGGGGTGCGGGTAGCATCTTAGGCGCCCTACTCGGTGGCATAATAATAGGTGTAGCTGAAACTTTGACAGGCTCCTTTATAAGCTTCTACTGGTCCCCAGCCATAGCAATAATCCTATTGATAGCTATACTGCTGTTAAAGCCAACGGGGTTAGTTGCTGAATGAAGAGATCAAGCGCTAAACTTCTACGATACGCTCTCATCTTAACCATACTTATACTGCTTCCGCTTCTCACAACAGAGTATCAAAGAAACGTATTAACCTTCTTCTTCATCTACGCTACCTTAGCCTTAAGCTACGATATCCTTGGAGGTCAGATGGGATATATGAATCTGGGACACGGAGTGTTTTACGGATTAGGAGCATACATGTTCGCTATACTATCTGAGGAACTTTTAGTCTTAGAGCACCCTCTGACTGTAGCGGCGCTTTCTTTTCTCGCTTCAGGTTTTATTGTTGGCGGCTTCGGCTGGCTCATAAGCTTCCCTTTCTTTAGGCTTAGGGGCTTCTATTTCGCTGTAGCAACATTAGGCTTCATCAGCCTCGTTAATCTGGTTGTGAGCTCCGCTGAGTTGTCTTGGCTTACCGGAGGCTTTACAGGCATATCGATGCCTCTCTCTATTAGCCTATTCAGCAACGTAACCAACTCCTACTATCTCGCTTTAACAGTATTCCTGGTGTCAACGCTAATTTTGTCGAAGATCATAAACTCGAAGCTGGGGTTGGCGTTAACAAGTATAAGGGAGGATGAAGATGCGGCTGAATCCTCGGGAGTCGACACCACACGATACAAGAGGTTAGCCATATTTTTGAGCGCTCTACTCGCTGGCTATGCGGGGGCCTCATACATGTGGTTTCAGACCCACACGAATCCCAGATTTGTCTTCAGCTTAGACATAGCTTTTCTACCAATTACCATGGCGCTTCTAGGGGGTACTGGCACGGTATTGGGTCCGATAGTGGGCGCTGTTATCTTTACGATAGTTTACCAGATGCTTCTCACAAACATACCTGCGTTCACAAAGCTTGTAATAGGCTCTGTGCTGTTATGTATCGGTCTAGCCGCACCACAAGGTATAGTAGGGGTCGCGAAAAAGATAAGCAGGAAGAGAGCCTTAAAGACCTAGATAAGCCGTCTTGACATATTCGTTTCTCTCTAGGTCACTACTCTTCCCTTCAAGTGTAACCCGACCTGTCTCCATAATGTAGCATCTGTCGCTTATTCTTAAAGATCTTAAAGCGTCCTGTTCAACTAAAACCACAGTAGTCCCCTCCTTGTTGATATTCTTTACGATATCGAATATCTTGGTAACCATAACTGGTGCAAGACCCATAGAAGGTTCGTCTAAGAGCAAGAGTTTCGGCAGGCTCATAAGCCCCCTGGCTATAGCTAACATCTGCTGCTCACCGCCGCTTAAGGTTCCAGCAGCTTGATTTCTTCTCTCTTTAAGTATTGGGAAACGCTCAAACACGTACTTTAGACTATCCTCAACCCTCTCTCTAGCCGCCTTAGTATAAGCACCCATCCTTAGGTTGTCGACCACGGTCATGCGTGGGAAGACTCTCCTGCCTTCAGGAACATATACTACCCCTTCGGATACAATTTTATGGGGAGGATACCCATCGATTCTGTTGCCGTTAAATATTATGCTCCCTCTTTTAGGCTTCACAACGCCAACTATGCTCTTCAGAAGAGTCGTCTTCCCAGCGCCGTTAGCACCTATTATTGAGATAAGTTCCCCCCTCTCCACATGTAAAGAAACATCCCAGAGCACCTGGAGATCTCCGTAGGATGAATCTAAATTCTTAACCTCTAGCAGAGGCATACTCCTCACCTAGGTAGATGTTGATCACCTTCCTGTTTGCAGAAATCTCCTGAGGTTCACCTTCAGCCAACTTTTCACCCAAGTGCAAAACTAGGATGCGATTAGCTATGCTCATAATCGCCCTCATAACATGCTCCACGATTATCAGCGTGACACCTAAGCTATGGATCCTCTTTATGAGATCTAAGAAGATGTTGACTTCTGACGGGTTTAAACCAGCCATAGGTTCGTCTAGGAGAAGAAGAGAGGGTTTACTCGCTAATGCTCGCGCGATCTCGACCATCTTACGCTCTTTGAGGTTAAGAGACTCTACAAGCCTATTCTCTTTCCCACTCAAGCCTACGAACTCAATAGTAGATCGCGCTGTAGCGTCTTCTTGCCTTACACCTCTACCAAATAGAGCACCAACCATAACGTTCTGAAGTACAGTGTGGCTAAGAAAAGGTCTTACGTTCTGATAGGTTCTCGCTACGCCCAGCTGACAAATCTTGTGCGGTCTTAAGCCAACGATGTTCTTACCCTTAAAGATGATCTCTCCAGCGTCAGGTCTAAGAACACCGCTAATCAGGTTTAAAACGGTCGTCTTCCCTGAACCGTTCGGTCCTATAAGCCCCAATATTTCACCCTCTTCTACAGTGAACGATAGGCTCTTAACCGCAACCACTCCGCCGAAAGCCTTGGAAAGGGCTTTGCAGTCTAATAGTGCCATTCAACGACACCGTATCCAGCAAATCTATTTAAGGTTGTCCGAACACCTGCTCATTTTCAGCTGCTCATAAAGGGTTTCGTGAGGTGCACCTTTGCCAGCCAGCTCTAAAACGTTGGCGAAGCACAAGGCTGTAAAGGTTGTTCCGGAAGACGTAAAGAAGAGCGAAATATGTAGTCTGCTCCGCTATTTAGCGTTGATAGAAAAAGGTGAGGTGAGGGGTTGATTCTCCCCTCTAGGCCTTTCCGATTCTAAAGACCTTGGTTCCGCAGTTAGGGCATACTCCTACGATTGCTGGTTTGTTGTTTTTGAGCGTGGTCGGCTTAGGGTCCTTTATTTCAACCTTCTTTCTGCATTTTACGCAGTATGCTTGCGGCAACTCTCAGGACCTCTGGGCAAGATATCGAGTAGATTAGGTATTTAAGCTGTAGGATTAGCTTTAGGTTGTCGCCTAAATCATCTTTCACAACAGTGTTGTTGGATTTTTGAGCATCTATTCGTCGTAGAGCCTGACTCACTTCTCAAACTTCGCTAGAATGCGAATCCCCTACCCAATCAACCAAACAAAAGCAGAGTATTAGAGCTCAACTCGTTAAACTATAGCCAAACAGGTAACGTGTATAGCCTTCTAATTATGCAACAACCTCGATTAGCCTTGGTAGGGCGGTCTAGCGGTAGGTGTAATCTCTAGGTTGATGGTCTTCCCCTCCCTCAGTATGGTTAGAGCAACCTTCTGGTTGGGCGAAACGTTCAGAGAAACGTACGCGGACCACTCCTCAAAGGTGTATGTCCGCCTACCATCTACAGCCAAAATTATGTCACCAGGCTTATATGCTAAGCCTGTGGTTGTTCTTACCTGCGTCGCAGCCCTTAACCCGGCTTTCTCCGCTGGGGTGTTGGGCATAACCTTTGTCACCATAAGCCCGTTTTGGAAGGGGTCGACATCCAATATGTTGTATGCTCTGATGTTTTCAGGGGTTAGTGTTAACGCTGAGAAGCCGAAGTAGGGGTGCTGGTAGTAACCCTTTGATATCAGATCTGAGGCAACCCTCCTAACCATATTTGAGGGTATGGCGAAGCTGAAGCCTACAGATGTGCCTGCGTTGGTTACGCCTACAACCTCACCGTCCAGGTTGAGAAGAGGTCCGCCTGAGCTGCCCGGCGCTATGGTTATGTCGAGCTGTAGGACTGGTACTATGATCGGATAAAGATCTAGGAGCCTATTCACTTGGCTTATCACACCTACTGAGAGGCTGCCTGTCAGCCCAAGCGGGTTACCTATAGCCACAACGGTTTCACCTATCCATATCTTTGAAGAGTTCCCTAGTGTTAGAGGAGGGGCATCTGCTGGCTTCCTATCGATCTTCAGCACAGCCACATCAGAGTAGGGGTCTGTCGCTAAAACAGTAGCAGTGGTTCTCGTCTGATCATAGAATTGAATATCAGCTTCGTTAACCCCCTCTACCACATGCCAATTCGTCAAAACCAGATTCTCACCGTATATGAAGCCCGAGCCCTGCCCCACTGATGTCCTTATAACCACAACCGACTTGTAGACCTTCTCATAGACTCTACCCGGCGTCTGCCTACTTATAGTAGCCAGCTCCTTATTCACCGCTGTTATAGTTGAGTTTAATTGTGAGACGATCAGCTCAGCCTCAGCAACCCTCTCCTTCAACGATGCTAAACTCTGGTTCAGCGTAACCAGCTTCGATGTCAGCGACTGGTTTAAAGCTGAGATTATCTCAACGACAGTCTGAGTCGACACACTCTGGTTGAGCGCCGCCAACTCACCCAGCAGCCTAACATTTGTGTTCGCTAGCTGAGATATCTGACTCGATAGTTGCAAAGTGCCCCGAGATAGGTTTTGAACCTCAGCCTCTATGCCCAGCAGCCTACCGCTCAGCTGGTTTAACGAATCGCGTAAAGCAGCCACCTCAGAGTTAAGATCTTCAGACCTCTTCTCCTGCAAGCTTACAAAGTATCCGCTTACAGCCGCTAAAACCAAGGCGACCGCCGAGATCACCGCGGCAGCCGAGGCTGTTCTGCTGAGCATAAGACCACTATGCTGAACCCAAACTTATAAGGGTTAAAAAAGATGGTGGAGATGCTACTTCACAGCCAACAGTATAATTACTCCACCCATCATTCTCTCTTCCAACTCGATATGTGTAAAAAGCTTTCCAACAATCTTCTCTAGGTGAGCGTTGGTTGGTAGCTTGAGGTATGTGTAGTAAAGAAGCCTATATATCAGCCCATCTTTGCCGATGTAGGCTGAGGCCAATAGCGGCGCAAAGACACGCCAATAGAACCCGATAGCGGCCTGAAGTAGCTTAGTATCAGGCTTACCGAGATCCAATATCAGCACGACTCCACCACATGCCTTCACCACACGGCTGAGTTCAGTAAGCGCTGTAGTCAGATCAATAGCATCCCTCAAAGCGAAGGCGCTGACAGAAACATCGAAAACACCGCTTCTGAAGGGTAGGTGTTCGAAGACCGCCTGCACAAACGCACATCTATCATCACCTAACCTATGCTTAGACTGCTTAAGCATCTCTTTGAGCGGGTCGAGGAGTATGATCTGCTTAACACGATCAGTTGAGTCGAGGATCGTTTTGCTCATCGTACCGGGTCCGCAGCCAGCATCAAGCACTAAAAGATCCCTGCCCTTGATCGCCTTAGCCACAGCTAGGCGCCTCAGCCTAAAGTCTTGACCTAACGAGATCACCCTATTCACTTTGTCGTAGACCAGTATCAGCCCTCTGAGCGCATCCTCCACTCTGCTCCAGAGTGAACCGAGCCCATAGCTAGGCAACGGTATTCAGCCTACTCGATCAAAGCGCTTCAACACATAAGGTATCTTCTCAACCACGTCAACAGCAGTTATATGTAGACCAAGCTCCTTCTCAGCAGCCTCACCAGCCAAACCGTTAATATATGCGCCAGCAGCAGCCGCTGCAAAAGGCTCAGCGCCCAAAGCGAGGAAGGCAGCAACCACACCCGCTAAAACGTCACCCGTACCCCCTACGGTCATGGCTGGTGTGCCGGTTCTGTTAAACGCCACTCTAGTTCCATCTGAGATTATGTCTACGGCACCCTTTAGGAGGATCGTTGACTTAGCTTGCGCGGCTGCCTCCCTTAGTGCTGAAGCTCTGCTCTCCAGCTTCTCATCAAGCTCCTTGCTGAAGACCCTCTTGAACTCCCCTTGGTGCGGGGTGAGCACGCTTGGCTTACCAGCTACCTCTTGAGTCACCTCTGCCCTCAGGGCATCAGCATCTAACACAACCTTCACACCCTTAAGAGCGAGTTCCCTAACCAGCTTCTTCATACCATCGGTCTTCTGTTTACCTAAACCCGGGCCTATCACCGCAGCGTCCACCTCAGGAAGCCACTTTAGAAGCCTGTTCACGCAGCCAACTGTGAGTTTAGCGTCTGGCAGAGGTAGGACTATGAATGTAGGTGAGTAGGCTCTGATAGGCGCCGCTATCACATTCGGCACAGCCAAGTAGACCAGATCCACACCGACCTTAGATGCCCCTAGCGCTGAAAGTAGGGGTGCTCCGTGGTATAGGTAGCTCCCACCGACCACAAGAACCCTACCATTCTCACCTTTCCTCGAATTTCTGCGTCTAGCCCTGTATGCTAAGTATACTATCTCATCAGAGGTCTCTACCGCAGCTAACTCTTCTGGCATCGCTTACGCATCTCTAGAGGTGCGGGGTTTAAATACCTACGCTCTTTTTCTCAGCGTCTATGCCCTTCCTGGCTAGGATCTCTCTAGCAGCTATCAGACCTGAGGCTGAGGCTTGGACCAAGCCGCGTGTAATCCCAGCACCATCCCCGATGGCGAAGAGGTTCTTTATTCTAGTTTCCAGGCAGTTACTCAGCTCGAGCCTCGATGAGTAGAACTTAACCTCAACCCCGTAGAGTAGGGTGTGTTTGCTGTAGACCCCTGGTGTGACTTTATCCAGCGCCTGGAGCATCTCCTTTATCCCTATGAGGTACCTTGCGGGTAATACGAAGCTCAGATCACCTGGCTTAGCGTCTTTGTATGTTGGCTCGACTATGCTCTTCGCCAGCCTCTCTGGTGTCGACCTTCTACCCTCATCTAAGTCAGCCAGCCTCTGAACCATAACCCCACCTACCAGAAGGTTTGCTAACTTAGCTATATACTTGCCGTACGCTATAGGGTCATTGAACGGCTCAGTGAACTTGGTGCTGACAAGGAGGGCGAAGTTCGTGTTATCACTCTTCTTATTCAAGTAGCTATGTCCGTTCACAGTAACCAAGTCATCTGTATACTCAGGCACCACAAACCCATTTGGGCAGACGCAGAACGTCCTCACTCTATCGTCAAAGGATTTGGAGTAGAAGAGGAACTTCGGCTCATAGAGGACATCGGTTATCTCCTGCATAACGGCCGCTGGAACCTCAACCCTCACCCCTATATCAACTGGGTTTGCCATCAGCTTTAACCCAAGCCTAGCTGCTTCCTGCCTAAGCCAGCTCGCACCAGCCCTCCCAGCAGCTACGATGACGTACTCAGCGTAGATCTTTTCGCCGCTCCTTAACTCAACACCGCTCACAACATCGTTTGAGGTTAATATCTTCGTCACTTCGGTTTCAAGCCTAATCTCCGCCCTCTCTTCCAGAGCCTTCTTCATCCTCTGTAGTATGAGCGGCGCCATGTCTGAACCCAGATGGCGTATTCTGAACGGTATCAGCTTCAAACCTGCGAAGGCTGCTTTTCTCACGATATGCGCTATCTCGTCAAGGTCAACTCCATATACTTGATTGGATGCGCCGAATTCAAGGTAGATCTTATCAACTTCATCCATTAGCTGCTTCAGCCGCTCAACCCCAACATACTCCCTCAACCACCCACCTGACGTTGTGGAGAAGTTGAGTTTACCGTCACTGAAAGCTCCGGCTCCACCCCACCCGCTTATTAGAGACTCACCTTGGTGTTGGCGCTGGGAGATGTCCTTCCCTTTGTCGATTATAAGCACGCTTAGATCTGACTTCCTCGTCAACTCCAATGCAGCGAATATGCCAGCTGGGCTTGCGCCAACTATGATTACATCATACTTCTCTTTCGGCACCAGCTTCCCTTGACAGACCCACTTTACAAAAGAATATAAGCGTTTACCATAGCAAGGTGTTAATAGAGAAGAATAAGCCGCGAAAACTACACAACCTATCCTAATATCTTGGCAGTAAAATATTTACGTCTGCGCGGACACATCCTACTTGATGCGCCTTGGTAAGGGAGGTTGACTTTAAACCCAAACCCATAGATGCGGACTTTCTGAAGAAGGTTGATGAATATCCGATTACAGGTGAGCATAAGGGGCATAAGGTGAGGGCTGAAGGCAGGCAGCGGTTGGATGGAGACGGCAAACCCTACCCCACAAAGCTGGGCATACACGGTACACAAGTGGCTGTAGACTGGGACTGCTGCATCGCCGACGGCATCTGCATGGATGTTTGCCCAGTCAACGTCTTTGAGTGGGCTCTAAACGAGGGTCAGGCTGGTACAGGGAAGGATAAGTGGCCTCTTGAAGGTGAGTTGCACGAAAAATATAGGACAGATAAGTCTGACCCGGTGAGGGAGCAGGACTGCATCTTCTGCTTGGCTTGTGAAGTTCAGTGCCCCGTTCAAGCGATAAAGGTCACTCAACCGTAGAGGTTAGGTATTCGTAGAGCGTCTTCTGACCACGCTTCTTAACTAGATCAGAAACCCTAACACCCACTCTCCTCATCTTTATCTTCTCCTCCTCAAGCAGCCTAGCTAAGAGTGCGATAGAAGCGCTCTTCAGATTATCGTAGCCGTCGAGAGGGTGCTCATAGGTTTCGCTGCGTGAACATGTTGATAGAGCGTCGCTTACACAGAACACACCAACGCTCTTAAAGGCGTAGCCCTGAGAGGAAACCTTAGCGTAGAGGTCTCGGCAGATTTCATCTATATACCCTTCAGCCTCCCTCACCGTCTGGGCATCTTGCTTCAAAGTTACGATCCTACTGAACTGAGTGGGCTCAGCCCTCTCCTTTACAGGCTCATCGTCCCTACCGTTTGCAGCGTTGTAAAGGTAGTTTCCAATCTTCATCCCGAAGATTGAGACGAGCTTCTGAGGGTCTTGCTTAGCGAGGTCACCTATACTCTTCACACCCATTTCATCAAGCAACTTCTTCGTCTTAGCGCCCACACCCGGAAGCTTATCGACATCCATCTTCGCTATGAACCCAGCAGCCTCCTCAGGTCTTACTACCGTAAGCCCATCTGGCTTCTGGTAGTCTGAAGCTATCTTCGCTATGACCTTATTTGGCCCTATGCCTATTGAGCAGGTTAGTTTTTCAACCCGTTTGATCTCATCTTTGATCTTTAGAGCGAGCCGCTTAGCTTCCTCATAATCCCCTCTAACCCTATCTGTTGTATCAAGGTAGGCTTCATCAACACTAACCTCCTCGAATACATCAGCGTAGCCTCTGAGTATGTTCATTACCCTCCGGGAGACCTCATCGTAGTAGTCTAGGTCTGCTTTGAGAAAGACCGCATCAACGCCTTGGAGAAGCCGCTTAGCCCTTACAATAGACATACCGGAGCGCACACCATACCTTCTAGCAACATAGTTCGCTGTGGTGACAGCACCACTATCACCCCCACGCCCAGAGTAGATACAGACAACCACGGGTCTATCTTTAAGAGCGGGGTTTCTAACTTCTTCACACTGAGCATAAAAGTAGTCCAAATCTACCTCCATTATTACCCGCTCAACCATCACCATCAGATCAAGACCCCACATATATTAGAGTTGAACCCTTCATAAAGATGGGTGCCCAGAAAACCTAGAGCTTTAGCTCTGCGATTAATGGGCTGGGTTTAAAGAGGAGGGATATTTGAGCATGTTGCGATGACCTATGAGCCCCCATGGCGAGGTGAAATGGAAGTTTAGCCTATAGGGTAATGAGCTCTATGGGATGGGGGAGCTGTGAGCCCCCGAACCAGCAGATGAGGAGATAGGCGCAAAGCCTACTCTAAACGCTGGAAGCTCCCGACTTCAGTCGAGGAGAAGCTCACCTCTACTATTCGAGGCGGAGAAATAAACTGTCTTTACGAAAGCCAGCTTTAAGTGCTTTTAATCATTTTAGAAGCATCTTCATCTTCTCCACAAACTTCTTCACATCCTCAATGTTAGCTTTGACCATCTCCTGAGGAAGCCAGTTTTCATAGAAGTTCTGATGAAGCATACCAGCAGACTGCC
>Ga0272449_1001597_pt1 | contig 22906 bp, 27 predicted proteins | sample YNPCB0241_FD_198679 | JGI IMG/M metagenome (GOLD analysis project Ga0272449, IMG submission 198679) | Hot spring sediment microbial communities from Yellowstone National Park, WY, United States - YNP-CB-024-1 | ecosystem: Environmental > Aquatic > Thermal springs > Hot (42-90C) > Sediment... | reverse complement strand
GAAGTGTTTAACGTGGGCTCGAATGAGCAGAATATCCAGATCTTCGATTTGGCTAAGGTTGTTGCGGATGCTCTGAAGGTTCCCTTCGAGTATGTGTGGTATGGTTCGCCTGATAGCAGGAGCTATAGGGTTGATTTCAGTAAGGCGGCTTCGAAGCTCGGGTTTAGGGTTGATTACAGCATCGGGGATGGCGCGAGGGAGGTTTATGAGGCGCTTAAGGATGGTAGGTTGAAGCCTGATGACCCGAAGACGATCACGGTTAAGTGGTATAGGTATCTGCTTGAGGCTCAGAGGCTTGTTAGAAGCGTTGAGTTGAATGGTGTGATCCTATGAGGGTTGTGGTCGTAGGTTCGAATGGGCAGCTCGGCTCAGACCTTGTGAAGGCTTTTGCTTTGGGGCACGAGGTAATCGGTTTGACTCATCGGCAGATCGAGGTGGCTGACAAGAATAGCTGTAGTGTCATATGCGAGTTGAAGCCTGATGTTGTCATCAACACCGCTGCCTTTCATAAGACCGATGCGTGTGAGGATGAGCCTATCAGAGCCTTTCAGGTGAACGCGTTAGGTGCTAGGTTTGTTGCTGAAGCCTGCTTGGAGGCTGGTGCCTGCGTCTGCTACATCAGCACAGACTATGTCTTCGATGGTTTGAAGGGTGAGCCGTATGGTGAGTTGGATGAGCCGAACCCAGTAAACACGTATGGTGTTTCTAAGCTCGCAGGCGAATACTTTACGAAGATGAATCCTAGGCACTACGTGTTTAGGTTGGCGAGCCTATTCGGGGCGGCTGGCTCCAGCGGGAAAAGGGGCAACTTTGTAGAGTCTGTGGTTGGGAGGGCTATGAGGGGCGAGGAGCTGAGTGTGGTTGATGACATGTACATGTCGCCAACGTACACGGTGGATGCGGCTGCTGCGATCAAGTCTATACTTGAGTCTAGGCTGCCTTATGGTGTGTATCATGTTGTAAACGATGGGTTCTGCAGCTGGCACCAGTTTGCTGAGGAAGCGGTTAACCTGCTAGGATTAGGTGTTGAGGTTAAGCGTGTTAAGGCTGCTCAGCTCGGGTCTAGGGCTAGGAGACCACCGTTCTCGGCGCTGAGGAGCGTGAAGCTCCCCTTCAGGTTGAGGGGTTGGCGTGATGCGCTGAAGGCGTATCTTGTTGAGAAGGGTTACCTGAAGCCTTGAAGGGTCTGCTTTTAGCTGGGGGCTACGGTACTAGGCTCAGGCCCCTAACATTCACTGGTAATAAGCATACTCTGCCTATAGCGAATAAGCCTATGATACTGTACGGCTTGGAGGCGCTTAGGGATGCTGGTGTGAGGGAGGTTGCTGTCGTCGTCGGCCCTCTGAAGGAGGGTGTTGTCGAGTTGATAGGCGACGGCTCGAAGTGGGGTCTGGATGTCACATACATTAACCAGCCTGAGCCTAAGGGCATCGCCCACGCCCTCCTCTTGGCTGAGGGGTTTGTGGGTGGTGAGCCCTTCGTTATGCATCTAGGCGATAACCTGCTTAAGGAGGGTGTGAAGCCCTTCACAGACTCTTTTAGGGAGGGTGGCTTTGATTGTGTGATCGGTGCATCTAAGGTTAGGGATCCGAGTAGGTATGGTGTTGTCTTGTTCGACTCGAATGGTGGGGTTAGGGGGTTTGTTGAGAAGCCTAGGGAGCCTGTGAGCAGCTGGGCGCTTATAGGGACCTACGTGTTTACGCCAAGAGTCTTTGAGGCTGCTAGGCTTCTTAAGCCCTCTTGGAGAGGCGAGCTAGAGATAACCGAGGCTATTCAGACGCTTCTCGATTGGGGCTGTAGGATACAGGTGAGGTTCGTTGAGGGTTGGTGGAAGGATACTGGTAGACCTGAGGATCTGATTGAGGCGAATCAGCTCATACTTCAGGATCTGAAGCCCTCCATAGAGGGTTTTGTTGAGGAGGGTGCATCGATATCTGGCTCAGTCGCCCTAGGTAGGGGTAGTGTCGTTAAGAGTGGCTCGAGGGTTCAGGGGCCTGCGGCTATAGGCGAGGGGTGTGAGATAGGTCCAGATGCGTACATCGGCCCATACACATCCATCGGCTCAAGATGCGTCGTAAGGCGCAGCGAGGTTGAGAACAGCATAGTGATGGATGGCGCACACATCGAGTGTGGGAGGAGGATAGTGGATAGCATAATAGGTAGGGGTGCGAGGATCCTAAGCTCAGACGGGAACCTACCAAGGGGGCATAGGCTCATACTAGGCGACACAACCTACGTCACGCTTTAGCGAGATTAATTATACGGATGCGTCTTAGGGTTTGCTCATCTTATTACTCGTATTAGTTGTGCTTATTCTTGCAGTTGTAGCGGCTCTTGTAAGCCCGTTTGCTCTATTGCTTAGGGTGTTGCATGTTGATGACCCTCTGATTTTTGCCGCTCTCTCAGCTCTTGATGGCTTTAAGTCTTTTGTGGCTGATTTGGTAATTTGGCTGCTCTTCGGCTTCATACTAGTTGCTGTCTTTCTGATCATTAAGGGGCGGATTGAGAGGGGTAGGATTTACTCCGCTGAGCATGTGGTTTATGTGCCAACTAATTCGAGCCCTAAGAGTATGGTAGTGGTCTTGACCGCTTACAACGATGAGGAGGCTGTTAGGAAGGTGGTGCCTGAGTTTCTTGCCCAGAAGATGGTTAAGGAGGTTATCGTCGTAGACAATAATAGTAGAGATGCGACGGGTAAGGTTGCTATGGAGCTTGGTGCTAGGGTTGTTTATGAGTCTCAGCAGGGCTATGGCTACGCCTGTATACGTGGGCTTAGGGAGGCTCTTAGGAACACGGATGCTGAGGTTATTGTTTTGGCTGAAGGTGATGGGACCTTTGCCGCAGAGGATCTGAGGAAGTTCGAAGCTTACATCGATCAGGCCGATATGGTGCTTGGGACCCGTGTAGACCCTATTCTCACCGATAGAGGTTCTCAGATGGACTACTTCTTCACTTGGGGTAATAAGTTTCTAGCTACACTAATACGTCTACGCTTCTGGGATACTCGATTTTACGGGGCGGCTCGGTTAACGGATGTTGGGTGCACCTACAGAGCTATCAGAAGAGAGGCCTTAGAGAAGATAATTGACGACCTGAAGGTTGGCGGAAACCACTTCTCACCCCACATGATAATGGTTGCGTTATCCCATAAGCTTAGGGTGATCGAGATACCCATCACCTTTAGAAGGCGTATAGGTGAATCAAAGGGTGCGAGCAGAAGCCTACGGCGTGGTCTCAAAGTGGGCTTCTCTATGCTATGGCACATATTAACATATCGACACAACCCGTCAAGTTTAGACTAAAGATACAATGTTGCTGCAAAGAAGTGTTTCTTCTAAGGCTGTTGATTTTGTGCTAAGAGAGATGAGTTGTGCATAAAAATAGAGTCCGGTGAGTGTCTATGAGGTTTTTCGATGCGCTCTGGAGGGTAGGGCTCCGCGTCATAAACTTAGGTAAACGTCTAAACCTTCCTGGGGCTGTTGAGCGCTTAGCCTACTATTTTGCTGGGAATTTCCCGAGTTATAAAGCAGAAGTTCTTGTGAAGCTACCATTCGGTTTAACAATGCTGGTTCCTCCCTCGTTCCCAGGAGCAAGGTCGTATGTGACTGGCTTTTATGAACCTGAGGTTACGAATCTACTTCTGAGCAAACTAAAGGAAGGTATGACGTTTGTGGATATAGGTGCTTTCGTCGGCTACTACACCCTTCTTGGATCGAAATGTGTGGGCTCTTCAGGCAAGGTTTATTCATTTGAACCTCATCCTGTAAACTACGCTTATCTTCTGAAAAATATTAAGATCAATCGATGCAGCAATGTTGTAGCTGTTAATAAAGCTGTGTCTAATTTTACTGGAAGCGGATATCTTATCATAGATAAGGAAGCCGACCACCATCGTGTTACTTTCCAACCATCATACGCTAACACGATAGAGGTTCAAACGATAACGCTTGACGACTTCTTCTCATCTTGTGAAAATACCCGAATAGACCTTGTCAAAATGGACATAGAAGGTCATGAAATATTTGCGCTACATGGAATGAAGGAGATAGTAAGAATGGAATGGAGTTCGACCCACACAAACAAAAGCAGCATATGCTTTCCTTGAACACCTTGCTTCAGGAACTGGGCTTCGTAAGAGGTTATGTAATTGAGAGAAAGCTAAGGGAGTTTAATCTCAGAGAAGGTTTCCCTACACGTAGCGGAGTGATAAACCTTCTTTTAAGAAGAACTTGACAACTTATGAAAAGGTAGCATAGAGCTTTGCCAACTATCCCTGAAGTAATACAAGAGGTTTTCAAGTGGGTTGTTCCTAGTATCGCCTTATCTTTACTCGTCCTCACTTTAGTGCCTGCTGAGTTCTGGCAACAACCAGCAGTTGATGCAATATATCAAGGTTTTGACTTCAATCTCCTCTACATAGATGAGAAAGGGTACGCCACAGCAAAAGGAATAATAGAGATATCAAATTCATCACTTAAACTTACTGCTTTACCTTTTTCTAACCCCACTGTACACTTACTTACTACTCCAATGCAAAGATTCAGAGCGGAAATGGATATACGCATCATAGATGCTGGCAGAAATGCGATTCCGCTTCGCCTCGATATCTGGAGTCCAAGGAGCGCTGTAAGCTATTCTTTAATTTTTACATCGTCTAATAGTAGTTTTGGGACTTATGTTATAAAAGAAGGCAGCGTATCTAAGACTCTTATAAATGGTAAACTCACTTGCACAGGTCTCGCCAGCTCTTTTTTCACAGGGCAAGTTTACCACCTAGAAATAGATTTGGATAAGAGCCTCGGTGCTTTATCTACACGTCTCTCTACACGTGAAGAACCACCTTCAGGAGGGTCTATGCTAATGCTAAAAGGAGGACCCGGTGACCCTGAATATTCCGATGTCATTAGTTTACCTGTCTCAATAAAAGAGGGTGTGGAATATCATTTTGGAGGGTTTGTTAAATTAGTGTCAGGTGATGATGCATACAAGATTACAATAGGGTGGTATGATAAAGACCTGAAATTTGTCGGTTTCTCAAATGATTGGCGACCAGTAAGTGAGCTTGGAGGCTGGACCAGGAAAGAGTTCAAGGCCACTGCTCCTAATAATGCAACATTCGCTAGGCTGTTTCTAGGAAGCGGAAAGAATACCTACTTACTTTTTGCAGATTTATTCATTTATGAAGTAAGCAGTCCTCAATCAAATCTACTTTGGAATGGAGATTTCCGAAAGGGGACAGAAGGTTGGGAAAACGTTACGCAAAATTCTATTTCGAAGTTAGAGATAATTAAACCTAGCGTAGTAACTTGGGTCGATTCGGTATCAAAAAAAGATTTTCCAGAACTTTTTAACTCGACTCGTCTTACCCTTACAGTTTCATCCTTTTCATACAGTGGGATTTCTATAACATCGCTAGAGAATTATCGATTAGTGTTACCACATCAGAGATGGGTGGTAGCCAAAATAGAAGACACGAAAGCAATGATGGTTTTACTTACACTTTATTTAGCTGGTGGTTTTCTTATAATCCTCAGGATAACTCGAGAAAACGTTTTGGTAAGATATCTTCAGAAACATTATTGTTGGGTATCGAGTTATCTTAATTTGCGTCTTAGGCACATTCTGGTTTTAGCCTGTTACATTTTATTTAATGTTCTGCTATTTAATTTAGGAGGGCATCCTTTTGATATACTTTCTGAGAAAACTTACGCATATGTAGCGGCAAAATACGGTCCTTCTCAACTTTACTTCTTACCTAATCTTGTTCCCCTAGCTAAAGTCTGGGGAGGTGGACCCTGGCATGAAGCCGCCTTCTTTTATCATCCTTTGATAGCTTACCTTGCTACTGTAATCGGTTGGGTGTATAAGTTATTTTACAGTGGATCAAACTTTACCTTGGATTCGTTCGCTTTAGAATTTACTATAAAGCTATTTAATCTTCTTTTTGCTTTTGCGTGCTCTATACTAATTTACCTAATTCTGCATAAAATAGGTGTAAGAAGAGGTTGGGCTACTGTAGCTATGTGTTTGTTTCTATTTAACCCAGCAGTAATGTTTAGCGCATCAATTTGGGGACAGAATCACGTTGTAAGTGTTTTCTTTCTTTTGGCTTCTATATGGTTGGTTGAGAATAGACATGCTGCTTTAAGTTGGATAGGTCTACTAGCGTGTATTCTTACTAGACCACAGATGTTAGTACCAGCTTTAATACTTGCGATTGTCTTCATCCGTAAATTTTCGGCAAAAGAAAACCTATATGGAATAAGCTGGGCTATCATCACCGTTTCTCTAGTGTTGGCACCATTCAGCTTGTCTATCAGCCCGTCCTTACCCATTGATATCTTCAAGGCGCAGTGGTTTGTGCAAGAAGGGGGTGGAAATGAAAAAGCTTTAACAACTGTATCTTTAGATGCCTATAACATTTGGCCTCTCATTACATATTTTACAGAAAACTGCAGAGGACTCCTTAGGATTTACTATCCTTCCGCATCACCCTTTATTGACAACTTGAGCTATCAGCAAACTAGCCTGTTTATCGTGATCATAGTAACTGTGATTATTGCGATATTTGTGTGGCGCCGTGAACTAGTCACTAATACGCCTGGTAGCTATCTCCTTTACTTAGCTTCTGCGACATTCTCCTTCTTATTATTTAAGACGGGGCTTGCTTCTACGCATTTTATTATTGGTATACCCCTTCTTATTCTATGTGTTAAACAACTGAGCCCTGTTAATTATTTGTTGGTTAACGCTCTGTTTACATCTACTACTTTTGTGCCCTTATACGGAAGTTTCGGTTTTTCCATTTTGAATGTAGATAGTATCTCCCAACCTCTCAAAGATAGTTATTTTACAAAGTTTTTCATGTCTCTATTTACAAATGATAAATTCATCACAATAGGCATAGTCTTGAATGTGTATGTTTTGCTTCTGCTACTCTTTGGGTTAAAACGTTCGTTGCATATTGCGAATATTCATTCGCCGTAAAATTCTAGATTATGGATATCTTGGCTTCTCCTTCACATTTTACTGTATCACGTCGTTTATCTCCTTATGGACCCTCTTACTCTGTCCAGGTTATGTTTTGACTTTAGACATGGTCTTTACACCATATATGGATTCACTTGTACCCGAGCGTGCCAAATTAGATGACATACTATACGGCTTTAAATTCACTTGGAACTCCGGTGTATTACCCTTCCTTTTCATACTCAAAGGAACCACACAGTTAATAGATAGCTGGGTGCTGCAAAAGGTTCTTCTGTTCTTGATTTTGCTCACATCCGGTTTTTCGGCTCACACGCTCTGTCCAGCAAGCTCTCTGGCGGGAAAGTTTTTCGCAGGTTTAATGTATATGCTGAACCCCTTTGTCTACACCAGGTTTATGGTTGGTCACTGGCTTATCCTACTGGCTTACGCCGTAACCCCCTTCGCCGTTAAAACGATGATCAACCTCCTTGAACACAAACGGTTCAAAGATAGCGTTAAACTCGCTTTGCTCCTCACACTTGTAAGCGTCTTCTCTGCACACATACTTTTCCTCAACCTATTGATCTTCCTACTCTTCACTCTAATCAAGCTGATTAGAGTAGGCGATCGCCTAAATCTTACTAAACAACTCGCCCTCACCTTTCTAATTTACATACTTCTTAACTTATACTGGATTATTCCCAGTTTAACCGAAGAGACTATCTTAACCCAGGTGGGCTACGAAGATATCCAAGCCTTTACCTCTAGGGTCTGGGGCTCGGGCTTCAACATTGTCTTCACACTCGCCTCCCTACACGGCTTCTGGAGACCACCAGAAGGATACCTCTACATATACAATATCCTCCCAACGTGGTACCTTATTTACCTCTTCCTACTCTCACTCTCTATCCTCGGCTTCGTCATGTGGATTGACAATAAATGCGTAGGCAACTACGTTTTAGGGTTAGGGATCGCAGCAACCGTATCACTAATCCTCGCATCAGGAATCTCATCCCCATATTTTTCACCAATCTTCCAAACCCTCTTTAACAACGTTCCATTCTTCAAAGGGTTCAGAGAACCTCAAAAGTTCGTCGCGGTTCTCGCTTTAGCCTACTCCTACCTCGGAGGCCTCGGTGTCTCAGAAATCGCAGCCAGAATCGGTAAGAGAGGCAAACTTTCCAACAGAGCACCCTACCTAGCCCTCACTGCCTTAATTGTAGCCTCACCAATCGCATACTCGTTTAACATGTTATTCGGCTTTAACGGACAGCTCAAAGCTGTCGATTACCCTAAGGAGTGGTATGAAGCCAACAACTTCTTAAAATATCAAAGTGGTGACTTCAAGATCCTCTTCCTACCCTGGCACCTCTATATGCGCTTCTCGTGGACTAACAGAACAATCGCCAACCCAGCTTCAAGCTTCTTTCAACGAACCGTAATCGCAGGCGAAAACATAGAGGTAGGCAACATCGAAACCCAATCCACAGAACCCGTGCAGCAATACATACACTTCCTCCTAAAAAACAGACACAGAATCACTAACCTAGGAGAATTACTAGCACCGCTCAACATAAAATACATTGTCCTAGCTAAGACGGCAGACTACGCGGACTATCAATTCCTCTACAACCAAACAGACCTACGCCTAATCCTAGATAATCCGGAAATGAGCGTCTTCGAAAACTTACATAGCACAGCCAAGATCTACTGGGTTAAAGGTGTAGTGTCTGTAACTGCTTGGGAAGAGCTCATTGCGTTAAGTGAAAAGAACGAACTAACAAATTATGTTTATGTAATGGGAGGAAACTTTACAAACAAAGAAGAACCCAGCTTCGACACAGTCAATTATACCCAAATATCTCCAGTAGAGTATAAAATTGAAGCAAAGGGTGAAGGATACATTATACTTACGGAACCTTACAGCGAAGCTTGGAACCTACAGGACAGAAAACCCATATCAAACCTCGGCCTTACAAACGCATTCCACGTCGATAAAGAAGGCTGCTATACTATCTACTTTACAAAATTCAGAATTCTACTAACCTACTATATAGTATCCTTAACGACATTAGTAGCTTGCATAGCTCTTCTCACCAAAACCGAACTAAAAAGTGAAAGAAAGCAGGTCAACTATTCTAAAAATATCACATAGCATTTGGTAAAAATGGTCAAGCGCCCTCTTAAAGTTCTTTTTCTAGCAACTAGAGATTGGTATAACCCCTCAGCTGCTGGTGGGGATATCTTAGTGTGGGAATATGCTCGCTATTTAGCTTCGCATGGCCACAGCGTCACTTTTGTAGCCAGTAGTTTCCCCCTGGCTTCAAAAGAAGAAGTAATCGATGGCATCACTGTAGTTAGATTAGGTGGCATCCATACCCTATGGCTTAGGACATTCTTACATTATATGAAGAAGTGCAGAGGGAAATATGACGTTGTAGTAGCAGAAGGGCTTGGAGGAAGCCGGATACCTCGTTGGGCGCCTTTGTATATCAAAGAACCGCTAATAACAGAGTGGTATCAAGTGCACAAACCGCTTTTTGCGGCTCAATATCCAGCATTTATTACACCTTTACTAAACATGCTGGAGCGTTTTACTGCTTTGATACACCGCAACACAATAATACAAGCTTTAGCTGAAGAATGGCGCTTAGCCTTTACACGCCTTGGCTTTAGGTATGAGAACATAGTTGTTATACCGCCTTCTATCAGAGACGACTGGCTGCAAGACGGTTGTGCAGATAAGACCCAGCCTACCTTGATTTGGTTAGGTAAATTCCGCCGTTATAAATGCCCTCATCACGCCATTATAGCCATGAAGAAGGTAGTGCCAAATATACCTGAAGCAAAACTCATACTAGCTGGACGATGTGAGGATGAAAAGTACGTGAAGTGGTTGCGTGACCTTATAGTAACACACAATCTCAAGCGAAACATCCAATTTGAATTCAATATATCAGAGCGTGTAAAACGTCAACTTTTGAGAAGCAGCCGCGCCCTTGTACTGCCATCCTCAGTAGAAGGATTCGGAATCGTAATACTTGAAGCTAACGCTTGTTGCACTCCTGTCATAGCAAGCAGCAGGGTACCAGAAGGAGCCGTAAAGCACCTATACAACGGATTGAGATATCCTTTCGGCAACATAGCAGCCTTAGCAGAAGCGATTCTGCAAATTTTAAAAGACGATGAATTGTATAACAATCTCTCCAAGAATAGTGTAACATTTGCCAGACGCTTCAGTTGGAGCAATGTTGGCGCAAAATTCGAGCAACTTCTATACAAGATATGTGATAATCAACCTATGGATTAAGCCAAAAAGATGTCTAGCTCAACCCTACACTTAAAGCTCCCTAAACTTTGATCTCGTAAAATCATCAAACTGCCGAGAATCTGCTAACAACGGCGTAGAAATCATCAACTCATCTGGGCGAGAAGGTCAGTTTTTACGTTAAAGATTTTAGTGCGCTCCCAAAAGAGTACAAGAAACTTCCAATACATAACGCAAATGTCGGAATAAAACGAAAGCATTATGAGTAGTAGAAGAATACTAATAACTGGTATAACGGGTTTTGTTGGTCCCTATCTAGCTAAAAAGCTGCTCGATATGAATTACGAAGTTTATGGCCTACTCAGGCGAAGAGCTGACGGTAATCTGCCGAAAAGGCTCCTCAAGATGGGCATATTGGATAGAATCAAACTTGTTGAAGGGGATATAACTGATCTAACGAGTCTGCTTTTCGCTTTGGATAAGGCTCAGCCCGACCTAATTTTTCATCTCGCGTCACAATCGTATGTACCGAGAAGCTTTGTAGAACCGCTTGAAACTTTTAGAGTTAACAGCCAAGGTACTCAGAACCTATTAGAAGCGCTTAGGCTCAAGAACTTAGAATGTAAGGTTGTATTCGCAGGCTCGTCAGAGGAGTACGGCCTACAGATAGCTTCTGAGGAACACTATGAGCAAGCCCTGAAGAAATATGGTGCGATATTTCCCGAGCCTGAGAGAATCCCAGAGCTTCCAATTAATGAAAGGAACCCCTTGAGGCCTATGAGCCCGTATGCCGTCAGCAAGGTTCATGGTGACTTCCTCATGAGGAACTACTACCACGCCTATGGTCTGAAAACAGTAGTATCCAGAGCTTTCAACCATGAAGGCGCAGGCAGAGGCCATGAATTTGTAACTTCGCTCATCGTTAGACAGTGCGTTATGCTGAGGTTTGGAGAAATTAATAAAATCATAATTGGCAATATTAATGTCTTTAGAGATTGGAGCCATGTTGAAGATATCGTTAACGGATATTTCCTGCTAGCTGATAAAGGTAAGATCGGAGATGTTTACGTGCAAGGTTCTATGAGAACAAACTCTGTGTTAACTTACTTGTTACTGACGCTCCAACAGTTAGGTTACGATGTGAAAGAGATCGAGAGCTTAAGAGGGGAAAAGAGAATCAGAGATCCAATCGAGGTTGCCGAAGAAGACTTCTTTAACGTTAAATTCCTGAAGACCAAAGTCGATGCGCTACTGCTCAAAGGAGAACTGAACTACACCTTAGAGGACATTGGCATAAGAGTAAAAACAAACAAGGGCGACATAACCGTTACTTTTGATTCGAGTAAATTCAGACCCGCTGAGGTTCCGATACTAATAAGCGACATTAGAAAAATCCAACAACTTGGCTTCAGGATTACGAAGTCTCTGATAGATATCATTAGGGATCAAATAAACTACTATTTAGATCCTGAAAACAGAAAGATCTAGCATACTACTAGCGTTTCTGTTTCCTCGAGCTGTGACAATGAAAACTTCAATCCGCTATCACTTGTGTGGAAGCTAAAATTCAACATCACATACGCGCCACCGAACCTAAACTCAGATGGCTGGGTCCTAGACGGCACAAAATCCCTAAAAACACTCGGCTTCCAAGCAGTCTACCCAAACAAAGACGGCAGAACCATAACATACGAAAGATTCAACACATACCTCACAGCATACACAACATCAACCACAGCAGCACTAGCAGCAACCTACCTAGCACTAAGAGAGAAAGCAAACCAAGCATCCCAAAAAGCCAAAGCACCTCAAACCAACTAAAGGAGGTGATGAAAACACCGCAGAGAGCAAGTAAAGAAAACCAGCTTTTGGCCCCTCCAACGACACGCTTAAGAAGAGTATCAGTGTAAAAAATTCTCCAGGCTTTTTGCCGAGAGGAAAATACTGCAAGGCGCAGCACGTTACATTAGTTACTTCGGCGAACCCCCTCCTAAATTCAAGCGACGCCCCCCAATTTTTAGATAGGGGAAAGACTTATCACACTCGAAGTAAACAATCCTTCTCGGTGACCAACCTTAGATGGGCGAGACCCGCGTGAAGTTTAGGGTTTACAGCGGCGAACAGTACACGGAGCTAGAGGGGCTTGTAGATACTGGGGCAACTTTCACGAAGATTCCGAGGTCTGCGGCCACCAAGATAGGGCTTCAGGCCAAGTACGAAGCTGAGGTCATTCTAGGGGATGGAAGAACCTTGAAAAGAGACCTCGCACCAGGCGAAGTTGAGATAGAAGGCGTCAAGAGACCCATCCTTACAGCAATCGGGGGAGATGAAGAGATACCTATAATCGGATACACCACCATCGAAGTCCTAGGCTTCAAAGTGAACTCAGTGACTGGAAAGCTTGAAAGGACACCAGCCATAGAACTGTAGAAATCGGTAACACGCGGCGATAAAAGTTGAGAATCCATAGAAGCTTGAAGGTGATTAGTTCTAAGGGTGAGTCGGCTGAGAAGGCACTCTTCGATAGGGGAGCGTCTTTTACCGATGTGAGGGAGGTTACTTAGGCTGATAGGAAGGCGAAGTTAAAGGTGCTCGGCTACACCCAATTTCAACCGTGCTTGAGGGGTCACGCATAGACGACATAGCCTATGTGATTGAGGGGTTGGCGACCACCTCATCTATGGTCTTCAATACACTTGCCTTAACGTCTTCAGGGAGCCTCTTAAGCTCCTTTAAGAAGCTCTTAGTTAGGGCTGCTTCGTAGCCTATTTCGCTCACCTGATAAGCTTCTCAGCCTCCGAGCTGTCTTTAACCACAACGTATTCGCCCCCCTATACTCTTCTTCAGCCCCCCTTACCCTACGCACACCCTCCTCATCCATAAGCTCCCCTAATGTAGCGAGCACCTCTTCGACCCTAACCAACCCCTCGTAAAGCTCCCTCAAGAGCTCCTTAGGAATGGTGACCGAATCACCCAAACCACACCACAACCCTTCTCTCACACAGCAACCTAACTAACGTTGCCCCCAACTGGCGAGGCTAGGCACACTCTTTAGTAAGGTTTGTAGCAGAAGGCCCCTATACGCAACTCAGCGGGTAGTCACACACCACCTTTTAGAAAGGCTCAAGTCACCCCTCAAACCAATAAAAGAGGTGAGAAAAGAGGTCAGAATCTCAAACAGAGAATTGAAAGTAGCGTAGGTCTTTAGTTACTGCTGCTGTCCGGAATCTCACATAGAGAATTGTGGGTGCTTCGTCACCCTTTTTATACCCCCAGGGGTCTCTGCTCGCACGCAGGCGGGCGCTTGCAAAAAGGCAACAACCTTTATTACACAGCCGATGTGAGTTTTAGATGGGTGGGTTGGGTCACGTCTACGTCTCAGCTAAACTTGGAGACCCTCTTAAGCAGAGGGTCGAGGAGGTTAGGATGCTGGTGGATACTGGTGCAACCTACCCCTGCATCCCAAAAGGGCTAGCGGACGCCTTGGGGCTGAAGCTGGAGTTCAAGACTAAAGCCACATTAGCTGACAGTAGGGTGGTGGAGGCGTGGTACGCAACAGCCTACTTGGAGATAATGGGGAGGGGAGACCTGATCCCGGTTAGAGTCTTTGAGGTCGAGGAGCCTCTGCTGGGGGTATTCGCGCTCGAAGCCCTAGGGCTAGCCGTAGACCCTGCTTCAGGCGAACTCAAGCAGACAAGGGGCTTCATAGCAAGGGCTTAGTCAAAGCTTTCCCATACACTTGAATAGAGTAATGCCCCCATCCATTCTCCTCGTCCCACGCAGGAGCGTGTTCACATCAACAGAACCACTACAGGATTAGGTGAAGCTCGCTGAAGAAGTAGATTCTACCCAAGAGCCGCATAAAAGGCTTGCTTCACATCCGCTCGCACCGCCACATAAATTGGGGTCAACAAAAGAATACTTATTTACCCCGGCTTCTATCATCCTTTTGGTATAGCTGATGCGTGTCTTGAAGAGTGTAGGGATAAGGTTTCTGGATAGGGAGGTTAATTGCACCGCTCTGTTCGACAGCGGCTCGGGGATTACAGCTGTTCAGCGGAAGTTCTTCGAGGAAAGCTTTGGTGCCAAGTGGTTGAAGCTCGGCAAGCCCATAAAGCTCTACTGGATCGATGGAGAATTCATTCAAGTAGACAAATATGCTCACATCATCATAATAGTAGACGGCTTCATTCTCCCTGAAACAGTATTCATCGTAGATGAATTCATCGAGGAGATTGAAGTGGAGGGTGGGAGAATACGTCTACCAGAACTAATAGTAGGTTCTGGTACCACGGATAAGTATGGAGTAACATTAGATCCGAAGGAGGGCGTAAAATTAACTGGAGCAACTCTACTACTCTAAAGATACACAGGCACCTAAGGAGCCGTTGGTTTCCGCTCAGCGCTGGGGGCTCAAAGCGCAAAAACATTTTAGACGCTTATAAAATCATCTTTTTGAGGCGGATACGTTGGGGCACACCTATGTGAAGGCTACATTCTACAACGCTTCCCACTACATCCAATACTTAGAGGGGAAGCTGAAACTAGGCGATGTGAAGAAGGCTGAGGTGGAAGCCTTAGTCGACACCGGAGCAACCTTCCCAGCCCTCCCCGAGGAAATAATCGCTGAGCTCGCTTTACCGAGCCTAGGCGAACACCCGGCAGAAACCGCAGAGGGAGCCAGAAGTGTGGAACTTGTGGTCAACGCAATAATAAAGATAGAGGATAGAATAGCTCAATCACCGATCATCAAAAGACCTAAGGGCACAACACCACTAATAGGCGCAGTAGCCTTAGAGCAGATGGGCTACAAGGTGGATCCAACGACGGGTAAACTCGTCAAAGGGCTACCCCTAATGCTCTAAACACACCTGACACCAAGCTGAATAGAAAATAAACCAATCAACCAAAACTCGTGGGTGAGATATCGACAAATGTGATCCCTCTTGGGTTCTAGTCACCGCCGCTGGTCTTACTAATGTTTAGGAGAGGTTAATTGAAGAGAAGCAATTCCACAGCTACCTTTATATTGGAAGATGGCGATTCTTCTAGGCGAAGGCATGTCCACTGGTAGACAGCTTCTGGAGGAGCTTAAGAGGATGAGGAGCTTAGGAGAGCCCTGGCTGAAGAACTGATCCCAGAGGCTTTAAGAAACAGGCAGCTGAGGAGGGCGATGCTTCTGGCGGTATCGAAGGAGATGGCGACAAAAGATGACATAGAGGGTTTAAAGAAGGCTACGAAAGAGGAAATAGAGAACTTAAGGGCAGCTACGAAGGCAGAGATAGAGGGTTTAAAAGAAGACGTAGAGAACTTGAAGGTAGCTATGGAGGGTTTAAAGAAGGATATGGAGTCTTGAGGAAGGATACGGAATCCTTGAGGGAAGACGTAGAGGGCTTGAAGAAGGATATGGAGTCCTTGAGGAGGGCCTCTAAAGAGGATATGGAGAAGCTCGCTGCTGAGCTGAAATCGTATGTGGATGCGAGGATCAGCGAAGTAAACATGAGGATAGACGACCTATACGGGGTTATGAAAGCATCTCTAGTCGCCATCGTAGTAACATTAGCTTCAACAATACTCGTACCATTGCTACTTAGGGTGCTCTTTTAATAGTCTTCGACCCGCATACAAGGTTACAGCAAAGGAAGGCAGGTATGGTGCTATCTGGTGAGCCACGACTGAAAACTTCAATTGGGAGAGGAGCCTAGAAGAAGCTTCGGACAGTAGAAGTGAATGATGTTGAGTGTAGATGTTGAGAAACTCAGCGGGCAAATACTACCGGTGTCGAAGCGCTTCGGCGTAAAGAAGGCAGCAATATTCGGCTCACTAGCCAGAGGTGAAGGAGGCAGAGAAAGCGACGTAGACATACTAGTCGAATTCGAACCTGGTAAGAGCCTACTAGACCTAGCTGGCTTAAAGATCGAACTCGAAGAAACCCTAGGCAGAAGAGTTGACGTGTTAACATACAGCTCGCTACCCCCGCTCCTAAAAGATAGGGTTCTAAAGGAGCAGAAGCCGATACTATGAGGAAAGGTCCGGAAGATGCTCATCGAAGAATACCTAACAGGCACAAGCGGAGAGGAGCATTTAAAGCTTCAACGGAGCCGTGAACACGTAAGGTCCAAATACTAGGCTGAGGCATGATAGGGTGAGATGTACCGTGAAGAGATGAAAGAAGAGTATTTGGAGGAGCTCTGTAGGAGGCTCGTGAAGTGCGATGAAGATATAGTTGAGATAATACAGTTCGGTTCATCTGTTTACGGACCTGAGTACTCTAGGGATATAGACCTCCTCGTAATAACCAAGAGGGCTAAAGACTACGCCAGATATCTTGAAGCCGTGAACTCCAACGACCTGCCTGTTAACATCGATATACTAGTCTTCAGCGTCGACGAGAAGCCTAGTGAGGGGCTTTTAAGAGGGGTCTTAGGGGCTTTTAAGATACTGTACGGTAGCGGCGAATACCTATTCAAATACGCTCGGGAGCTGGGCGACCCAACATTCGAAGAAGCTAAATCTTCACTTAGAGTGGCATCCTCGCTTCTGAAGCTCGCGCTGGAGACAGCTAACCCGCTCGACAGGGATAGGCTCTGCAGAGAAGCATTTGACGCGCTCTTCCACGCCGCTAGAATAGCCTCTATGGTCTACCTCTCAACAGACGTTAGCAGATGGGGCTCCATCAGAAGAGGTTTGCCCGAGCCACATAGAGCGAACTTCGACGAATTCATCAGCACACTCCACATAAACTACTTCTACAACGGAAACTACCCCAAGGATAGAGTAAAAGAAGAGTTTGATAAATGGTTCAGCAAAGTGGAAGCATACGTCAACAGCCTACAGTCGAAGATTAAAGAGAAGAGCAAGTAGATTGACGAAACATAACGTCAGAATACCAGCTACACCACGATGCGAGGCAGCCGAGAACATTAGAATAGAAGCAGGTTCATCACGCAGACCAGAAAGAAGACCCCTAACACACAATACCTACACCAGAAGAGCCGTAGATAGCGGTTTCAAAATTGTGTTTTCCCGAAATGAGTATACCTCTTTCTAGATCCTTTGGGCGTGGTATATCTCACCTATTCTTCGTCTGTGATGATGTCGTCCTTAGGCATCTTTCTTATTTAGGTTTAGTAGGGGATTTCTATCATCTCTCGGTTGAGGGGACCTCTTCATATTATACCAGCGGATCGACCAGAGGGTATACTAATTTCAGGAAAATAGATAGCGGTTTCAAAATAGATAGACTTATAGACGCTAAGTAGTATTTTCTGCTGATATTCAAAAGGACATAAAGGAGGCGGAGAAAGAACTAGCGCAACCGACACAAGCGATGAAAATATATAGTTGAGCTGATCATTAAACATTGTGGTTGAAGTGGGCTACACCTACGTAGACCTCATTATCAGAGGAAAGAAATCAAAGAGCGTTAGGGCGCTGGTTGACACTAGCTCAGCTTACATCGTGCTCGACCCCAAAACCGTTTCTGAAACCGGGCTCCTCGAAACACCCTTCAACGTGGAGCTGACACTCGCAGACAAGAGGAGGGTTAGAGCGAAGCTTTACTTGGCTGAAGTGGAAGCGGAAGGCAGAAGAGGACCTGCTTTCGTAGCCGAACTCGACACACCCACACCTCTACTAGGCACCCACGCCCTAGAAAGCCTGGGGCTCAAACCCAACCCCCTCACAGGCAAACTAGAGGTCATCGGACCAGAGGGAGGATACCTACTCGAGCTAGCCTCGCTTACAGACAAGCGATGAAAACACTTTTGACGCTCTAATCTAGGTTAAGAGGAAAGAAAACACCAACAAAAATGTTTGATCGAGGGGCGACGAAGAAAGCCCACGATCATCAATACTGCGTGATAGATTATTAGGTTGGAGGTGCGTTTTACCACTTCGAGGCCTGTTTACTTGCATACGCTCCACTCCCCTGCACTTTCCAGCGAACTCCACTAGAAATTCCAGATACTGATTTGGTTTAGCCCTAAGGCGATTAGGGTCTTCTAATCTCAGCGGCGTAAATCGCGAAGAAAGTAACATCCTATAGGAGTGCGAAGACGTAAAAACGATTGAGGTGAGAAGTGGTATCAAGAGATTTCGGAGAAATGTTTTAGTCTAAAAATTTAAGCAGGTTTTGCGGGATGTCTGTTGAAGTTCGCTGTGATCGTTGAGCGTGATGAAGACGGATATTATGTTGCTTCGGTTCCTGAGTTACCTGGCTGCCACACGCAAGCCAATACACTAGACGAGCTGATGAAGCGCGTTAGGGAGGCTATCGAAGCTTATCTGGAGGCTGAGAGTGTTGAGCCTGCGCAAGACGTCGACCTCACCAGTATACAGTTCGTAGAGGTTCCCAAGTGATTTTTAAACCTGTCTCCACCGTATGTTACAGGATATGGGAAGATTTTCAGATCAATGTAGGAATGGTAGACGTTAATTAAGCTGGTGGGGTAAGAAGAATTGTGATGTGTGGTTTGGGAGATTCGGCTCATTAGCTATAGGTGAGGGAAGCGAGGAAAGTGACGTAGACATCTTCGGTTATTAGGTTGAACCCAGATTTAACGCTCTTTTTGGCTTCTTTCTTAAACCTTCACTAGGTTTCAATTTGCGGCTCGATTCTCTTCAACCCACCAACGCTGTCGAAGCCTCCCTCGTAGCTTACGATGGTAGTTATCTTGTTTTCGATAGCGGTAGCCGAGTGTATAGCATCTCTCGGTCTAAGCCTATACTTCTCCATCACCTCCTGCGCCTTAAGGATAGTTGTCTTCCTGATTCCTAGAATCTTTAGGTTTGGAAACCTAAGAAACTTTCTACCCAGCGCTACCGAGGCTTCAACACCTAAGATTCTTCCAACGATCCACGTAACTTCATCCCAGGTGATGACTGATGTGTACGCTTCCACCCCCAGATGCGATCTTCAAAAGGAAGCTTTTGCAATTCTTCGACTCTGAGATGACGTCTTCATTGTAGATGACTGGGTATATGAAGATGTTAGAATCAATGTAGAACAAACCTTTCTTCGACCTCCTCTTCGAGTAGCTTCTCTAGATCGATTTTATCGCCAAGCTTCCTCCCCCCTGTTAAACAGAAGTCTTCAACAAATTTTACAGGCTCTACCCTAGGTCTAATTAGAACTTCCCTGCCCCTAACCTCCAAGATGACCGCGTCTCCTGGCCCGACCGCTAAAAACTCCCTAATGACCTTTGGGATGACGATCTGCCCCTTCTGACCAACCCTCCTCATTATCTCCAAGTTCAACCTACAAATTTGAAAAAGTTATACTTACAATATGAACCTTCCTAACGGTGCATCTAGCCTCACCCACTTGAAAGACAAACGTTACCTAAGCGGCAAGTATATGAAAACACCCTCCCAAGACCCGCCCTCTCTGCTCGGGAAGCCTAGCTCCCTATGAGGGCAGGCTAATGGAACGCGGAAAATGCAACTTAACAGTGGATAAAGACATAACAGCAGTGCAAAACATTCAGATGTGGGGACAGGTCTCCTGTCATTTTAGCTGACCGCTACGGTAAGAGGCTTAGGCAAGGCGTCGAACTCATCGGTCCACAATTCATAGAGGCAGGATATGGGTAGATGTTCGAATCAATGTAGGATGGCAAACGTTAAGCTGCTACTGTAAGAAAAGTCGTGGTGTGTAGTTCGGGCGAGCCAGTCATCATCCCGAAAGAGCTATTGAAGGAGCTTCACGAAGGGTTGGTTAGGATCGAGGAGGTGCTTGCCACACTCGAAGAGCTTATGGATGAGGAGGGGGTGCATAGGATAAGGGGGGCTGAAGAAGAGTACAAGAGAGGCGAATACGTTTTAGTTGAGAGGGGCTCAGGCTACTACAAACACTGATCAAGAACCCTCCACCTTCGTAATCTCGTGTGGTTTGCTTCAAAGCCCTATCCATATTGTTTCGTCGATGCCTTTGAAGTGTTCGTCGCCTGTGAGTAGTTTGGCGCCGAGTGTTCTTGCGGTAGCAAGTAGTATGGCATCGAAGAGGCTCGGGGCTTTAAGTTTTCTTTCTTTAGCTCTCTCTACGAGTTCCAAATAGCATTTTGCGGATTCCAGAGCAATATTCTTGTCTATGGGGGTTATTTCTGAGGTTTCTTCTATTGTTGCTAGGCGTTCAAGGATCGTCTGCTCCTTCACCCCTTCTTTCAGATATTTGCGGGCTACTTCGGCGATAACGACGTCTGGGGTGTATGCTTCTTCAGATTTTTGGATGATCTCCTTCGCCTTCTCTCCATATTCGCTTCCAATGAAGACTTCAATCCAAGCATATGTGTCAACTACGGTCTTCACCGCGGTCCTCCTCCTCAAATGGTTTTATCTTCCCCTTGTCTACCCCGAATGCCTCCTCAAGCCTCTCTCTGCGCTGCCACGAGATGAACAGCCTTATGGTTTCGTCAAGAGTCGATGCTCCAAGCTTTTGACGCAGCTTCTCCAACATCCTTAATGTCCTTTTGGAAACCCTTATAGTTGTAGTCTCGCTCATATGCCCTTCACCTATAACCGTATATCATCTACAAATATATAGGTATATTGCAGCGAACAGGCAGCGAAGCAAAATAGACACCCTCTTGCTTTGTAAGTAGCCTCAAAGAACCCTAGTAAAAGAGGATTTTATAGAGGTCATCAAAAAGATGAATCTGTGTAAGCTGTGTATGTGTCTTGTATACCTAAACCAATCAGAATCAACGCAAGCACGAAGGGGAAATGGTTGTCGAACACTGGGGTGAAGCTGAGCTGAGCATCACCCCCTGCCTCCAGACGTATATTGTTGGGGTGGAGGCTGCGTATTTTCTATTCGGGGCTTCTTTAACCCTCTTCATACATTAGTAGGCTTTTTCGCTAAAGGTTTGCAAAGCCAGTAGACGAGTATGTTGGCGTCCAGATGGCTTTCGCTGCCCGTCCCCAGTAACCTTTTTGCCCTCTGCTTTGGTTGATGCTTCCTCCACTAGCGGCTTGAGGATCTTTCCATCTGAAACTTCCTCCTTAGTAACTCCCATCGATATTATCTGCTTCGTCTTCACATTTACTGTGACGTGGATCTTGATGAACCCTCTCTTAACTTCCACTTTTGCAGAATCCCTCATAAGCCTCTGCTAATGGATGCTTCTTTGAGTGTAAGGTTCCATGTTCGTCACACCTTGCTAGACTTCCTGTTAAAGTTAAATTGGTAATACCGCCACGCAGAGAGCGCCTTCCAGAAAAACACAAAAGAGAAGCAAGTGCCATAGAGACAGCGGCCGAACATCTCTTCAAACCAAACAACACTGCAACTTAAACAAAGGAATTGTATCCACTTTGGTCTATTTGAAGAACTAGGTAGTCAAGGGGAAGATAAGAGAAGATCATTTAAAAATGGACAAGCCATACATAATACCTTTAGGCCACTCAGCTTAGGAAGACTATATTTTCAAGGTTCTTTCTTTTCTATGCTGTGTATTCTAGATATCTACCTTAATCCTTCTTATTTCCTCTACGATCTTCGGTAGAGCCTCTCCTGTCTTCGCCTTGATAATGTAGTCTGTTATGCCTTCTTGTGTCAAGGGTGTTGGCTCTAAGTTGACTTCTATCACGGTTACTGGGTGCCACTTCCCCTCCTTCTTAACCAATCTTTCCTTCGCTATCCTTGGAAGCTCCGCGAACGGATAGACTACGGCTGAGGTTCCGCAGATGAGCATCAAGTCGCATCTCGAGGCTTCCTCTAATGAGCGTCTCAGCACATCGGCTGGTATGGGTTCGTGGAAGTGTACCACATCAGACTTTAAGGCGCATCCACAGGTTGAGCAGATAGGAGGTAGTTTCCCCTCCACCCTTAGCCTAACCAAGTCGAATTCGCTTGAGTCGAACCTGCTCCCGCAGCTCAAGCACCTCAGTTTGAAGGCGTTTCCGTGATACTCTATGACGTTCCTACTCCCAGCCTTCTGGTGGAGGCTATCGACGTTTTGGGTGATCACACACTTTATAACCCCCATCTTCTCCAACTCAGCCAACGCGTAATGACCAGGGTTAGGCTGAGCCTTCGCCAAATCCCCTAAGAGTGATGGAGTGCTCAACCTTTCCTCCCAATACTCCCTAGGGTTCGCTAAAAACTTGTAGTAGGTCTGGTAAGCCCTTCGCTCCGCATCTGGATCTTGTGTCCATACCCCCTTTGGTCCTCTGAAGTCTGGTATCCCCGATTCTGTTGAGATCCCTGCTCCAGTTAATGCGATGGCGTAGTTTGAGTTCAGTAGGTCTTTTGCTGCCCTCTTGATCAGCTCATTCATAGCCGCATTCTGCAAGGCATTGTCGTAAATTAATAGTTAAGCCTTTCTTTTCGTAACTCTTAGAAGAGGGTGAACTCTCCCATCTGCTGAAAGATACTGAAGTGTATCTCTTCGTAGCACCTCTTACACAAACGAATCCCTCCGCCCACATCGTATTCAGCCACACGCTCCCTACAAAGACTGCATAACGTGTTCTGTTCTTTTGTTCCCAACTTCTTGATACTACTTTCACGAAGCTTCTTAAAAAGTATATCTTAACGCGAGTTAGAAGGAGTAAGACTCAGTCGTTGAGCTCAGGACTAAGATATGCTATTGCTAGGTGCTCTAGTCTTTTTAAAACAGCCATATTCATATCTGCGAAAGCCTTAATTCGCAGTTGAGAGTTCTGAAG
>Ga0272449_1001596_pt1 | contig 22914 bp, 24 predicted proteins | sample YNPCB0241_FD_198679 | JGI IMG/M metagenome (GOLD analysis project Ga0272449, IMG submission 198679) | Hot spring sediment microbial communities from Yellowstone National Park, WY, United States - YNP-CB-024-1 | ecosystem: Environmental > Aquatic > Thermal springs > Hot (42-90C) > Sediment... | reverse complement strand
TATATATTTTAACAGCTTCAATCAAAGGGTTTGAGCAAGAATGCATTTCAAAAGTTGATGAGCTCTTGTCGCGAGGGCAAATCCCTCTAGATCAATATAAGAAAATGCGCAACGAGTTGGTAGAGCAGTGTATAACTAGCATGGAGCATGAAAGAGTCAAGGAGATTATTGGGAAGATTGAAAAATATTATCAGAAACTAAGCAGGATTTAATGAACAGCCATCATTAAAAACAGCCATATTGAGACGCCCAGGGATAGTAGATAGACTACGGGATTCCATCTGAGCACTTTTGATCCGTCAAGCGGAGGAATCGGGAGTAGATTGAAAAGCGCTATCCACGCGTTCACGTACACTAGATAATAAGCATAGCCTAGGTAAGAGCCCAACACGGTTGAGTATAGGTTGATCAACAAGAATCCTAGTGTAGCAAGAATAATATTCACCACTGGCCCCGCCACCGAGGTCACACCCTCTATTCTTCTAAGCTCAAAGTGATCGTATGTTCTCGGCATTACAACCGTAACACCTGGCATTATAAACTTTATAGGGACAAATGGAAGTGAGCTAGCAAGAGTTATTAACAACCCTACCGGGTGGAGAACAAACCTGCTGTAGCAATTCAACGCTCTAGCGACTTGCCTGTGAGCAACCTCGTGGCTGATCACGGATGCAACAGCTATCGAAAACATTATGAGAAAGGGAGTAACGTTCAAACGGTATAATTGGTTCGATGCAAACACGAACCCTATCGATATCGAGGCAACGGTAAATGATAAAAGCTCGTCTAAATCCATCTCGCCCACCTTGCTAAAGCTAGAATTTATTATAACCATCTTAAACTTAACTTTTAAAGGGGTGCTTATGAAAAGATGCTTGATGATCGCTAGGTTCCAACCATTCCACTACGGTCATTTAAAAGCAATAAAACACTGCTATGAAAAGTTCGACGAGGTCATCGTAACAGTGGGGATGGCTAGTCAAAGCCACACGCCTGAAAATCCTTTCACATGTGGAGAAAGATTAGTTATGATACGGGAGTCACTTAAATGGTCAGGGCTGGACTTGTCGAGAATAATAACGGTAACTCTGCCGACAATGGAGGTTAACAGGGCAGCAGTGCATAACGTGAAACTATATAGTCCACCCTTTACACACGTTATCACGTTAAACCCTATTATTCAGCAATTGTTCAGGGAAGAAGGCTATGATGTTATAATACCTCCCGTTGAAGACAGAAATTTGTACAGCGGTTCATACATAAGACACCTAATGGTGAATGGAAATTCGGAGTGGAAGAAACTAGTTCCGCCTCCAGTGGCCTCGTTTATAGAGGAGATAAAAGGCGTGGAAAGAATAATTATGCTTCACAAGGAGAGACTGCCCGGATACTACGCCACAGCTTAGGGAACAGGGTGGTAGGATTTAAATGGAGGGATCAAGATTTAACTGCACATCCTGTGGACTGTGTTGCGCGCTTTCGCCCGTGTCCCTACTCCCTCATGAAGACATGACTCTACGCTTCCTTGCAGACAAGTATAACCTCAAGTATAAAAGTTCACCAGGCTACAAGATGTATGATGAAATCAGCGGGTACAACCTTGCTTTCAGCTACATCATGGATCTTATTAATGGTAAGTGTACTTTTCTCAAAAACAATTTATGCTTAATACATGACGTTTCAAAACCATTGATATGTAGAAGCTACCCTTTCGTTCCAAAGCAGGTTAAATACTATGTTGATAATATTAACCGAAACGTATACGCCGTGGTTGAGCACGGTTTGAGCGTGAAATGTCCAGTTGTAAGCAGAGATGTAGGGAAGCTAAATCGTGTTGAAAACCCTTATAGGCTCGCATATTTCTACACACCCAAAGAGTTTTTAGCATCCCTTGAAATGGAGAGGGCGAGAAACATTTATTTCGAGCTTTTGTCGGCTCTTTGGAAAAAGGGGCTAGTGGATCTAGCTGAAGAGAAGCCAGGCGCCCCCGTGATAAACCTGTACCAATTCCTTAGAACCTACTTTCCCGAGATGCCTAACTTATTAAATGTTAAACCCTTTAGAGATAAAATGGGATAAATGATGGGCAGAGAAGGTGAAGAATTCTCATTACTACTGGAATTATTGAAACTGCTTTCAGAAAGCGAAAAAGTAACTCCGACCATTGCTGAAAGAGAGCTGGGTTTAACTAGAGAGGAATATGAAACCCTGGTTTCGGTTCTTAAGAAATACTTCATGCTTAGGGAAGAAAAAGACACCGTGATTTTATACAGAGGTGACAATCTCAAGGCGCTTCATCCATGGGGCTGGAACTACGTTCATAGAGTAATTGTGGGATCAACGATGAGCATGGCTAGGAAGTTCCCTCCGTGGAGCGTTGTAATTGCTGAATATCAGGTTTACGGTAAGGGTCGTCACGGGAAAACGTGGATTGGAAGCCTGGGAGGCTTATGGGTCACCTATAAGATACGGCTTCAAGCTCATTTGGCACAACTTCTACCGATAGCTATTCCTGTTCTCCTCACACGAATTCTGGGAGAACAGTTTAAGATGAATGCTTTGATTAAATGGCCCAATGACATAGTTGTGAAAGATAAGAAGTTAGCAGGAATCTTGGTGGAAGCAGAAGCCTCTGGCTCAGACCTCATGGGATACATCGGTTTAGGCGTTAACATCAACAACGACCCTCCATTGGAGACTGCCACAAGCCTTAAAGAACTCGCCGGGTCGTTGGTGCCTAGAAACAGAGTGTTTAGCAAGCTGACCGGATGGATATCCAGAATAGATAAGCTTGTTGAAAAACCAGAGCTTCTAAGACTTGAATACCTTGAAAAACTATCAACCCTTGGTAAAAGAGTTAGAATTGTGATGAAAGATGGTGAGATAGTGGGAAATGCGACATCTATATCGGAATTAGGTGAATTAATCGTGGAGACGGCATCCGGGAGCGTGAAAGTCTCATCCTCTGAAGCGTTAAAAGTTATTCATTTAGATTAAATCTATTCGGTTGCAACTTTTACTTTTTCAACCCATACTCCAGGAGCTACAATCCCTTCTGATGCAAAGGTTTCCCTTCCAAGACCATTTAGTTTGTTTCCAAGCCACTCGTAGATATTCCCAGTTACTAGTATGCCCTTGACAGGGCCTTTAACCTCCCCGTTCTCTACTAGCAATGCATGGGTTACTGTGGCTTTCACATCGCCATTGAACGGATTACTCATCCACTGCCCGATGGTCTCGTAAACTATTAAGGCCTTCTTTACTTCGCGCTGTAAGTCCTCTAACTTAACCTCACCTGGGTGGACGAAGAAGTTTGTTGGATATGGGGTTGTTGGGGAAGACGGGTTTCGTTTGAAACCATTGCCTACGTTTTCAAGCTTCATTCGTGAAGAAGTATAGTAATTGTGTAACACCTGTTTCAACACGCCATCCTTGATTAAAACCTTACTGCTAGTGGGCATGCCTTCATCATCAAACCTCCTACTCCCAATTTCTAACGGGAGTTCCGGATTGTCCGAAATCCCTACCTCTTCGGCAAGCACCTTGGATTCCAGTTTACCCCTAAGCGGGCTCCTGCCTTCCAGAATGTTCAACGCTGAGAACGCTGGTATGAGGGTGGATGCTATGATCCCTACGGCTGCTTGCGGCATGAGAATTAAATCGTATTCACCATTCTCTATTTTCCTGGCACCTCCAAACATGAGTGACAGCCTAGCTGTATCTCTTCCGAGAGATTCTAGCTCGGCTAAATCGAACCTTCTGTTCATTATCCAGAAAGACTTATCCGACTCTCCCTTCCCGGTTACAGTTTTCAAAACCATAAACGTGGAAAATACAGTGCATTCGTCTTGTACGTGAACACCTTCTGAATTCGCAGTGGTTATTTTTTGAACCCCGAGCCTGGTCATTCCCTCAGCAACGATGGCTCTCTCAGCCCCTTCCCTAATCGCTTCATCCTTCATAATCTCCATTAAATCTTTAATCATTTTCATTGTTTCAGCATAGTCGGCTTGAATTATTCTATTGTCTCGACAAGTAACGTTGATAAAACCCATGCGCGGCGGTGGAAAACCCGCCCAATTAGGATCTTCTACGCTTGTTTTAATTAATGAAGAAAGTTTCTCGAAGGCCGCGTCAACTCTTAAATTTTCATCGTTAATGGTCACTCCAGCCACTCTTTTACCTATGTAGCCTCTAACGCCTATTGAAAAAGTTTTCGAGGACGAAACTTCTCTAACCTTGTCGCTTGAAATAGTAAGGTTTAGCAATTCCGTTTCAACCATATATACTTCTAAACCCTCAAGCCCTATTGTTTTGCCTTTATTCAAGAGGAAGTCAACATCCATTCCTAACCACCCAGTACGAACCCCCTAACCCTAACATGAGGCCCCCCGTCTCCAACCCTGACCATTTGACCACTCTTACCGCACCCGCCGAAAACGCTTGTCTTCACAACGAGGTCTTTTCCAACCGCGTCAACTCTTTTCAAAGTATCTAAGATAGCTCCTGAGAGCATAACTCCTTTTACTAGTTTAACCGGCTCCCCGTTTTCAATAATGTAGCTAGGGCCACTGGTGAAAGTGAATGATCCTGTTAAAGGATTAACCTCGCCTCCAAGAGCTCCTTTTCCCTTCACGTATATCCCTCTTCTCATATCACTGATCATCTCCTCAACCCCCCAATCACGAGGCAACATGTAAGTATTCGTCTGCCTTACGAGGATCGAGTGATTGTATGACATAACTCTAGCATTGCCCGTGGATATCCCTCCCAGCGATTTGGCTGTTGAGCGGCTATGTAGAAATGATTTCAATACACCGTTTTCCACCGTGAAAACCTTGAGTTTCGGCGTGCCTTCATCATCATAGGGAACGTAAACTCCACCGGGAACCCGCCCATCATCAACTATAGTTACCAGCTCACTAGCCACCTGCTCACCAATCCTTCCGGCTAGAACACTCCCGCCAGCTTCTACTATATCCCCCTCGGTGGCATGACCGAAGGCTTCGTGAAGCATTAAACCAACCATCTCATTATCAAGGACAATATCATACCTTCCTGGGCGAACGTGGGGAGCGGTCAGTGATTCTATCAAGAGCCTTGCGTTTGAGACAGCATATTCCTCTAAGTCGAAGGCCTTGAAAAACTCCCAGCCCCCTACCGTAGATTCAGACACTGAAAGTGATTCGTAAGTATTGTTCGAGTGCGCAATTAATCTTAGCCCAAAACCAATCATTCTACGCGTAAAATCGACAAAGTCCCCGTTGCTCGAAGCATAGACACGCCTATCCTTTTCAAAAGCGTACGGAAGCGTTATACTTGAAATCTCCTTAAACTCCCTCAACTTCTTATGCATTAGGTTGAGAATCTCGATTTTCTCAGTATAATCAATATCAAACGGATCTATCCCGTAATGGCTTACGATTCTGTCTTTAACCATATTACGAGCTTCCATCGAGACAATGCTACCGTATAGTCCCATGTATCTCGCTATTTTCACCGCTTTCTCAACCGTAAGCTTTAGATTCTCGTCGGACATGATGTTTGTGAAGGAGTAGCCAACTCTACCCTCAATTATGACGCGCACTCCTAATCCTCTGGTAAAAGATACGCCAGCATCCCTTACAACCCCATTATCGAGGAGTATGCTTTCATACAAGTGTTCTTGATATCTTAAGTCAATAAATTCCGCCCCTAATTTGATTCCATAATTGACTATTGAGTCAAAATCCAACTCCATAAGACTCAACTTTGTTTAAATATTCACTTTAGAAATAAATACATTGCGGCGAGAAGCTACTAGAAGGTTTTTAAGGCTCGGTTGAAAACCCTTTACATGGTGCTGAAGGTCCCGAACACTGCCGAGAAAGCCTCGATGAAGAAGCGGTGGCTGCCTGAGATGTTCCCTTCAAAGTAGTAACAGCATTAGGAATGAAACCACTATGAGAATAATATCTGACGTATATTCTTCCTTAACTAAAACTATGGGTTTTTTCATCTCGGAATTCAACCTGTAATACGAGTATTCCTCTAAATATTTGCCAACCTCGATAACTCCAGCAGCCACCACGGGAATCCTAGTCGTCACTCTCTCGTTTTTCAGAGAACCGATCATTAAGGATTCTGTAAACCATTTCATTCCATAAGGAAACAGCCTCCATATAAGAATCGGAATATGAACAACCAGTTTCTTCAAGCCAATTTTTCTCAAAGTATTTGAAAGAGCCCTAGGGCTCAAAATAGCCACTATGAAAATTATAGTGGTCGAGAAAGATATGGTTCGAACTACCACCATAAAGACTTGAAAAATGCTTAAGCTACTCCAACCTAAAAAATTGCTTAATAGCGTAGAAAGCCCCATATATGCTCCCAAAATACTTGTTAAAACCAGCGTGGATAATGCCCATTCCATCCCAGGGTAATAGAGGCCTAAAAGGAGTGTTATGAAGCCTGTAATAATGACTCCGTCTGGACGTCTAAACACCAACGTTAGGGTGCAAAGAATAAAGATTAGTTTTGAAAAGGATTCCGCACGTCTAAAACCCTCCTCCCCACGCATGAAGAAGACGTTGTAGACGATGGATACGAGTGCGCCGATTATGCTCACTCGCCGCCCACCTCCACTGTCTCGTCAAGGATTCTGAAAACCCTTTCATCGTGGGTTGAGAGAATGATTGTTAAACCTGAATCAGCCATTTCTGTAAGATGCTCTAAAACCTCTCGGGAGCTAGCATCATCAAGCCCGCCTGTAGGCTCATCCAGTAGGTAGATTTGATATTTTGATAGAAACGCGGAAGCTAGTGCAACCCTTCTCCTCTCACCTGAGCTGAGCCTTGCAAGCGGGCGATGCAATACTTTCTTAAGATTGAAGCGTTCAGCTATGTCAAGTAGTTTCGATTCATCCCCGTTGCTTGCGTAGTAGAGTTCCTCCCAAGGCGTGGGCTTAGTGAAGTAGAGAAGCGGGTTTTCCGGAATGTAAATACGTTTCCCCTTTCCAATTACTTTGCCCTTTTTAGGCTTTAACACTCCGGCCATTATTTTCAATAAAGTCGATTTACCAGAACCGTTGGGCCCTGTAAGTCCTGTTATAATTTTCTCCTTAATACTTAGTGAGAAATCCCTGAACAAGTACTCTCCCCCGGGGTATTTAAACCATATGTTTTCAACCCTAATAGCCACCTCATCACTACTTCTTACACCACGATTAAACGTTAAGGAGTGAGATATGAGATCGTTTCTCCATTGGCCGGAATAAATAGGTTGCCCGTTTTGAAGGTAAATGATTTTAGATGCCAAGTCCTTCCAGAATGATGGATTATGATCAACCACTACCACAGCCTTTCCATCTTTAAGGGTTGTTTTAACGACACTTTGTAGCATTTCCCTAGCGTATCTATCAATATAGACAAGGGGTTCGTCCAAAATAAATATCGAAGAATCTCTGGCTAACGACTCAGCCCATATCAATCTTTGCGTCTCTCCAGCGCTTAATCCATATGTCGGATTTTTCAACTTTCTTCCGAGCCCGAGCTTCATTAAGTCAAAGAACTCGCAAGTGTGTCCTGCTACCGCCAACGAATGGCAGTATTCTGTTTCCACGGAATAGCCTATTAGGGCGAACCACGGTTCCTGCGGAATATATGCAACTTTATAATAGAACTCGTCGGGGGAGATCTCGTTAATAGGAGTGTTCCCTATCAATACCTTGCCTCTGTAATACCCTCCTACAAGCTCTATTGTCCCTGTTAAAACCCTCACTAAAGTGGTCTTCCCGCTTCCTGACTCTCCAGCAATCACTAGTAACTCTCCTGGATACAGCTCCAGCTCCACGTTTCTGATAGTAAAGCCGTTTGGATATCCCGCCTCTCTTATTTCAGCATAAATAACTGGTTGCATGGTATGAAACCGTTTAAACCCTCAACAAGAGAATTGAATAGGTGATAGAATGGTTTTATTCTTTTTCAAAAAATCCAGCTCTCCTCAACCAAGAAGCCACCGGTATTGAGACTGCAACCCCCACTAATGCTTGGCCAACATTCACAGGTATTTCAAATACAGCGTTTACTGGAGGCCTGCCCGTCAGCGGGTTCGACACGAAATATTCATAGAGAAAATAGCCCATTACCATTATTGTACCCCCTATTAGTAAGGCTATTGATTCAGAGAAGTTAACAATATTCTTAGATAACCCGTATGTAGCAAGCCCTCCTATTACAAAGGCTATTATTATCCACGCCCATACGGGTATATTTAAGATTGGCGTTTCAAGAGGTACTCCAGCCCATTCACCAGGTCCAACATAAACTTCTCCAGAATAGAAGAATATTCCAAATAAGAGTAAGCCAGCTGTTAGAGAGCCTCCCGCGAGAATAGAGTAGAAAGGCCTGTAGATTTTCCCAAACCTCTTAACAAGATATCCAGCAATATAGCCTTCAGCGAATTTTATCACTAGTGTGCCGGGGGCGAACAATCCATATCCTGTAGAAATATCCGCTAAAGCCGCTCCAACACCTCCAGCGAAGGCTGCAACAATTGGCTCGGTTAACAGGGCTGCGAGATATATCATTGACTCTCCAAGATTGAAATACCCTCCTGTTACTGGTTGATATATCTGAAGTGCAACTGTAGCTGAGTATACGAGAACAGTAAACACGACAATATTAATTATTCTCCTTGTCTCCTGGACGCTCGCAACCATAAAATCCCCATTTAATTCAGAATAATTGGTGGAGTATTAAGTTTAACCTTTAAGATGGGCTTTCAATACCATTAACACTGTCTCTCTTACATAGGATTGGCTATAACCTGGCCCTGTTAAAACCGGTTCTCGACCCTCTCCACCCTTCTCTTCAAAACCTGTGCGTATTTGGGGCTTTCACAGTGTCCTAACCCGGTAAGCTTTGGTATTCTACCAACTAATCCACATCAACCAACTCCTAAAAGCCCTTGTATAAAGCCAAAAACGCTACCCCTCATCTTCGAAGTAAACGTTCATATTTTTGAAAACCCTGGTCGGCTCGAGCAAGGGGGTGTTTCCCTCATCCAATGTATTAGTGTTTTCGAAGCGAGGAAACATATTGGTAAATCTCCATATACTTTTCAACCCCCGCTGATATAGAAACGCCACTCGTAGACAGTGTTCAACAAGCCGTTCCGGTATAAGCATGTAATTCTCTTAATGTCCCATAATATTTCTCCACAATCTGTACACTTATATTGCAAAAGCCGTCCCCATTTATTCTATTCTAAGGGTTAATTATGCTAATTATTGCTTCTTAATTAGGGAATCAAAAAATTGACCATTCCTATCCATGTATAGTTAAATTAGTGAACACTAATGATAAGCACTGGGCGTGTATGAAAATGGACGATAAGCAGTGGGTTGTGAAGCAGCCGGTTCTCAAGACAATGCTGAAGCTTGGACTCCCGATAGGCGTTACGCAGGCTCTACAAGTAGTCTACAATTTAACAGACATGTACTGGCTTGGCAGGCTTGGAAGGGAGGCGTTAGCCGCTGTGAGCGCTACTTGGCCCGTGTTGTTCCTGATCATTGCTGGTTTAGCCGGTCTTTTTCAAGCAGGGTTGGCACTGGTTTCTCAATACTGGGGGGCCGGGGACTATAGGAGATCTTTAAACGCTGGGGGACAGCTACTAATCATTGCCATATTTACGGGGATCCCCCTGGGAGTATTATCATACATGGTCATCCCGACATTCCTAAGGCTCATTAGAATACCGGAAGAGGTTGCGGAGGGCGCCATCATCTATGGGAGGATCTTCGCACTAGGCTTCGCAATATTTGGGCTAATGGAGTCAGCCCTCTCGATTTATTCAGCCGCAGGCGATACTTTTACGGTCATGAAGATACGTTTGATAGGGGTGTCAATAAACATCGTACTAGACCCCATAATGATATTCGGCCTCTTCGGTTTTCCAGCTCTCGGTATAGCCGGAGCCGCGATAGCAACACTGCTCAGCGACTTAGTGTCAGGAGTCATCTCATTAGTCCTACTATCGAAACGAGGGGTTAGAGGTGAAAGACTTACAAAGAGTGACTTAAAGCTCGACCCCTTCTTGATCAAGAAATTTTTCAGAATAGGCTTACCTATTTCCATCTCCTCTCTAAGCGATGCTGCAGGATTCACCGTGTTAACGGGTATAATTAGCTTGATGGGGGCAGGTGCGCTGGCCGCATGGGGTGTCGGGGACAGGCCTTTTAGCCTAATAGATATCCTGGTGGGAAGCGTTCTAGCCGCTCTCTCCACGATTATTGGACAAAACCTTGGAGCTGAAAACTTTGGGAAAGCGAGAGAAGCGGCTTACAAGGCACTCGCATTAGCCATAGGGATATCGTCTATTGGTGTTTTCACAATGATTGCTTTAAGATATGAAGTAGCCCGGTTATTTATCCCTTCCGACCCTGAAGTTATACAGTACGCCTCCGACTTCATCCTTATCATGGGACCATCAATAGTATTCTTCACCATGCTAAGGGTTGCATTCAGCGTGGCACAAGGGTCTGGACATACGAAGCCAGTTATGTATATATCCATTCTTCGACTATGGTTCCTTAGGAATATTCTAGCATACCTTTTCGGCCCAGGCCCACTAAGCCTAGGGGTTAAGGGCCTGTGGGCTGGAATGGCTGTCAGCAATGTCATAACAGGTTTAATTGCTCTTGCATGGATTGTTCACGGCAAATGGTTAAAACCCGTTATCAAGGATTAGTTTAGATGAGCAGTAATGTTTACTTAAAGGATGATGCTAGTGAAAACCATTATTGTTGAGCATTTAAAGAAGAGATACAGGGTTAGAGAGGGTTTTAGAAAAACAAGGTTTATCGACGCAATAAAAGACGTGAGCTTCAGCGTGAACAAGGGGGAAATCCATGCCCTACTGGGTCCAAACGGGGCTGGAAAGACCACTACTATTAAAATATTGTCAACTCTGCTTCTACCTGACGGCGGGTTCGTAAGCATAAACGGGTACGATGTGGTGAAAGAAGCCGAAAAAGTAAGGAAAATAATAGGCCTCGCAATAGATGTTTCAAAAGGATTCTACTCGTCTCTTTCAGGCTTTGAAAACTTAGTTTTCTATGGCTTGTTGAAAGGGCTTTCACTATCAGATTCTCGTAGAAGGGCAAGAGAAGTCCTTGAACTAGTGGGGCTCGAGGAGCTGAGGGCTTCTGACACGCCTTATTTCGCATACAGTCTTGGGATGCGGGCCAGGCTGGCTATTGCCAAGGCCCTTTTAAATGACCCTGAAGTACTTCTTCTAGACGAGCCTACCCTAGGCTTGGACGTTGAGAGTAGCAGGCATGTCAGGGAAATGCTTGTTAAACTGGCTGGGGAGGGAAAGACTATACTTGTAACCGGACATAACATGCATGAAATAGAAATGATTTCGGACGCTGTAACAATTATCAATAAGGGGGAAGTAGTAGCATCGGGAACCCCCAGTGAGTTGAAGAATAGGGTTGGACTGGTTTTCAGGCTCAGGCTACAAACAACGTTGGATTCGGAACCATTATTGAAGAAAACAATATCAGACAGCCTGAGCGTCAAGCGAATTACTTCAAAAATGAGTAATAATGGAAGGGTTGAAATCAACGCTATAATATCATCGAGCAGGGAGGATATTGTGGAGGCTTTGTTTAAGGCTTCCAAGGAGCAAGGTGTTAGGATACTGGACTTGCAACTTATGGAGCCCTCTCTCGAGGATGCCTATCTAGCCATTCTCGGTGTTCTAGATGAGTATTAGGGGAGTTTTCACTGCCCTGGTTTATAGGGAGGTTGCTTGGCTGAAAAGATTTATTGGAGATTATGTTACGATATGGCTTCTCCCATCCATATACGGGCTGGGAATAGTCTTCTTGCCAACCTTAATGAGTGATATAGACTTTGTCCTACAAAGATTCAGTAATCTCTTCAACCACCCTATGGGGCTTACGGATGCGCTCGTGCTTAGTTTAAGCTTGTCGGCAATTCTCACGGTTGTGGCTGTCACCGTTGGGGATGTTGTGCAGACATTGTATGCGGAGTTCAAGGTGTACGGTTCATTCACAATTATCTTGGAAACAGTAAGCGTGTCAACGTATGTGTTAGCTACTTCATTCATGAGACCATTAATCATGACGGTTCTTTCCACACTCTACCTAATCCCGGCCCTTTCAATACTTTTAGGTCCAGCAGGCTTATACTTATACTTCCAGCTCCTCATAGCTTTAACGCTCTCTTCCCTCGTGCTGGGTGTTTTATCCGGAATAATAGGGATTTTGATCGTGTTTTACACAAACGTGAAGCGGCCCTGGAGTGTTTCCAGCACTATCGTCCCGATAATGCTTTCAGGCGCAGGGGTTTACATTCCAATACACCTAGTCCCACTCATCTTAAAAACGATTTCTTCAATAACACCTGTACCGTACACGGTTGAGTTAATACAACTCATTGTATTGAAGGGGTTTTCTCTTGAAGTTTCCACTCCTCTCGTAATAATTGCAATGCTCTTCACAGCATACTATCTCACAGCTTTCGGGATAAGTAAGAATGTTGACGTTAGGGTGAGAAAAGGTTGAAGACTTTTACGAGATACTTAAGGCTTTTATATGTGGGCGGGGTTCTTGCCCGGCTCCACTTGACAAGTTATCTAGCATGGATTATTAACGGTGTTTTCTGGTCAATAATACTGATAATCCCGGCTTCATATCTCTCTCCCAATCCAGTGATTACGTTAAAGCTCTTAGTTCCCGGGATTATTGGGATGAGTCTCGCTTCAACAGGATTGTGGACTGGGACCGAGTTCCTCCGTTGGATGGTTCATGATGGCTTAACAGACATGTTCAGGGAAAACGGCATGGGGGTTTACCACTATATAGTGTGTACACTGCCTGTTGACTTCTTCTTATCGGGTGTGGTTTCACTAGCATTGCTTGGACTAGTGTCAAGCAGTTTCTACGGTATTGATCCCGTGTGGTGGTTGCGGGGCGATCCATTATTAATGACGTTAGGGTTGTTCACGTTAATGGTTGTAGAATTGTTCTACGGGGGCCTTGCCGGCTACCTCTACACCAAGACCAGGCTAAGCAGTTCGTGGACAGGGATTCTCCAAATAGGTGTAACGGTTGGAACAGTGATCCCTGCTTCTGCATATCCTCTGCCTTACCTCGCCTTTCTAAACCCTGCCAGCTTGTCCGCAGAGCTGTTGAGAGCTTCTTACGGGGTTTCAGGTTTCCTCTCAAGACCGCTAATGTTATTGACTAGTGTTCTCACACCTACCTATCTCCTCGTTGGCTGGGTTCTCTCTAAGAAGTGCGACGAGCTAATCGCTAGATACGGTTTAGAATACAGGATGTAAGGGTGTTCAAGTTTTTATCCACCATTAAGCGTTAAGATTCTACTAATAAGGTGCTAGGACATGGGTAGTAAAGCAGTATTATTTGATTTAGACGGGACAATAGTAGATAGTGTGCCGCTAATACTTAAATGCTATGGAGAGGGGCTTTCACGTCATGGCATTAACGTTGACAAAGATGAGCTATTGAGCCTTATGGGTCTACCCACATGGCAAGTAGTGGCTGAACTTGCCAGATCAAAAGAGTCTCTAGTCATCAATGAAATTATAAAAGACATTTTCTCATGCTTCTCAAACTACTGGCAGAACGAGTTAAAATTGTACCCGGATACAGTTAAAGTTCTTTCGGAATTAAAGAGGAGGGGTTTTAAGCTTGGCGTGGTAACATCCTCGGAGCAGGAGCATGCAGAGATAATGCTAAACCATTTCAATATATCGAAATACTTTGACATAGTTCAAGGAAGAGTTGATAATTTAAGACCGAAGCCAAACCCTGATATGATCATCCATGTTTTAAATAAATTGAGCGTTGCGAATACCGACGCTTTTTACGTTGGAGACACTCTTTACGACTGTACGGCCTCGGTGAGCGCAGGCGTTAGATTTATACTTGTTATGAGACCGTGGGGGACAGGCGTTATGAGCAAGTGCAAGCCGTGGAAAGTGTTGAAGGAGCTTACCGATATTCTAAACGTTATTTCTTAATATATCCTTTCAACCTGTACCATTCAATAGTCTCTTTTAATCCTTCTTTCAAATTATATCTTGGCGAGTAACCCAACAACCTCTTTGCTTTCTCAACACTATACGCCCTGTGCTTGGTTATCGAATCAACAATGTTTCTTCTAAGTAGTATATTATTATCCCCTTTTACGAGCGCATATAAATGGGTGAACGACAAGATGAGCTTTGCCATCTTAGGGCTTAAGCTATATTTTGGCGGCGGGTTACCTGTGATCTCGGACAGTATCTTATACACCTCGTTATATGTGTATGCCCTATCTTCTGAGAGAATGAAGACTTGGTTTTCAGATTTTTCAAGCCTCTCAACCACGAGGGCGAAACCCTTGGCAACATCATCAACGTGTGCGAATTGTATGAGGGTCTCGCCGCTTCCTATTTTAAATTTAGAAAAGAAACCTCCCTTTGCGAAAGATGTTATGAACCAGTATGATACATCGTTAACATTACCCGGCCCGTACAGTCCACTAGGCCTTACGATCGTATAGGAGAGACCACTGGCCGCTATTTCCCTTATTTTCTGCTCCGCAAGGAGTTTTGAACGACCATAGTCAAACTGCGGGTTAGGCGGGGTTTCCTCATCACCAGGGGGGTTATCCACTGGGCCTATGGCTTCCGTTGAGCTGCAGTAAATAAATCTTTTCACCCCATGCTTCAATGCCTGCTCTGCAAGTATTTTGGTTGCATCCACGTTAAGCTTATAATACAGAGTTTTCTTCCCGGTGAAAGTATAGTAAGCTGCTAGGTGGATTAAAATATCAGTATCTTTCACAACGTTCGGAAAGGTCTCAGGTCTCCCTAAATCCATGTATACTGGTTGAACATTCTTAGAGAGTAAGGTCTGCTTCTTCCCGGGACTGTAATAGGTTCCCCTGAGAGTGAAGCCTTTATTAATCAGGTTATCCACAACATAGAAGCCGAGAAACCCTGTGGCGCCTGTTACAGTGATCCTCACATCCATCACTCATTCAGGGTGTTTTAGCGCATCCGACTTCTCGATAAATCTAAGATACATGGTGTAAGTGAAGTATCTAGGTAAGAATTCACCATCGTACGGTTCTAACGGCGTTCTAAAAAAGGATTCCCCTATTGGGACAACCCTGTAAATCCCGAGAATAGATAGAACCTTCAATACGTGGTTAAGGTTTCTTTCAGAAACCTTTATCGATGCTGTCTGGAACTTGTCAACCCCGTTTCTCCTCAAGTCTTCAATTAGGTGTAAGATCGTCTCCTTGAGTTCTTTGGCGTCTTTCAACACTATTATTTCAATGAACCGTCTCCTAGGGATTGTATGTGGATATTTTAAAATATATGCAAAATTAGTGACTGACTCTAGTGTTTTCACCGCAATCGTCCAAGCATTTCCGGGGTTTTCCGAGTAGAAAACTCTCACACCTTGGATCTCAAGGTTTTTCCTAAGCAGTATTAAATTGTACAGTTCTCCTTCCTTCAAATCACGGGGGAACCTTCTCCCCACATTATTCAGGGCTTCCCCTAGTCTCTGTGCAAACTTCAACGCGCTATCTTTCGAACCTATGAATATGGCGTAAGTGGGAGAGCTACATAACTGTTGATCATACAGTACCACATCCCTCGCTAATCCGTAAGCTACTTTTTCCGACGCTGACTCTTCATCTATTATCGCTAACCCCGTTAGAGGCCCATTGACGATTAACTTAGGATGAAACGGATTCTTCAAAACCCTACTAGCGATCACGCTTCTACCTGGCTCCCCGCCCCAGTAATTGACGATGCCGAGAGGTGCTGATGCTAATAGGTGTTCAAATACCTTGCTCTCATGTTTAAAGTATGCGACTAGAAGAGCCGAAGCCATTTCTCTGGCACCTTCTACGGAGCTGTCTACTAGATCGAAAAGTGTTTTGAAAATTTCAACTACTGCTTGGTAGTTGCTGAAAGACGGCCTTAGTATAGTTACATTCCCCGATGCTAAAGAAACCACTGCTGGGAGAATAGCTGGTATGACGGTGTTTCCGGAGGATATTATAAGGGATACGCCTAGCGGTCTATTCCACACGAACTCCCCATCAATGATTTCAACGGGCTTGTCAAGACTACGCCATCCCCCGATTAAGCCCTTATCGAAGAGCTCGACAATATTGGTCTCATTAAACACTTCTTCAACCAGTCTTAAATCCATTTTCACATTCTCCACGCTGTAGCCTGTATTCTTAGAAATATTGGGAGCTAGTTTCTCCTCAACTAACGAAAGCTTCTCTCTCCAAATCTTCCCCATCTCGCTCAACACTCTAACCCTTCTACTAAAACCTAGTTGTATGAGATTCTGTGATAGTTCGATACTCCGGTTTAAAAACTCATTCAGCCACTCAACGGTAGGCTCCCATACTCCCGCGCCATTATTTTGAACCTCTATTTTACCATAGTAAATGGGTTTTACAACATTATCGTCATCCACTACTCATCATCTCTTCAAGGGTACCTCCGCATGCACGCTGGAGTTCCCATCCCTCATCTTTTGATAATCTCCTCACATATTGAAACTCCTTTCCATAATACCTGTTTGAATACTTAAACCTCATGATATCCCCTGGCAGGAAGACCTCGAGCCATGAAACAGCCAGCGGGTCGAAAATCCCCAGAATACCGTCTCTGTCTGGTTCCTGGACGAGCTTAAAGGTCTTAGGATCTATGAGGAAAACTTCCTGGAGCGGGTGTGGAATTTTTCCCATAACATCGTAGTTATCAATTAAGGCGGTCAAAGTCTCAGTCATACCCAATACGTCCATGAACGGTGTAGGCAACTCTAAACCATTCCTTCTCGCCTTGAAGAACTTTCTTGAATGTTTGACAATAGTATCGTAATCGGGGATTTGAAAGCCTTTACTACCCCCACCTGTTACAATCACTCCACCCTCCCCTAAGTCCACGGGCGGGATCCTATACAGTGTTTTGCTGAGGATTTTCAAAAACGGGTTCATATTTTCGAATTGCCTAGAGAGCAGGTATATCCCGGCAGGGGCTGTAAATAGAAGCTTTGGCTCCTCCTTGCTTTTGAAAAACTCCATAATCGCCTTCTTATTGGGGACGAGCTTCTTCCACTGAGAGCCTCCGGCCTCTTCCTTGGATAACACCATGCCGTATAAGAGAGGAATCTCTTTGCCTTGGAGAGCAAGGTCAACGAATGCCACGAAATTAAGCCGGCTTCTAAGCTCCTTAGCGGCGAGGAATAAGGCTATTCCCCTCCCTCTTTCAAGCTCACCCCCATACACGTACTCGAACAATAAGGTGTTTGCTCTAGTCATCATTGCTAACTCCAAGTAGGTCCTGTAAACCCTTACCGGTGTATTACTAGTTGTTCCGCTAGATGAGAAAACAATGCCTGGCTCGCTTTTAACCTGCTCGATCAGGAATCGTTTATAACCCTCTCCCCTCAAAAGATCTGAGGGAACAGCCAATTTAACAAGATCCTCTAACTCGGCTGAACCAGGATCAATACCTATCCTGTTGAATAATTCCTCGTAGAAATCGCTCATCTCTGCAAAAAACTTTAAAGAACTTCTCAACAGATCCCTCCTGAGGGAAGACAATTCCTCTGGAGATTTAGTGAAAAGAGATTTATCTCCTGAAAGCTCCCATAATTTTTTAACGTGAGGATGACGCAAGAGCTCCGATTTAACAGCCTTCTCCATGATTTCTTTCACAGAGGGTAAGTCCCATGTTGAATTCAAAGAGCTCACCGATAGAATTTGTTTATTAAGAGCAAACTCCTCGGTAATAAAATTTACTCTAATTATTAAAGTATTTACGGGGAAATAATAAATAAAATAAGCGGGATGATGTATGGTTTACATCATAGAAATAGACGGTTTCAAATACTATGCGTGCTCCATATGTGGGTTGATCTACGAGTCGGAGGAAACCGCTTCTAAATGTGAAGAGTTTTGCAAGAATAACCCTGGAAAATGCAATATTGAGATAGCGAAGGAATCTATTGGTTACATAGAACAAGCTGAAGGCGGATCCTTTACTTTGAAATTCAAAGTGCTTTCTAGAGGCGAGAAGATCAGGCCCGTGTACAAAATATGTAAGCATCGGTTCAACGTATATACGGCATGCTGAATACTTAACCTTGCGGTATCGAAAAAGTTTTTATTGTGGCAAAACCATCACAATAGGTTCATGGTGGTAAGCTTGGAGAGAAAAAGTATGCTATTCTTTGCCCTCATAATTCTGTCGCTGATTACTGCTCAAACCAGCATTTCCAACACGTTAACCAATCTTGAAATATATGTTGTAGGAAGCCCCGTAGAAAACTCCTTCACAGGGTATATTAGGATAAAATACGCTGAGACCTTAGCCGACTACACGCTAGTTAGTGTATACATTCCTTTTGAAGGACAAGTCTCTGTTTTAAACATTACAAGCGGTAGCGGCGTATTAGTTAGTGATTATCAGTTGGAAAACAATACAATATCATTCCTGGCATTGAATACTTCAGAGATAACCATATACTTTACTGTCGAGAACGTCCTCGAAGAGGCTGGTGTGGGAAGCTATGTGACGTATATTGACTTAACAAGATACAGTAATATATCCCTCAACTTAACAATGAACCTTGTTGGGGAGTACAATGTTGAGCCACCCGTCAACACGAAGTATTCCAATGGAAACACGTTAATAACAATAACCCAACCCGGATATTACCCTATAACGCTTTATCTAACACCTGAAACAACAACCCCGGCACAGCCCAGCGGTCTTCAGGGCAGAATCCTGGTTCTAGGAGGTATAGGTGCTGCGTTAATAGTTCTACTTGTCCTGATCTATGTACTACGCGGAAAGAAATAGTTTTTAATAATATTTAAAAACCTTCAAAATCATACTTCAGTCAGGGATATGAGTACTGCTTCAGGCTTGATCACCAAAGTGTATCTCGAAGAACGTGTGAAACTTTTAGAGGACGAGGTGTTCGACCTTCTCACAGCATATAATATCCCGGTAGCTCCATACGCGGTTGCGAGAAGTATTGATGAAGTTTCATCGATGGCCGAGAAGCTAGGGTTTCCTCTTGTTATAAAGGTTATCTCGCCCGACATAATTCATAAGACGGATGTAGGGGGTGTAAGGCTCGATATTTGGTCGAAACACGAGGCACTGAAAGCAGCAGAAGAGATCATGGAAAAAGTTAGGGCCAAGAATCCTCAAGCCAGGATCAACGGGTTTCTTCTACAGCCTATGATGCCTAAAGGCGTCGAAATCATCATCGGAGGCCTTCACGACCCTGTGTTTGGAAGTGTTGTTATGTTCGGAGCGGGAGGCATATTCGTCGAAGTTTTCAGAGACGTGTCCTTCAGGGTTGCCCCACTCAGTGTCAAAGAGGCTTTAGAAATGATTGATGAGGTAAAAACCTCGGCAATTCTAAACGGCTATAGGGCGCAACCGCCGGTTAACAAGTACTCAATAGCGGAGATAATAGTTGCCGTGGGAAAAATACTGGAGGAACATCCTGAGATAGAATCCATGGATTTAAACCCAGTCTTCGCATACCCTGATAAAGCTTACGTTATTGATGGTAGAATTATTTTGAAAAAACCAACCACCTTTCGTAAACACTAGGAGGTTCTTGTCAAATTAAACTATTTCGATTTAAATTCCAATTTCCATAATTTTTGACTTGAAAAACCAGGGTGGGGGTTGTTCACGCTGGAAACCGGTAGAGGCGAAGGCCGCCGTGTCCGAACTATTGAAAAACACGATTCAAAATCGTTTGATACAAATGGTGTCATTTTAAATAATGAAGAAATATTTGAGAATGTGAGAGAGATAATACTTAGAGGGAGGTACGAAGAGGCCTCTTACCTTTCCTATCATGCTATAAAATCACTGTGTGAGAGTAAGCCTGAATCTGTTTCCTCTTTCTTAAAAGATCTTGTTTATGGTCCTTTTTCACAATCGGAAACGGCTACCTTAATGCTGATAAACCTCCTAAGTATTAACGGTTTTCCAGCATCCTGTGTGGATCAATTAGCAGTTTTACCACTCTCCATCACGTATAGTATTCCTCAAGGAAGCATCCTAGAGAATGACACACTGCTTCAATCTCTTTTCAATTTTATCAAAGAACTATTGACCGCAACTTTAACCGCGTCAGAACCTGTGGAAAAACTGTACACGGTTTACCTTGAGTTAAACACTTTCTTCTCAGAACTTTCAAGAATCCTGGCTGAAAATAGGGAGGCATCAAAATTTAGAGCCCTTTTCTCAGGAATTGAAAAAATATGGATACTGCTTGCTTCCAGGGTACTGTCAAGTAATGGTGCTCCCGCATGAAGCATTCAAGCGAAAGGTTGTGTCCAGTTTTCCATTCACCGTGCTACCTTTTAGGTTTTAAATGGATGCTGGGATAACTGATTCTACAGGTTAATTGGAGAAATATTAACGTTTCGCCCACTATATACATCTAAAGGATGATAGCCTTGAAGATTTACTATAATGAATACGAGGCTAGAAAGGGATTATTCAAAGTGAAAATCATAACTGATAATCAAAACATAATCAGGGATGTCATAATAATTGGTGACTTCTCCATATATCCTAAAGAAGATATATGGATTATTGAGGATTCTTTGAAGGACGTGAGGTTCGAGGATGAAACGGTTTCAAGCATTGTCAGTGGTGTGTTTGAAAAAGAGAACGCTACACTGGTAGGTTGCGCGCTTGATGAGCTCATTGAAACAGTAGTGGAGGCAAGACCGGTTGAGTGAGCTCGGGGTGGTTTTCACGGAAACGCCGGTTAATCCGTGGACGAATCTTGCATGGGAGGAGGCGTTTTCCCATAGCAGGTGTAGTGATAGAACCGTGGATGCGTTGAGAATTTGGCAGAATAAGAATGCCGTGGAAATAGGGGTTTTCCAGAAAGCTTCGGAAGAGGCAAATCTTGAATACGCCGAACAAATAGAGGCAGGTATCGTAAAAAGGATCACAGGCGGTGGAGCCGTCTACCAAGACCCCGATAACTTAAACTTTGCCTTATCGGTTAAACCCATTAATGGAAAAGGCAGCGCAGATTACCTATATATCGATATTCTAAAGGGCTTTGACAAGGCATTTGAAGAACTAGGGTTCAACCACAGTGTTCAAAACGTGAACGACATTATAATAGGAGATAGAAAGGTTGTCGGAGTTGCTACAAGCTTGAGGGGGGAGCAAAACTGCGGATTTATTCACGGAACAGTCCTCTACAGTGTAAACCCCGGTGTCCTGGCCAGTCTCTCAAAAATCCCGCTGAAAAAACTCTCCAATAAAGGGATTTCTAGCGTTAAATACAGGGTTACCAATACTAGTGCCTTAAAGCCCAGAGTGAGAGTTGAAGACATTGTAAGAGCTTTAATAAAATCATTCATGGAAATATTAGACAATAAGGCATGGTATTCCGACCTTCCAAGGCCCCGTGAAATAGAGGTCGCTGAGAAACCCTCCCCTCCAAGTATCGTACGCCTGAGTGGAATCTTGAGAGAAAAGGGCAATAGTACACGGGAAGGTTAGGTTATATGAGCATTTCACTACTTTTCCCCGTAGACGTTATCATAGACTCGAAGGAGGATTCAAAACATCCAGATGCGAAAAAGAAGCTGATGGCGGCTGGGTTGAAAGTAGCTATTCAAAACCTCCCTGCCGGGGACTTCCTCTTACTGTCACCCCCTGAGAGGCAAAGCATTTTGGTGGAGAGGAAAACTGTTGATGATTTCGCGAACAGTATAAGAGACAACAGGATATGGGAGCAGGCTAAACTGTTGAAAAATGCCTCCGTCAAAGACGGTCATAAACCCTTAATCGTCCTGGAAGGTTGCTTAGAAGAGCTTGCCAAGTACAGGGGGTGGAGGCCTCAGAGTTTGCTCAGGATACTTGACACTCTCATCCTGGAATTTGAAATACCCGTTTTAAATACTCCTGGATTGGAGGAGACATTGCAGTGGATAATTCTCAAAGCTAAAAGTTTGGGTGAAACAAGTAGTAAAAAAGTATTCAGGATGAGGGTTGAGAAAAAGCCTTTAAGCATTAACGAGAGAATACTGTACGTTGCTGAAAGCTTAGCCGGGCCAGTCATCGGTAGGAAACTTCTGAAAACCTTTAGGACGCTTAAAAACCTCGCAAACGCCTCGATATCGGAGCTTTTAAGAGTGGAAAGTATAGGGGAGAAAAGGGCTGAGGAGATTTTCCTAATATTTAATTCTGAGTGGAGGGAGGAGGATGGGGCTGATTAACGCCTTGGAAATTATAATACCCTCACTCATCTCGACAATATCCACATACGTTTTACTGAAATGGTGGATTCCAAAATCACTACTCCTCGGTTTTAAGGGGAAAGATATGAACAAGTATGGTAACCCAGAGGTGAGCGAGGCAGGAGGGATATGGGTAATCTTGAGCGCTTCGATAAGCATCCTCACATACATAGCGATAGAAACCATCTCGGAAAGAGATTTCGGAATCTTACATCTTCTAGCTACTACTCAAGTGTTGATTCTATCAGGGTTGCTAGGCTTTATTGATGACATCTTAGGTTGGAAAAAAGGCGTTTCTCCGATTGCAAGAGTATTGTTTACAATACCTATAGCTCTACCTCTCGTCGCTGTTAAAGCGGGATACTCGGTAGTTGAAATACCTTTTATAGGGCCTTTAGACCTTGGACTCCTCTACCCGTTGGTAGCAGTGCCCATAGGCGTAGTTGGAGCTAGCAATGCTTTCAATATGCTCGCAGGGTATAACGGTCTCGAAGCGTTGCAGGGGATATCGATCCTAACGTTCACCTGCTTGTTCTTGTTGAAGAAAGGCTTGCTGGAT
>Ga0272449_1001595_pt1 | contig 22920 bp, 26 predicted proteins | sample YNPCB0241_FD_198679 | JGI IMG/M metagenome (GOLD analysis project Ga0272449, IMG submission 198679) | Hot spring sediment microbial communities from Yellowstone National Park, WY, United States - YNP-CB-024-1 | ecosystem: Environmental > Aquatic > Thermal springs > Hot (42-90C) > Sediment... | reverse complement strand
TATTCATCGGAGGGGTCCTATCGCCGTGAGCGAGGAGTGGAGGCGTAGGAGGCGCTACAGGCCCTTCGACATAGTTGATGAGATGATGAGGGAGTTCGAGAGATGGGTTGAGGAGGAGCTACGCCGATTCGAGAGGGACATGCCGCGGGAGCTGGTGAGGGAGACAAAGACCCCCTATGGTCTGAGAAGGGAGATAGGGCCGATCGTTTATGGCTACTCGATAACTATAGGGCCGGACGGCAAGCCGATCATAAGGGAGTTTGGGAATTTGAGGTCGGGTAAATGGGGGGAGCCCGCAGCGTTAACATCGGAGAGAGAGCCGTTGGTCGATATCATCGAGGAGGATAATCAGGTGAAGATTGTGGCCGAGGTCCCGGGAGTAAGGAAGGAGGACATCAACCTCACCGTGCGGAACAACAAGCTTGTGATCAAGGTAGACACCGAGACTAGGAAGTACTACAAGGAGCTCAGTGTCCCCGAGGATGTCGACGCCGAGAACGCCAAAGCCACCTATAATAATGGTGTTTTAGAGGTCCTCCTTCCGAAGAAGGGGGCCTCTAGGCCATCTAAGTCGATCAAAGTGGAGTAAGTCGGGCTTCAGTCCGGCCAGCTCCAGTACTTGTAGAGCATGTATGCTTCTCCGCGCCTGAAGTAGCGGTGTTTCACTTCTTCGAACCTGAATCCTGTGGCTTCGCCGGTTACCTGTGTTACTTCTTCGTGCCCTTCCAGTATTCTGAAGCCGACTATGTCCCCGATCCGTGAACCGTAGGGGTGTTTGGCGCCGCCCATCATTTTGTCTATTACGTAGGCTGCGTAGTTCTCCGCCTCCTCCCTTGTGGCTAGTGTGCCTCGGTGTCCGAGCTCCTCCTGTCTCACCCATCCCCTTCCCTGTACGAAGAACTCGATTATGTAGGGGGACAGGGCTGTTTGCACCTCACTCTCTGTTCTTTTCCCTCCTTATAATAAACTCGTTCAGTAAACCCGTTGTGAGGAGGGCCGCGCCGATCATTAGCATGGAGAGATCGGAGGCCGTTAGTCCGTTCATAGTGTATAGGTGAGCGGCGAGTATCGCGACGCCCGAGACGCTGGCAACCATGTTGCCGGCTAAGGATGAGGTGAGGGAGAGTATGGTTGCTGCTGCGAGGAGCAGTTGGGCCGCTGGCCAGGGTAGGAGCCTCGAGGCCGTGAGGGCTGGGGCCGTGAATGTGAGTATGAGGTAGGTGGTCAACAGAAGCGGCGCCACATATCCGATGAACCTGTGGCGCGGCCCCCTCTCCCCGGAGGTGACGGGCACGAGGGTAAACCCCCTCTCGCATGAGGGGCAGACGGCCTTCCAGGCCTGAAGCCTGACCTCGTGTCCGCAGCTGGTGCATTTGAAGAGTCTGCCTGGCCTGGCCACGATGGTAGCGGTGCAGTATCCGAGATATATATATGAGCCGCGCCACGCCATTTTGCGTCGTGCAGAGCAACGAGCTCTACGACGTGGTTATCGTAGGGTCTGGACCGGCCGGATACACCGCGGCAATCTACTCTGCTCGGGCTAACCTCAAGACAGTCCTGATCGCCGGTATAACTCCGGGCGGCCAGCTAATGCTTACCGGCCTGGTAGAGAACTTCCCTGGATTCGCCGAGGGGGTTATGGGCCCGGACCTCATGGATAGTATGAGGCAGCAGGCGGAGAGGGCTGGTGTCGAGATCGTATATGAAGATGCCGAGGAAGTAGATTTCAGCGTTTATCCGCGGGTGATTAGGACGGCGAGCGCGGCGTATGCGGCGAAGACGGTGATAATCGCGACGGGCGCGTCTCCAAAGTGGCTGGGGCTTGAGGCGGAGAAGAGGCTTTTGGCTCGCGGAGTCTCGAGCTGTGCCACCTGCGATGGCCCTCTCTTCAAGGGCTCGAGGTGCGCCGTGGTCGTGGGCGGGGGGGACACGGCGATGGAGTACGCCCTGTTCCTTTCAAGGATCGTCGAGAAGGTTGTGGTCGTCCACAGGCGCGACAGGCTGAGGGCCTCCAAGATCATGCAGTCGAGGGCTTTCTCCACGCCTAACATCGAGTTCGTCTGGAACAGCGTGGTGACGGATATACTTGGGGAGTCGAGGGTCGAAGGTGTTAGCGTCCTGAACAGGGTTACTGGGGAGACCCGCGTCATACCCTGCAACGCAGTCTTCGTGGCTATCGGCCATTCGGCAAACACCGAGATCTTCAAGGGGAAGATCGACCTCGACGAGGATGGATACGTGAGGATCTACAACGGGTTGGAGACCAGCGTCAAGGGAGTATTCGCCGCCGGGGACGTGCATGATAAGGTTTACAAGCAGGCGATAACGGCTGCGGGGTTCGGGTGCATGGCAGCTCTTCAGGCGATAAAGTTCATCGACGAGGGCTGGCCAGAGAAGCTGCTGGCTGAAGGCATAAGCGCAGGAGCGGAGCATCCCTGAATTATCCTAATTGGCTGAGGCGGCCCTCTTAGACTCTTTATGGGCGCGTGCGAGCGGGCCTAGGAGCTCGTCGCCAAACATTCCGAGGAGGGTCTTTAGAAGCTCCAGATCCGTGCGGTGGCCCACGCTCAGATAGATCCTCCTCCCAGCCCTAGGCCTGTATACCAATCCGACCCGCTCTCCCCCCACCACGATATACGACGAGCCCTCGTCACTCAAGATCTGACCGTGTAGAAGAGACTTAGCGATACCGATCGACGGCTTGTCCGAGAGGAGGCCGACGATGCTTGCGAGCCCGGCCCTCCGGGGGTGCGCGAGCCCATGCCCATCTACGAGCAGAAGCTCAGGTGACGCTGTGAGGCCTCTGAGGGCGGCCAGCATCAGGGGAGCCTCCCTCAGATACAGTAGCCCGGGGACATAGGGGAAGAAGACACTGCCTCGGTAGAGCGAGATATCGACCATGCTCCCGCTCTTCAGGGACCACAGGACTGCCGCCGCCACACCCTCCTCTCCCTTGTACGAGACATCTAGTCCGCAGACAAGGTCGATCAGTCTGGCCTCCATCCTCGAGACGACGATCAGCTTAGATAATGCTGACTGGATGTCGGTGAAGAAGCGGGATACATGGTCTCCCGCCATCCCGTGGAAGGGGGGCCGGGGAGGTATTAAGCGTGCGGAGACACTACTGCGTCAGGGCTCTACGACCCGCTCGCGCTCGAGGATGGCGTTTTCCAGCTCCTCGAGGGCCTGCGATACCTCTCCCAATGTTCTGATCCTGCTCCAGGCACCCTCCACCTGCCCTTTGCCGAGAACTATCAGGGGTATCCCCCGGAGCGCGAGGAGCCCCGCTAGCCTCTGGTTGGCAGAGTTGGTAGGTCCTATTGGAGGCGAGGTATAGATCGCCGCGAAGGCCGTTCTCGCCTTTTCGAGCGCCTCCTCGATGGTCTGAGGCCTTATCGGGGTGAAGGGCTCCTCCCAGATGACCGTCGCTCCCAGGGCTGAGGCCACGCTGTAGTCGATGTCGCCCTTGTGGAGTACACCCGTGATGATTTGGTACTCCTGCCTCGAGAGCATCCTGTAGAGGGGGGCGCCGGTCCCTCCACCAGCCACCACGAAGACCGGCCCCCGGCTGGGAAGGCTCCTCAACTCGATAGACATAAGGTCGGGATTAAAGCACGACCCATCCGACATACCGTATAAGGCCCGGGGGCCGCCTTGCTCAACGAATTCTTCAGGCGGGGCGTATGACTCGACGGAGCCGTTCGCGACTACTATTAGCCGATCCGCTAGACGGAGCGCAAGCTCTATCTCGTGTAGGGACGCTATTACTGCAACCCTTCTCTCCCTGCAGATTTTACGTAGGGTGAGGAGAACCTCGACGCGGGCCCTTGGGTCGAGGAACGTCACGGGCTCGTCCAGCATCAGTACACGGGGGTTCTGTGCGAGCGCTCTGGCAATAAGGACCTTCTGCTTCTGCCCGTCGCTCAGCTCGCTGAACAACCTCCCGGCAAGATGCGATACCCCCACATCGCTCAGCACCCTCATGGTCTCTTCCCTGTCCCTCTCGGAGAGCCTGCCCAGCGGGCCGGTATGCGGGTATCTTCCGAGCGCTACGAGTTCGAAAACCTTGAGCCTGCCGGGGGCTGGCTGCTCCGTCAGGACCACGCCTATGCTCTTAGCTATCTCGTTCCGCCGCATCCTCGACAAGGGTGTCGAGTCGAGGTAGACAACGCCTGTTAGCGGCTTTAGGAGCGAGGCGAGAGTCTTCAACAGAGTCGTCTTACCCGACGCGTTGGGCCCTATCACCGCCACGAACTCTCCCGCCTTAACCTCGAGCGTCGCCTCCCTCACGACCGGTAGGTTCTTGAAGCCAGCCGCGAGCCTGACTGTCCAGATCAACCCAGAACACTCCTCCCTCTCAAGAGTAGGTAGATGACTAGGGGGGCGCCGAAGAGGGATGTGACGGCCGTTATCGGAAGCTCTAAGGGCCTGATCACAAGCCTCGAGGCTAGGTCTGCGGAGACGACGAGTATCGATCCCATGAGCATAGCATAAGGTATCACTAATCGGTGGCTCGAGGTCTTGGACAGCTGCCGAGCCAGATAGGGCGCGCAGAGCCCTACAAAACCCACAGGGCCGGCGACAGTAGTCACCAAAGCGACGCCCATCGAGGCGAGAGCAACCAGGCCGAGTCTGGCAGCCCCCAGCCTCATGCCCATGCTCCTCGCGTAGTCCTCGCCTAGGAGGAGGGCGTCCAGCGGCTTGGCTATCACGGCTGACAACGCTAGGCAGGCCGCGAGGAGGGGGAGAGAGGGGGCCAGCAGACTCCACCTAGCCCCTGAGAAGCTCCCAAGAGTCCAGTAGACGAAGATCCTGAGCCTCTCGATCTCTACGAGAGTCTGAAGGATGCTTGTGGCGGCGTAGGCGACGTAACCCACCATCACGCCCACGACCAGTATTGTTGTGATGCTTCTCACGAGGCCTGATATGGAGATCATAAGGACCATCACGGCGAGCGCGCCCACGAAGGCGGAGAGGTAGAGCGAGTAGGGGTTGTAGGGCCCCCACCAGCCCAAAGTCACGCCCAGCAGTATCGAGACCCCTAGGGCAAGGCTAGAGCCGGATGAAATACCCAGCACATAGGGGTCTGCGAGCGGGTTCCTAAACAGGGTCTGGAGTATCGCCCCCGAAACACCCAGCGCGGCCCCACATAGGAGCGAAGCCAGCGCCCTTGGGAGTCTGATACTCTGGACGATCGTGTTGTTCTCGGGGCTTGACGATCCCAAGAGGGCCGCGAAGGCATCGGTAAGACTTAAGGAGCCTCCTCCCACAAGGATTGAGAGTGTGAACAGTGCCATGAGCAGGGCGATCAGCCCAAGAGCCATTCCGAAGCTCCTCCTCAGGTGGAGTCGATCAGGCGGGTAGGCGATTCGGGAGGGATCGGTGGCCTGCACTAGCCGCTCAGCCTCGTGAAGTAATCGAGCTTCTCACCGTCGAAAAGTTCTGGATAGAGGAGCGCCGCGAGGTCTCTGAACCATCCCTCCGTGTCGTAGTACCCCAGCTGGTATACCGTCGGGGCGTATCCGTAGACTCTCTGGGTCCTGAAGGCCTTGACGCCCGCCAGATCCGGCGCCTCTGCCAGTATGTCCCCTATCCCCGAGACGAAGCTTGTCGGATAGATCACCACGTCGGCGTCGGAGCATCTGGAGAGGACCTCCTCAACGTTGGAGACAATGCTTCCGGTTGACGCTGTGTCGGCGAAGCCATAGGAGGCCTTTAGCATCGATAAAGTGTTGGCGGGGAAGGATCTCCCCCCAGCCACGTAGAAGGTTCCGCGGTAGACCATGAACCAGCACACCTTCGGCCGGGGCGCCTGAGCGGCCGCGACCTTCTCAGCCACATCCAGGATAGACTCCTCAACGAGGCCGAATATCTCGTAGGCCGCCTTGTCCATCTCGAAGAAAGTGGCCACGAGCTTTATCCACTCGAAACGGCCCAGCGGGTTATCCTCGAGATACTCGTTGTCCACCACATATACGAGCCCGAGCTCCTCGAGTCTAGCAGGGATATCGGAGCCAGGATACGTGTAGATTATGATAAGGTCCGGCTTCAGCTTCACTATCTCCTCAAGACTCGGCTGGTAGTCAGGACCCACATCCCTGATCGCCCCCGACGCTAAGCGGCTCGCCACCTCGGCGAAATACCACTCGTACTGCTGCCCCCACATGATGCCGGCGACCCCCTCGAGGATCCCTGGGTTCTTCTCGCGGAGCCTCTCTATCAGCGCCACCTGTGTCGCTGACATCAAGACAACCCTCTCGACAGGCGTATACACGACGACCTTGCCGGCGGCCCAGCTTGGGGGCTGGGCGCCCCTAGGGACGAGCACTAATGTGCGGTTTAGGGCGTCTCTGACAACCTTGAACCCCTCTAGGACAGTTATCTCGAACAGTCGCGAGTACTTCACCTCGAGTCTGAGCGGCACATCCGGGACCGGTATTCTAGTCGCGGTAATGGTTGCTGTGACGGTTGTGGGAACGCGGACAGTTACGGTACTGGCCATTCCGGCCACCGTACGAGTAATCGTATCGATACGAGTTACCACCGTAGTCTCCGTAACCGTGGCCGCGTCGCCGGAACGCACGAGGCTCCAGGGCGTGGCCAGACCTGCTGCGAACCCTACGACCAAGAGAAGGACGGAGATTGCGAGGGATGCTGTTTTCCGCCCCATGATCATGGATGGATAATCCATCCATCCCCCATATAAATCTTCAGACTAGCTCCCCGTCCCCGCGCCCTCCTCAATCTTTTTCAGCCGTCTCCGAAGCTCCTCCAGCCTCTGTTCAAGACCGCTGATGTAATCCTCTGCCTCAACGCCCTCGAGGATTTTTGAAGCACTCTCGCGGTCCTCCCTACTCGGCTTGATGACTCCGTCTCGCCCCCTTCGGAGCCGCTCGAGAAGGCGTCTTAAAACCCTCAAGCGCTGAGATCGCTGGGGCCCTGCCGCTATAATTACGTGTCGGGCCCCGAGTGGACTGGTAATCGGGGGTAAATAGTTAATTCTCTATGGAGACGATCTCACGGGGTAGACGTGGGTGGTGAGGGGAGGTTGAGCGGGGCGGCGCTGGAGAGCGTTGTCCGGGAGGCGGTCGAAGAGGTCCTCTCTCTGGGCAGAGGACTGGTCCTAGGCCTGGGGACTGGGAGAACCTCCGCGAGGTTCGTCGCAGAACTGGCCAAGGCTGCTCCTAGGGGAGTGGTGGACTGTGTGATACCGAGCTCCCTACAGTCCGAGGCAGCCGCCGCGGCTGCGGGCTTCGGGATAGGGAGCCTCCAGAACCATCCATCGATCGATGTCTACGTGGATAGCTTTGACCAGTGCAACACTCGGGGCGATGTGATTAAGGGGATGGGGGGCGCTCTGGCGCGCGAGAAGCTACTGATGGCTCTGGCCAGCAGCGTGATTCTCGCTGGGACCGAGGACAAGCTCTCCGAGAAGCTCAGCATCCCCGTGCCGATAGAGGTCCTGACCTTTGCAGCCCCCGTGATCCCCCTGCTGCTGCAGAGCCGGGGATGGCGCGCAGCCGCGAAGACCTCGGAGGGGAAGGCCGGACCAGTGATAACCGATAACGGTAACGTGCTGATGCTTGTGGAGCTGGGTGAGATAGCTGATCCTGCGAGGATCGAGGTTGAGTTGAAGTCCATGCGCGGCGTCGTGGAGGTGGGGATCTGTCCCCGAACGAACTTTACAGTCCTTATAGGGCGGGAGAGTGGGGGGGTCCTGAAGATTGGTTAAGGCCCGCGGAAAGAGCGTCGGAGTTTTGAAGCGCCCTAGAGGCCGGTGGAATACCACGCGTTTGTTCAGACTTTAATTAGCCCTGTAGGCGATGCTTGTAGCGCAAGGGAGAGTGGGATGAGCTTCAGACTCGGAAGGCTGGGCAGGGAGATGGGCCGCGAGGCCGCGGAGTACATATCCTCGCTGGAGTTTGACCGGGAGATCTATGGGCCCGTGATCCTCATAAACGCGGTTCACCTCAAGATGCTTAGGAGACTTGGCCTAATCAATTCAGAGGACCTCTCAAGAGCCCTCCAGGCCCTGAGGAGGGTCTACGAGAGCCCGTTACCGTTAGAAGACGTAGCCCTTGAGGATGTCCACATGATCGTTGAGAGGTTCTTAACCTCGGAGGTCCCTGGCGTCGGAGGAAACCTAGCTCTCGGAAAGAGCAGGAACGACGCGGTCGCTACGGCGATAAGGATGAGGGCGAAGGAGCTTGTGGTCCGGAATGTCGAGGAGGCTTTGCGGCTCGTCGAGGCGATGCTCCAGAAGGCCACGGAGGAGTCCGAGACGATCTACCCGGCTACCACACATCTTCAAGTCGCAGCACCCTCGACCTTCGGCTTCATACTAACACACTACGCGTCCCGGCTGGTCTCCGCGATAGAATGGATGGTAAAGGTCTACGAGGAGCTGGATCTCTCCCCCCTCGGAGCCGCCGCATGCTGCGGGACCAGCATACGCCTCGACAGAGAGTGGATGGCCGCCCACCTGGGGTTCAGGGGGATCGTCGAGCATGCGCTAGAGGCGTCATCCTCGCGCGACTTCGCCATCAACCTCTTAGCCGCGACCCTCAGGATCCTTCTAGTAGTCTCCGACATGGCCGAAGACCTGATCTATGCCTTCACTCTGGGCCTTGTGGATATGGGCGACGAGTACTGTTCGACGAGCAGCATCATGCCACATAAGAGGAACCCCGTGGTGCTCGAGGTCGCTAGGACGAAGACCGCGGAGGCCCTAGGAGAGCTTGCCAGGATAGTCGCGATTATCGATAGAAGGGCGGGGGGCTACGTCCTAGACCTCCAGCAGGCAACGCCCTCGCTATGGGGGGCCCTTAAGGAGGTTGCTAGAACCTCGGAGGTCCTCGCGGGACTCGTCCACACACTAAAAGTTGACAGAGAGAGGGCGCTGAAGATGCTAGGCCCCGAGGCGGGGATGGCTGAGCTCGCCAACCAACTGACCTTAAGGTATGGGGTAGCGTTTAGGCAGGCGCACAAGGCTTGCGGCGAGATCTCAAGGGCCCTTGCAGATGGGTCGATAGACGGGCAGAAGCTTTCAGATACTCTGAGGAGAGTCGGTATCCCGGCCGAGATCACGCTAGAGGAGTTGTTAGAGACCGTTTCACCGGCCACGATTATAAGGTCTTACAACACCCGCGGCTCCTCAAGCCCCCAAGAGGTGAGGAGGATGTCCTCCGATCTCAGGACGAGGGCCGACGCTCTCAAGAAGTGGGTGGCGGAGGAGAAGGAGAGGATCTCTTCGATAGTTGATAGGGTCTTTGGGGATGGACGCTAGCTCCGCCTCATCCTGAAAAACTCCTCCACCGCCTTCTTCACGACCCGCGCAGAGAACTCGAGATCCTCCACTTCAACACTCTCGTGTGCTGTGTGTGCTAAGAGCGAGTTTCCGGGGCCGTAGGCGGCTATATTCCTCGCGAGGCGGTACAGTATGTTCATGTCGCTCGACCCCGTCTTCCTCAGCACCCTAGGCCTCCTACCATTCATGAGTATGGAGCGTACGAGGGACCTGACCAACGGCGAGGAGAGGTCAGACGATACCGGAGGGGTCTGGTCTATGACCTCTATCCCGCAGCCCCTAAGTGACGCGGCCGCCTCGATCCGCTCCAGCACGAAAGCCCCGTCCATCCCCGGCGGGTACCTGATGTTCACGGTCGCCTCAGCCTGCTCCGGTAGCTTGGTCGGCCAGTCGCCAGCCCTTATCTGGGTTACTGCCGAGGTGGGTTCGCCGTAGCTTTTCCCGTTGAAGCTTGCCCTTATCTCTGAGAGCAGTTCGAGCAGCTTATCGAGCGCGGATTCGCCGACATAGGGCGCCGAGCTGTGCCCGCCCCTCGCGGAGCAGTATATCTTGACGGTTAGGCTACCTCTATAGCTTATTACGATTCCATCCCCTCCCGTCGGCTCGCCTATCACCACGCCGTCGACGCCCCTCAAGGAGCCGAGAAGGGCCCGTGCTCCTCGCCCAGCGCCTTCCTCATCCACTAAACCGGCGACCACCAGCGTGAACGCCTCTTCGTCAAAATCCGACTCGGCTCCCCCCACCAAGAGCGCAGCGAGGGGACCCTTGGCGTCGACAGAGCCCCTCCCGTAAACCTTACCGCCTGCGAGGCCATACTCTACCTCTCCCGGGACAGTGTCTACGTGGCCCGCGAGGAGTAGTGTTGTAGAACCCCTCCCACGCCGCATGATGTAGTTTCCCGCGGAGTCTATCTCGAAGCTGCGGTAGCGTAGGCGATCCGAGAGGTTCCTCATGATGGGCGCGAGCTTGTGCTCCTCACCGCTCGGGGTGTATTGTTCGAGAAGCTTGAGGAGAACTTCTTCTACCCTCACAGCCTTCCACCGTCGTTCCTGCTACGCGAGAGTACCTTGGTGAGGGTTGAGACGCAGTTCGCCACATCATCCTGCGTGATCAGATATGGGGGGAGCATCCTCAGAGTCGTCGCTCCTGAACGGAGCGCTAGGAGACCCTCCTCCTGAAGCATGGTGATGTAGGGGGAGACCCTCTCCCTCAGCTCGAGGGCCAGCATCAGACCCTTCGCCCTGACATCCCTGACCAACCTCCTATGCTCCCGCGCCAGCTCTACCAGCTGGGACCCTAGGAGCTCACCCATATGTCCCGCCCGCTCTGGCACGTTCTCTTTCAGCAGCGCCTCCACACCGCCTGTGAGGGCCGCAAGGGCGAGTGGATTACCACCATGCGTCGAGCCGTGCTCACCCTCTTCAACCCCCTCACCTATCTCGCTGGTCGTCGCCACGAAGCTTACGGGGAACCCGCCTGCTATCGACTTACCCGCAACCATGATGTCCGGCTTAACTCCGTACTCCATGTGGCTCCATACTGTCCCAGTCCTCCCGAACCCTGCCTGGACCTCGTCGACGATCAAGTAGGCGCCGACCTCGCTACACCTCTCCGCCACGCCTTTCACGAACTCATCCAAGGCGGGATAGACCCCGGCCTCGCCTTGGACAGGCTCGAGAACCACGGCCGCGACGCCGTCACCGATTCTTGAGAGCTGTTGCGTATCGTTGTAGGGGATGAAGAGGGTTTCTCCGGGGAGGGGGTCGAACCCAGCCCTGTAGCGGGGGTTATGCGTGACGCTTAGGGCCGCCATGGTCCTTCCGTGGAACGCCCCCGTGAAGGAGGCGAAGGATTTTCGCCCACTCCTCTTTCTCGCGAGCTTGAGCGCGAGCTCTACGGCCTCGCTCCCGCTGTTGAGGAAGAAGACGTTGGTCAGGTGCTTGGGGAGAATCTGGCCCAGAGCTTCTAGGACCTCGTTAAGGACCTCGCTTCCGAATATCGGCGGGAGACATGTGAACCTCTCGAGCTGGTCCATCAGCCTCTTGACGACGTAGGGGTTACGATGCCCGAGAAAGGCCGCGCCATGTCCCGTATGAAGGTCCAGGTATCTTCTGCCCGACTCGTCCCAGATATACTGCCCCTCTGCCGAGGCCACGCTTATGCCTCGAGGAGCGGAGAATCGGAGGAGCGAGAGGTTCGGCATACCTAGCTCCTCATCACCCTTACCGTCTCGTCTATAATCTTTCGAGCGAGGTCATATCCGGTGACTTGGACCGTGTTCCTGAACTCCACCACCGCGTTGATCTCACTCACATAGGTCTCCCCATCCATCGTCTCGAGCAGGTCTACGCCCAGCACTCCTCCACCTATCGCCTCGCCGGACTTCAACACCAGCTCGATCTGGGCAGGGGTAAGCTGGGCCGGAGCAGCCTTCGCTCCAAGAGCCGTGTTGGTCTTCCACCTGCTACTTATCCTGTAGATCGCGACCGGCACATCGCCCCATACATAGAACGCTCTTATGTCCCTGCCAGGCTTCTGGATATACTGCTGGATATAGTGTATCTTGAAGTGGGGCGAGCTCATGGATTCCCTGAAGTCTAGGATGTCCAGCAGGTCGTCCTCGTTCTCCGCCCTCGCGACCATCCTCCCCCAGCTCCCGATTATCGGCTTAACCACGACCGGGTAGCCGAGTTCTCTCGAGGCGATGATGGCTCCCTCCCTGTTATACGCTACCCCGGTCCTCGGCACCTTGATCCCGCGGCTCGCCAGCCTCGCGGTGGTCACGAGCTTGTCTCCACAATCCCTGATAACGCTGTAGGGGTTGACCACCCTCACCTCCTTAGACTCGAGGATAGCCGCCGTGGACAGGGCCCTGTAGTGGCTTACGCTCCTCTGGAAGGCGAAGTCAACGTCAAGCCCTCCTCTCGATCCGTCGAGCCAGTCAATCCTCTCGGGGACAAAAATAGGGTGAATAGAGTGGCCTGCGGCTCTAGCCGCCTCTATAAGCATCCTCTCCTCCGGTCTCAGCAGATCATAGACTAGGCCAATTATCACTACCCTATTGCCCCCAGTCCTCCCCCACTTCCTCGGCCAGCTTTAGAACCCGCTTCCCATCGCTCGTCACGAGCTCTAGCTGGGCACCGCACTCGGTATGCTCGAACAGCTCGCCGTCGAGTGCGTCCTCGGGGATCTGGAGGGTCCCTTCACAAACGGGGCATCTGAACTCCGGCAAGACCTTCACCCTTTTCGACCAATAACGAGGCTGAGGCTGGTTGATAAACGTATTCCCGATGTAGAAGAACGTATCTGACCGCCCGGTTTACGCATTTTATATACTTTCTCCATTAATCACCGACCACCGTCGTCCCGCCGCCATCCTCAAGGCATCTTAGGGGGTCCTCGCCAAGCCCGCTGGCTATCCTCACAAGCCCAACCCCAGAGGCGACGGCCTCCGAGGCCAGCATAAGCTTCCTGTTCATCCCGGGGCCTATGAGCTGTGAGACGCGAGACGCTTCCGACGCAGTAAACCTCTCAACGACCCGCCCATCAAGCATGACGCCCTCAACATCGCTCAGCATAACGAGCTGATCCGCGCGGAGGGATCTCGCCACAGCGGCTGCGGCCTGGTCGCCATCCACGTTCAGCATCTCTCCCTCCTGCCCAAGCGCGAGCGGAGCCACGACGGGGGTGTAACCTCCCTCCAGCAGTAGCCTTAGGAGAGAGTCATTCACAGCCCGTATCGATCCGGTGTATCCCCCAGGTATGACGCGCTTCCGCCCCCTCTCGTCGATAACAACTATCTTCTTCTTCCTCTCGGCGAGCAGGAGGCCACCGTCGACGCCTGATAGCCCGACCGCCCTTCCGCCGGCTTTCTGGATTTCCGAGACGAGCTCCTTGTTGATCTTCCCCGCCATGACCATGGCGTAGACCTCAAGCTCCTTCTCGTCTGTGTATCTACTTCGTATCCCTGAGGGTGACGTGACTATTGTGGGTTTTATGCCGAGTCTCTCGGAGAGGGTTGTCACGAAGTCTCCGCCACCGTGGACGAACACTATTCTGCGGTCAGCCTTAGCAGCTATGCTCTTCGCGATGTTCTGCATGTTTGATGCGAGGGCCCTTCCACCGGCCTTAACCACGATGACCATTCCACGCCACCTACACAGGGCTTATGGGGGGGATCCTCAGCCCCGCCGCCTCATCTAACCCAACCATGATGTTCATACACTGGACGGCTTGTCCCGCGGCTCCCTTGATCAGGTTGTCTATCGCTGCGAAGAGCGCTGCTCTGCGCCTCTGTTTCTCGACAGCGAATCCTACGTCGCAGTAGTTGCTTCCGATGACGTATTTCGGGTCAGGATGCTTCACTGGACCGGTTCTTACTATCCTTATGAAGGGCTCCTTCCCATAGTGCTTGGCGTATGCTCTCCAGATGACGGTTTCGTCGGTGTCGTTCTCTATCCAGGTGTGGGATGTGGCGAGAGCGCCCCTCACCATGCCGACGGCATGAGGGACCATGGAGACGCTGATAGCCTTTCCCGCGAGGGCTGCGAGCTCCTGCTCAACCTCGGCCACGTGTCTATGCCCCTCAGCCTCATACGGCCTGACCACGTTCGCCCTCTCAGAATGATGGGTTCCCTGGCTAGGCTGTCTCCCCGCCTCGCTACTGCCAACCTTCACGTCTATGGCTATGTGGTCGAGATCCACCAGCCTCTCCTTTACAGCGGGGGCGAGCGAGAGTATGGCGGCCGTCGAGTTACAGCCTGGGCATGCAACGAGCCTGGCGCGCGCAATCTCCTCCCTGTGGAGCTCCGGGAGGCCATAGACGCTCTCAGCGAGCAGATCAGGATCGCCGTGCTTGAATTCGTACCAGGTCTCGTAGAGTGATGGGTCCCTGAGCCTGAAGTCTGGGCTAAGGTCCACCACTTTCACACCCACCTCCACGAATCTCCTCGCCATGCCCATCGATACGCCTGGGGGCGTGCATAGGAAGACCACGTCGGCCGAGCCTGCGAGGCCGTCTATGTCGAGCCTGGCGAACTTCATGGATCCTAGGAGCGACCTTAGGTGTAGGTGTATGGCGGAGACCGGTTTTCCCTCATACTCCCTAGACGTCGCGGCTACCATCTCCACGTCTTGGTGAAAGGAGAGGAGGCGCAGGACCTCTCCGCCCGTGTAGCCGCTCGCCCCGACTACCGCGGCCCTCACCCTCACCTCTTAGCCACCCTTAGCGCATAGTCCACAAATAATTCAGCCACGTTGATGCCGGTCGCCTCCATGAAGCCTTTAAACTCTGGCACACCGTTCACCTCGTTCAGGTAGTGTTCACCGTTCTTGCTCTCAAGGATATCCACCGAGATAAAGTCACCCCGGGTGGCTTCAGCGGCCCTCAGGCTCATCTCCACGAGCTCTCCATCAGACTTGATGGGTGCTGTCTTGCCGCCGAGCGCCACGTTTGTGCGCCACTCGTCACCAGCGCTTATCCTGTGGACAGCTCCGATAAACTCCGAGCCGACCACTATTGCCCGGATGTCCCTGCCCATCCCCTCGATGTATTCTTGAACAACGTGGGTTCGTAGTTGCTGGCTCTGCATCATCTGGCGATGCTCCACTATGCTCCGCCAAGTAGCCAAGTCCTTCACAAGGGTCACCATCCGACCCCAGCTCCCGATAGGCGGCTTATCGACAAAGGGTTTGGGGAACTGCTTAAAGACCTGTTCAGCGGGATCTGGCCCCAGAAGCACAGCAGTCCTGGGGACGCTAAGCCCTAGCGACTTGATTCTGCTGAGCGTCAGTATCTTGTCTCCGCAGATCATCAGTGTCAGAGAGCTATTCATGGCTCTAGTCCCCGCGGACTCGCGGATCGTCGCAGAGTAGAGCGCCTTTTGCATCGAGACGACCCTTACCAGGGAGAGGTCGGCCTCGGACTCCCCGATCACGAGGGGCCTAGTACTCACATTGGTTAGAGCCACATCGATGCCTCTGGCCCTGAGGGACTCTATCATAAGCTTCTCCTCGATCCTCGGCATGTCGTAGAGGAGCTCTATCCTCATCCTCTCTCAACACCTTTAGAAACACGCATTTCTTACAACAAGCGTCGTGGATAGGATAAATAAATACTCTAAAACGCGGTTAGGATTCTTAACCGCGACCCGCTACTCCAGCTCAGTATGTTTCTATCATCTGAGCAGGGGGAAAACAACCTTAGAGATGTATTCGAGGAACTCCGACTCGGGGATCCTGGTGAAGCAAGTTACGACAGCGTTCCTAGTCAGGCCGAGTATGCGGCCTCCCTCTCTGGTCGTGTAGACGATGTACCATATTTTGCCGTGGCTCAAGTATTCTTGGTATAGCGCCGTGTCCATAAGCGAGGCTCCCGCTAGGGCAAGCTTGTCTACTCCCGGAATATCGATCTGGTCAAACCATATTAGCTTCGTCCCTTCCGGGTTGTCCTCGTGCAACTTCTGCATAGTCTCGGGCGGGATATGGGCCTCGACGATCGCCTTGAAGTTGAGGAAGAGGGCGTTAGAGAGTGTCGCCGCAGCCGCGTTAGCGAAGTGCTTCTCCTGGGAGACCGTTAGGAATATCTTGTCGCCTCTGTCGCGAAACTCGATGTACGCCTCGACGCTCTTGACCACAGGTACCTCGCGCCCCCTCTGCTTAATCCTCAAAAGCTTATCCCTGACGAATATCCCGGAGATGCTGTGCTTATCGGCGCGAATATCCTTGACATCTGTTAGAAGGGTTACCTCATCACCGTCGCTCTTCACGGTCTGCGACTCTCTGAACTCCGCGAGCTTGGCGCCGATCGATGCAAGCGACGCCATATCACGGATCTCGAAGATCTTGGCCGTGAGCACCATGTTCTCAGCTCCCCCCTAACGCGTTGCAGGCGCTATTAAATCGTCTCTAAGCTAGGCCCTCACGTACCCCTGCCGCTAAGTTAAATTGTGGCACCCCGCTTAATAACATCAGAGAGGATCGAGAGGGTTGCCGGGCTCCCCGGCTAAGGCGCGGATAGGGTGGCCTTGAGATGCGTAGGGTAGCGGTTATAGAGCTGGATTACTGTCAGCCAAACAAGTGTGGCACGCCCTGCATATCCTACTGTCCGCCGGTTAGGAATGGGATTGAGGCTATCGGGATGGGTGAGAACGGGTTCCCCATCATCAACGAGGAGCTCTGCATAGGCTGCGGCATCTGCGTGGTTAAGTGTCCCTTCAGCGCGATCTCTATAGTCAACGTAGCGTCTGAGATAGCTGAGGACATCATACATCAGTACGGGGTCAACTCCTTCAGACTCTACAGGCTCCCCTTTGCCGAGCCGGGTACGGTGGCCGGCCTAATAGGGAGAAACGGGATCGGTAAGTCCACGGCCCTATCCATCCTGGCCGGGCAGATAAGACCTAACCTCGGCATGCTCGAGGACGGTGTAAGCCTAGGCGAAGTAGCGAGAAAGTTCAGGGGCACCCTGATTCAGGATCACTTCAACAGGCTCGAGACAGGCTCCTTCAAGATATCCTACAAGCCCCAGAACATATTGCTCATTCCGCGCGTTGTGAAGGGTAGGGTGGGAGAGCTTCTCGCGAGGTCTGCTTCGGGGAGGCCGATAAACGAGGTTGTTGAGCAGCTAGAGCTTGGCCACCTTCTCGACAGAGATGTCTCGACCCTGAGCGGCGGGGAGTTGCAGAGGCTCGCGATAGCCGCAGCCATACTTCGGGGGGGAGACTGCTACATCTTCGACGAGCCCTCCAGCTTTCTCGACGTGAGGCAGAGGATGAGGGCTGCATCGGTTATACGGCAGCTAGCCGAGACGGGTGCAAGGGTCTTTGTGGCGGAGCACGACCTATCCTTCCTAGACTATGTCTCTGACACTGTCTTCATCTTTTTCGGCGAGCCCGGCGTATACGGCGTGGTCTCGGGGCCGTATAGCGTCAACGAGGGCGTAAACACGTATCTCGAGGGCTACACCCCGATAGAGAACACCAGGTTCAGAAACTATAGGATAGCCTTCTCCCCCCACAGCCCGCAGCCGCCTACAGAGGCCGGCGGCCAAGCACTGTACTGGCCGGAGATGACCAAGACCTACGGATCATTCAGGCTCCACGTCGAGCCTGGATACATCCAGCTCGGGGAGGTTTTGGGGATAGCTGGGCCGAACGGTATAGGGAAATCGACCTTCATCAAGCTGCTGGCAGGCGTTGAGCGTGACGACGAGGGCAACAGGCTCGAATACAAGTCCGTCAGCTACAAGCCTCAGCAACCGGAGCCTCGAGATAGGATCGTTGAGGAGGTGCTGAGGGAGGCGGCTGGCCGAGAGTTCGAGACAGAGACTTACAGCTCCGAGATACTGAGGCCTCTTGGGCTTGAGCGGTTACTTGAGAGAAACATGGGGGAGCTCAGCGGAGGCGAGCTTCAGCGCGTCGTTGTCGCCGAGGCGCTTTCGCGAAAAGCCGAGGTGTATCTGCTAGACGAGCCCAGCGCGTTTCTAGACGTTGAGGAGAGATACTCCGTGGCGAGACTCCTGAAGAGGATCGCGAGGGATAGAGGTGCCTACATTTTTCTCGTCGAGCATGATTTGGCCCTCATCGACTTCGCGGCTACGCGCCTCATGGTTTTCACCGGGACCCCGGGGATCGAGGGAGTCGCTTTGAGGCCCACGAGCCTTCGAGAGGGCTTCAACCGTTTCCTCTCGGATCTGGGAGTGACCTTCAGGAGGGACAGGCGAAGCAACAGGCCGCGCGTAAACAAGCCGGGGTCGAGACTGGACAAGGCCCAGAGGGAGAGGGGGGAATACTACTACGTCGAGACCTCTTAATGGCTCTCCCTAAGCCCTACCACGTGTCTCATCTCCCAGCTGTGCCTAAGGGCTCCAGCTATCTCCCCACAGGCCATCAACATCTGAGCCTTCTCCATCTTCCGGAAGAGCACCGCGGCCTCCCGCGGCTTGATCCCGAGGGCCTTGGCTGCTCCCTCAAGATCATACCCCAGCCCCGTATAAAACCTCGACAGATCCGTCGGAGGGCGGGGTCTGTAGTTCCGCACCCTGAAACACGCCTCGAGCCAAGCCGCCAGCTCCTCCCTCCCAGCGACGTGACTCTCACGCCAGCTCCTCAGGAGATGGGCCTTCTCCGGCAGGAGCTCGGCGGCAAGCTCGGTGACGGCCTCCCAGACCGTCAGGCTCCTCCTCTCGGAGAGGGGGACACCATCCGTAACGCAGAGGATTAGGCTAGCCAAGTCTTGGCCCCGGCTCGATATTGATGGTACTCGACGGTTAATAAAGCAGGCCCCGCCGGCTTATTCAGGTATAAGGATCTGATAAATCGGATGTAATGAAAACTATATATCCGGCGGGTATGAGGCATCCGCCATGAGCAGGTACAAGGCACCGGATCTACCGCCCGGGAAGGTCACTCCAGAGCTGGTGAGGGACGAGCTCCTCAAGTGCTTCGAGAGCGCCAACAGAGAGTTCCTAGAGCTTTTAGGCCAGCCCTACCAGGACGAGGCCCTTAGGCAGCAGGTGAGGCAGTTCCTCGAAGGGGTCTTCAAGCAGTGCGGCGTCAGTATCGAGAGGCCGGCGAAGGAGGGACTACTCCTCGCGATAGAGACCTGCAAGAGTAATGCCGAGAAGATGATGGGCGAGAAAGGATCCTCAATAATAAGACACCACTACGACGAGATGATGAAGCTGATAAATAAGCTGCGGTAAGTATCCCGAGCAGGCGTCTCCCGCACTCAGGAGAGGAGCTCGGCCTTCAGCAAGGCATCGACGAGCTCCCTTATGGGCTCGCGAAGCTCCTCGGCGCTGATCTCGGACATCTCTGACACCTCGGTTATAACTTCATCGACAGTCTTGTCCTCGAACCGGTCCCATATAGCTACAATGGACTCGTTGACAAGGTATGCGACGCCTTTCTCGTTGACTAGGAGTAGTTCGCCTTCCCCTGTCTGGCTCATGTAGCCCTTTTTTGTAAGACGTTTTTCCTCAGCCAATTCGGATCTAGAGGTGGGCGGCAAATATATGCCTTTATGAGTTATTTCAGATTGGAGAGAGATGTTCTGACCCGGACCGGCATCGCCAAAAATGAATCTCTCTTATCCATTGTTTGTTGGTGGGTTTTTGTGAACTTTTATTTAAGCTCTTCTTGTTTATAAGCTTTGATCTCAGGATACTGGGCTGAGGAGGCTACTTTTCCAGCATAGCACATAAACAGTACAGCCACAAATCGGCAGGACCGAAAAACTCCAAAAACCTATAAACACCAACAAACAATGCATTAAGAGCGAAATGAATAATTATATTTTCGGGGGTGGCTCTGTGTTTTGATGCGGGTCGTATCTCCTGGTTCTGTTTGGGGTCTGAGGAACCGGCTGTCCAGGATAATCAAGCCGCGGGATGGGAGGACCTTAATGCTGGCTGTCGACCACGGCTATTTTCTCGGGCCGATCAGGGGTCTCGAGAACCCGAGAAGAGCGATCACGCCGCTCCTCCCCTACGCGGATGCGGTCATGCTGACTAGGGGGGTTCTGAGGAGTTCGATCGAGCCGGCTGAGGACATACCTATAGTTCTCAGGGTTTCGGGTGGGAGCACAATCGACGGCCCTGTCCTCGGCGATGAGGAGATAATCACGAGTGTTGAGGACGCACTCAGGCTGAACGCCTCCGCGCTGGCATTCTCGATCTACGTGGGGACGCAGTTCGAGCGACAAACCCTCAGGTGTCTCGCACAGCTGGTTGACGAGGGCGAGCGCTACGGAATCCCAGTGCTTGCTGTCACTGCTGTAGGGAGGGAGCTGGAGAAGAGGACGGCCAAGTATATCGGCCTGACCTGCAGAGTCGCGGCTGAGTTTGGGGCCCATTTCATCAAGACGTATTATACGGATGGGTTTGCGAAGGTTGTCGATTCGGTCCCGGTACCCCTTGTGATTGCGGGAGGGCCTAAACTAGACTCCGACATGGATGTTCTGAGCCTCGCCTACAACGCTGTCTCGGAGGGAGCGGCCGGGATAGACTTCGGCCGGAACGTCTTCCAGCACTCTAACCCCGTGGGCATGATACGGGCCCTCAGAGGTATAGTCCACGACAACATGACCCCGAAGGAGGCGATGGAGCTGCTTAGGCCCGAGAAGGTCACGGCGTAGTTCTTTACCCATCAGGATGGGTTGGCGAGGGCGGACTGCCAGTCCCTACGTCGCCTTTGCGGGGATAGAAACCGTTATTTCCCGCCTAGGACTCCGTTGGATGGTTAAGCGTTTATGAGGGCTGCCACGCTCGTCTTTAGGGAGCCGTTCAACGCGGCGTTGGAGGAGCGCGAGCTACCCGGGACTGGTCCCAGGAATTTCTTGGTCAAGGCGAGGGTCTCGGCGATAAGCACGGGGACTGAGATGACGCTCTACACGGGGTCCTATCCCCAAGGCAGCGTCTGGGCCAAGATCGCGAGGTATCCGATCACCCCCGGCTACTGCCATGTGGGAGAGGTGATCGAGGTGGGCGACGAGTTGAGAGGCGTGAGGCCGGGCGACCGCGTGGTCGGCTGGAAGCCCCACACCATGTATGCGCTTTACGGCGAGGGAGATTTCTATGTCAAGATACCGGAGGACGTAGGTGACGAGGCGGCCGCGACGTTACCTCTAGCGATAATATCTCTCAACAGTATCCGGCGATCCCGCGCCACGCTTGGGGAGGGCGCGGTCGTCTTAGGGCTTGGGCCAATAGGCTTGTTCGCCGCCTTCTTCGCTAAGCTCGCGGGATGCAGGCCTGTGCTCGGCGTTGATATCGCAGAGCCCCGACTCAAGCTGGCGGAGAGGTGTGGCGCGGCTCACATGGTGTTAGACGGTGGTGGCGAGGGCCTGGTCGAGACCGTGAGGGAAAGAACTCGTGGCAGGATGGCTGACCTAGTCTTCGAGACGACTGGGAGCCCAGAGGCGTTAGTCAGGGGGATACAGCTCCTACGCCGCCAAGGCCGTCTAATAGTTCTCAGCAGTCCTAGAGGACCAGTATTATTCGACTTCCACGATTACTGTAACTGGCCCAGCATCTCCATAATCGGGGCGCATGTCTCCTCCCACCCGCCCCACGAGAACCCTGACGATCCTTGGACACGGGAGAGGAATGCGGAACTATACCTTGAGCTGCTACGTGAGGGCTCTATACCGGCAGATAAGTTGATCACGCACAGATTCTCGTGGAGAGAGGCCCCCGAGGCCTACAAGCTGCTCTACAGGGAGAGGACTGAGACAGGTATCGTCGTTATCAACTGGGACTGAGGGCATTCCTCAACGAGACGTAGCATCCGACCCTGTCCGAGCTACTTCACTCTGAGACCTGCAGCTCTCCCCACATCCCCATCGACACATGCCCCGGGATGTTACATGAATAGTAGTAGACGCCGGCCTTGTCGACCACAAAGTAGATGGTTTCCGACCTTCCTGGGGAGACTATCCCGGTGACCGCGCCCGCGAAGGATGGCTCAGCATAGGGATCGTCCTCAGCCTTCTCGGAGATGATCAGGGCGTGGGGCAAAACCCCCACGTTGATCAAGGTAACCTTGACTAGCGAGCCCTTTTTCAGAGTGATGGTTGGGCCGGGAGAGGAAATCGACTCTCTGGAGAGGCCGAAGCCGAATCTTCCCTCGGCCTCACCCGCGTATATGGTCAGCTCCACATCAGGAACGCCCGAGGTGTCTTGCCGTTGCTGCGGAGGAGGTGTTGCGGGGGAGCCCCACATCCAAGCCATACAGGGGCACCAGCCGGTCTGCCGCCACATCCACTGGCCTCTCCAACCCATCATGGGCCCGCCCCACCTGTAGGCGTATGCACCGCTGGGCTCTTCGGAGACAGCGTTCTGCCAGCCAGACATGGGAAGCGGCAGAAGACCAAATACTACGACCATCAAGGCTGAGAGAGCCACCGCGGCCAGCGCGATTAAGAGCACATGATACGGCTTCAACACCATCCTCACCACCGTCTAGGAAGGGGTCTGTATCAGCTATAACTTGTTCCTGTAACTGTGACGTAACGGAGATGCGGGTTTAAGACATGGTGTAAGGGTTCACTGCATCTCGGCCGATTCTCCAAGATAGGGCTGCTTGGCCCTTATCATCCTTGTCTTTCCGTATGGGGCTGTCTCGATGAGCCCTCTCCGCTCGAGCTGCTTAACCAGTCTGTGGACCTTCACCCTTGTAATCCCCAGCTCCCGGGCCAGATCCTTCTGGGTCATCTGCCCAGACCGAGCTATCAGCTCCAGCGCCCGTTTCTCTGTCTCGAGAAGCCCCAGGACCGGTGAGCCGGGACCCCCTCTACTCCTCCCCTGCCCTGAGAAAACGTAGAAGAGAGAGAGCGCTAGCAGGGCGATGCCAGCTGTGAGCGAGAGTAGCCCCAAGGGAGCGGGGAATAAACCAGACCACATCACCCTACACATAGGACAGTGCTGAGCGAAGGCGGGTGCCTGCTGGACCGCTACAGCCGAGAAAAGAGATATGGTAATGATGATAACGGATAAAGCCAGCAGGATGAGGAGTAGATATTGATCCTTAACCACATCTTTACCTCGTCGCCGGGCCTATATATCTCCTAATTGGCCGAGGCCGAGCGCTCCATCTGAGAGCCACAGATCCGTT
>Ga0272449_1001594_pt1 | contig 22921 bp, 14 predicted proteins | sample YNPCB0241_FD_198679 | JGI IMG/M metagenome (GOLD analysis project Ga0272449, IMG submission 198679) | Hot spring sediment microbial communities from Yellowstone National Park, WY, United States - YNP-CB-024-1 | ecosystem: Environmental > Aquatic > Thermal springs > Hot (42-90C) > Sediment... | reverse complement strand
GCCCGCCATTGTTGCCGCGAAGATTGTCTTTATTTTTAGCGATGAGAACACCATTATCTGGACAGAAGGAATCAAAACCGATTCTCTGGACGACCTCTACGGAATAAAAGTTATAATTGGGAATACCAGGGGAGAGGGGATTTGTCGCCGGGTCGTCAGGCGGGGTTCTATCAGCCGGTTCAGAGCCATCGAACCGGACGGTAATTCCTGTGAAGGTTCCAGGAAGAGGGTCAACAGCCCGGGCAGTAACTTCCGCCACAACCAGGCCGCTCTGGGCTAAACCAGTCCGGCTCAAATTGAGGAGTTCACCCTCGCGGATAAAGCCACAGGCCAGACGATTTCTAATCATTAAACCTGGCGGTGCAGCTGCTCCGGCTATGGGTGGAACTACCCAGCGCCGATGCAATCCGCCAGGTCCATTAAAACAGCCTCGATCCATGATGTCCCAGGTACCAGCAGCAGCGCGGCGATAGGGCTTAACATACGGATTATTATTCAGGTCAGGGAGCCGAAAAGCGAAATGCCCGAGCTCATGGGCGATGGTGCCTGAATTTTCACCCTGTCGCATCGAGGATAGACCCCATTGCTGGGAGCCGGCGAGCCAGCTTGTCCATTCGACATATCTCGTAGGCACCCAGCGAGGCATGGCCGGATTGGGATTACCCCATTCTGGTGGAATGTCCTCCTTGCTCTTGAATTTCATCACACCAAATTCCATCCAGACCCCGGTTTCATCATAACCTGCATAAATGCGCAGAATAGCGTCATAATTTTTTCTGATATCCTGGCCCACTGCTTCTATCCACAGAGCGTCACAATCCTGTTCCAGGCGACCGGCGGCCCTGGTTCCATCCGGAGTATAATCATTCTGGCCATATTCGTTGAGGCCATAATACCAGTGGGGCCGGGGCAGGCGGTAGGGACCAAAAGCATCTACCTGCGTGAGGCCAAATTTACCCCTTGATTGCTCCATCCAGTATTTGTGAATATTCAAGCCATGATTTAATTCTGTGGGTTTAGTGAAGAAGTCAGCGTAGAACTGAGGCACCTTTTCCCGGGGAATGGGGTCAATCTGGGGATTACCGAAGGGGTCTGAGCCTTTGGGCAGGGTAATGACAAAAGGTTGATTGGGAAAATCAACGGCCACTACAGCCAGTTTGAACCCTTTTTCAGGTTTAAGGGAAGGGTCAGCCCAGTCGCGACCCGGGAGAGGCCGGTAGTCATCCCAGGTCATAATTTCATGATGTTTGACCTGCTGGGGGTCAATGGGTGGGGGGAATTTGGAAGAACTATTGGCCTGATTTTTGCCCGGTGCCGGGAGAAAGACCAGGCCAAATAAAAATAAAATAATAAAAGAAAAAAGAGCGCCCTTTGACCTGTGAAATCCCGCAAATTGAGCTAATTCCCTGATCCTTGCCATTTAAATAACTCCTTATTTTTTAATAAGCCTCATGCTTCAGGGTCTATGATATTTAATATATCAGGCGTTGGTCAAGGCTAAAAGGGAAAAGGTAAAAATATAAAGCTCTTAATTTCATTAATGGGTTCTTTTTAACGCTTTAAATCTGGATAGCCTTTCAGGCGAGTTTCAGAGACCGATCCAGACATTTTTTAATTATCCTTGTTCTTTTATTTATCAGGTTCTGTCATTTATGAGGCCAAACATCACTGATGGCCAATTATTATTCGGGCGAAAGTGGCAAACTTAGCCCTCCTTTGCTCGAAAAATGCTAATTTTCTTTTTCAAAGAACAGGCTACAGAAATGAGCGAAAAGAGCGAATTTGGTGAAAAATTCTGGATCAGGGTATCTGATAGTACCGCTAAGTTAAAGCTTAATCCAGGTTACCCTACGATTTGATAAATAAAAGGAATTTTTAATCCTGTTATCATAAAATTGTTAGAGAAGATTTCTTCTTTTGATTAAAAGGAAAGATGGTTTTTAAAATCAGGCAGATGAATTTACCCGGGAATTGATGGTCAAAAGACGATGGCAATTATAACTTATAGCCTGAAATAAATTATAAGCATGAACTTTTTTAGAATAGATTTTTAAGATAAATTTAATTCTTGAAAAAACTTTAATTGAAAAAGAGGTAAGAAATGAGTCTGAGCAGCTTGAACCACTTCTTAGTTCCTCTGGCTTCTGCCACGGGTGTTGCCTTGGTGCTTCTTGTTTTCAGAATGATTTCTTTTAAATTATTACACAGCTGGGCCAAAAAAGCAGAGAATCAATTAGGGGAGACAATAATTGCCTCTTTAAAAGTTCCCTCTATTTTTTGGTGTCTGGCCATGGGCATTTACATTGGCCTGGCCGTCTCGAATTTCCCTGAAAAATATGTCTTTTATGCCAGCCGGGCCATTCAGATAGTCATCATCCTCTCTGTAACCGTGGTTGCGGCCAATCTTTCAGGCAATATCTTCAAAAATTATATCAGAAAATCGGATCTCCCCATCCCCACGACAGGCCTGGCTTTTGCTCTCCTGAAAGGCACGATTCTCATTATTGGCTTCCTGATTATTCTTAATCTGCTGGGCATATCCATAACCCCTCTTATTACAGCCCTTGGCCTTGGAGGTCTGGCGGTGGCTCTGGCCCTTCAGGATACACTGGCTAACCTCTTTGCCGGCATTCATATACTCCTGGAAAAATCTATAAAGGTTGGCGATTTTATCAAGCTTGAAAGTGGCGAGGAGGGTTATGTTGAAGACATTACCTGGAGAACAACAAGAATAAGATTGCTTCCCAACAACATGGTCATAATTCCGAATAGCAAGCTAGCTCAGAGTATCGTCACCAACTATTATTTACCTGAAAAGAGAATGTCTCTTTTCATTCCGGTGAGAGTGAGCTATTCCTCTGATCCGGAAAGGGTTGAAAAAATAATTTTAGAAGAGACAAAGAAGGCCGTGGGAGAGATACCCGGATTGCTGGAAGAACCTGAGCCTGCGGTGAGATTCATTCCAGGCTTCGGCGAAAGCTCCCTCGATTTTACGCTGATCTGCCCTATTCGGGAATTTGCTGATCAGTATCTGGTGCAGCATGAGTTAAGAAAAAGGATATTCAGGAGATTCAGGGAAGAGGGGATAGAAATCCCCTTCCCTCATCGGGCGGTTTATTTAATTGGAGAAAAAGAACGGGAAGGAAAATAAAGTCTTGTCTAACCTTCCGAGCTCGAAAACCTGTGCCTGCCCTGAGGTAATTTTATCTTCCAGCTGTTAGCTTAAAAAGCAATCAGAAAAGTTTAGACTCTGGATGGGTTGAGATTATTTCTTTTTTTCCAGCTTTGAGCCTGGAATTTAGCCAGATGAGGATTTTCTGAGTTTCAGATTAGCCTGAAGTCTCTCGCTTTTTGAGCCAGGCTTTTAGAATCAGGGTTTATGAGAGATGATGCGGGTGAGGATAGCTGTCAGAAACTTCCGGTCCTTGTCGGTCAAAGCCATCCGGCCAAAGAGATCATGGACTTTATGGGAAATATGGCCTTCGTTTTCGGCGTTAATCATGCCGGCCTGGCGCAGTTTCATCAGCACCACCTGGATGCATTCCTCCTGCTGGGCCCTTGTTGCCGGAAGCTCTTCCTTAGGATTAACGATTTCGGAGGAGCGAATAAAAAGCTGATAAAGCGTGAGCAGAACCGCCGCTGCCAGATTGTAAGAAGGCTGGCTTGAGGCCTGGGGTATGGAGTAGACGAAATTGGCCATTTCAAGCTCTTCCGAGCTTAAACCGGTTCTTTCAGGGCCAAAAACCAGGGCAATTCTGGTTTCAAGCGGGAAGCGGAGCATGATGTCTAAAGCTTCATCGAGAAGAATTACCCTGAATTTTTCTCTTCTTCTGGCTGTTGAGGCAAAAACAAGATGGCAGGAGCTGACCGCTGCTTTAAGATCGGGATAAAATTTGGCCGTGCGGAGAATATCAGCGGAATGAACCGCTGTTCTGAAGGCATCTTCATTAAGTTCTTTGAGGCCGGTCAAGCGCAGGTCAGTAAAGCCGGTATTTTTCATGGCCCGGGCAACCAGGCCAATATTCTCCTGGCTTTCAGGCGAAACCAGAACCACAGCAAAACGGGAACGGTCTATTCTATCCTCGCCCCGAACCTCAAAAACCCTGTCCAGTGTCATCCGGGGACCTCAAAAGGGCTTTTTCGTTTTTTCATATCAAATTTTTCAGCCTTAAAAACCCGTCTTCAAAAAGATGACAGGAATTTATAATAGCAAAGGAAATTTTAGGGGCAAATCTTTTTTTCTCGCGTCATTTGGTCCTTGAAAACTTTTGTTTAAAGGGAAGACTTTTGCCTGAGAACGAAGAATTAAGACCCCGCCTTTTATTAGAATTCGGTTCATCCGCTTTTCCTGCGGATAAAAAAGAAATTCGGAGCTATCGGGTCTCCCACTCAGCTTTCAAATGGATTAAAAAGCTTGAAGGTCATATAATAAAAATGAGAGACTTGCTGGAAAGGAAATGATTCAATAATGAGAGTGGTGTCATTTTTTCGGAGAAAAGTTTGTCTGAGCTTCAGCCTTAATCTGATTTTTATTTTCTTTTCTGCTCTCTTCATTTTAAATCTTCTTTCTTATGCTGCTCTCAAGACTGATTATTTAAGCTCTAATTCTTCAGAATCAATACTGGCTTTAAATTTTTCTTCCTCTTCTTTTCGCCCGAATTTAATTTCGAAAGAAGCCTCGCCTGAAGAAAGGACATCCTGGTATGTCGTTAAGCTGGGTGGGATTCCAGCAGGCTTTGCCCGGGAGGAGTTAAAAAGAGTCATGACTTCCCATGGGCTGATTATCCTGACTTTTTCCGAGCTAAACCTTACCGTCAAACGCCTTGGAGTCAGAGTCAGGCTGGCTTCTTCTTCTGAAACTGAGGAAAAGGAAAGCGGGGAACTGCTTCGCTCATCTCTGGTGATGAAACTTTCCAACCTGGAAACAATCACCCGGGCGGAAATCGGGGAGAAGGAAATTATGGTTCGTTCATCTGCCGGTGGCCAGGAATATACTCAGAAGATTTCCTTCAATGACCGCCTTCTGGGCCCGGAGGGAATCAATCACCTCACCCTGAATTTTCTCCAGAAGCCGGGCGATGAAATTGAATATGCTACTTACTTACCTGAAGTAAATCAGGTTATCAGGGGAAAAAGAAAGCTGGAAAGCTGGGAGACTTTGATTCTTCCTGGTTTTACCTCGCCTTTTAAGACGCTTCGGGTTGGGGAATCAGTTGCCTCCCTGGGCATCAGGCGAACTCTCTGGTTTGATACTAGAGGAAGACTCGTTCAATCGGAAGAAACGAGCCCTCTGGGTGAGCTGAGAATCCATCTGGCTTCAAGGGAAGAAGCTTTGGCTGCAGCTTCAGCTGAGCTTTTAACGGATATTCCCTTTGAAAGTACTCTGGTTAGATCGAATGTTCGGCTGCCCAGTGCCCGTCTGATAGAAAGAATCAAGCTCCGTCTTAAATTTCGCCAGGCAGAGGTGGCTATGCCCGCTTTTTCAAGTTTTTACCAGCGAGTCCTGTCCATGGATAAAGATTCTCTTACCATCGAAATAGAAAAGCCGCCGAGTCCAGCTCAGAAAAGCAAAATTTCGAGGAGTGAAAAAGATAAAAAGGAAATTGAGGAGTGCCTTCAGGCGAATACCTACCTGAATATCGATGACCCGTTGATAAGAAAGATGGCCACAGAGCTTACTCAAAATATTTCTGATGACTGGGAGAAGGCTCTGCGGCTTCGAGACTGGGTTAGCCAGAACCTGTTTTTTGACGCAGGTATTGTTTTTGCTCCGGCCACAGAAGTTATCAGCCAGCGTCGGGGAACCTGCGTGAGTTTTGCCATTCTTTTAGCCACTCTGGCCAGGGCAGCTGGCCTTCCGGCTCGCCTTGTCATGGGCTATGCCTATTTGAATGGAGTCTGGGGTGGTCATGCCTGGACAGAAATTTATGTGACAGATGCCTGGTTACCCTTTGATGCCGCCCTGCCCTCGCCCGATGTGGCTGATGCTGCCCGGCTGGCCCTGGTAGCTTCATCTCTCAATCAAGGGCTGGGTGAGGTCATTGGCACGGGTCTGCGTTTCTTTTCGAAAATAGACATAGAAATTTTAGCTTACCAGCTTCAGGGTCAAATGTTTCCGGCACCGCCTGTTTTGTCTGAAGTTAAGGGAAATTATTATTTCAATCCTGGCCTGGGTCTGGAAGTCAAGGTTCCTGATTCGCTGGTCTTAGCGGAAATGAATAAGGCCTGGCCTGATAATACCGTCCTGGTCATGAAAAATGAAAAAGAAGAGGTGCGGCTCCTCCAGCAGACCTGGCGTCCCGTTAAGGATATGGAGAATTATCTCCGGCAGCTTGCCGGACCTGATTTTTCTCGCTCACGCCTTGAGATTTTTAATTTTCAGGGCCAGAAAGCCTATCGGATGATAAATAAAAATCAAGCTGTCGCTTTCTTCCTGCGGGGAACAGACCTCTGGCAAGTAGCAGTCCGAAGCTCTGAAGCCCGGCCACTTTTAGAAAAAGCTCTCAGGGCCATTTATTTTAAAATAAGAATCTCTCCCTTGAATTAAATTGTTTTTGAAAATAAATTAGGCTGGAAAAGTTTTAAAGTAATTAGAAGAACCTGCGTTAAGAAAATGAAAATTCTTAATAAAAAGTTAAGAAGAATAAAAATAAGAAGCATGGATCATAAAATACGGGATGAGTTAAATCAACAAAAAAATGAAATCTGGACTTCCAATGATGGCTCTGAATGGAAATTTCTCAGCCCTGAAAAGGCTGACAGAAAGGAGGCTCTTTCTATGAGATGGAGAGAAATTAAAAGGGGAAAAAGATTTTTTATTTTTGTTTTTCTCCTTATAGCTCTTCCCTGTCTTCTCCAGAGTTCCTTTCGCCGGGAAGAGATAAAGGTTCATCAGCTGGAAAATGGCCTGAAAATTCTTCTTCTTGAGGATCACACCATTCCCAACATTGCTCTTTATACATTCTTTCGGGTTGGTTCGCGCAACGAGAGGCCCGGGTTGACGGGCGTTTCCCATTTTATTGAGCACATGATGTTCAATGGCACTCAGAAATTTGGACCTGGGGAATTTGATCGCCTGATGGAATTTAAGGGTGGTTCTAACAATGCCTATACTTCCAATGACATGACAGTTTACACCGACTGGTTTCCGGCTGAGGCCCTGGAAAAAATTTTAGAAATGGAAGCTGATCGCATGCAGGGGCTGATTTTCGATCCCCAGGTTTTTGAATCCGAGCGCGGGGTTGTGGCCAGCGAAAGAAGAATGAGTGTTGAAAATAATAATGAGGCTCTCCTTTATGAAAATGTCCGGGCCACGGCCATCCAGGCCCATCCCTATCACTGGGATGTCATCGGCTGGATGAGTGATATTCTCAGCTGGCGTCGAGAAGAAGTCATCGCCTATTATCGAACTTACTATGCTCCCAATAATGCGGTCCTGGTCATGGTGGGCGATTTTCAGCCCGATAAGGCCCTGGAATTGATAAAAAAATACTATGGCCCCATTAAACCTGGACCTCCACCCCCTCCAGTTACGACCACCGAACCACCTCAGCCCGGGCCACGGCGAGTGGAAATAAGAAAGGAGGCCCAGACACCTTCTTTTCTCCTGGCCTTTCATGCGCCGCGGCGAGCTGACCCGGATTTTTACGGCCTCTCGGTGCTGGAAAAGGTTTTATTTCATGGCGAAAGCAGCCGTCTTTACCGCCGCCTTGTCCGGGAAGAACAGTTAGCCATAGATATTTCGGGTGGCCTGGAAGAGACCATGGATCCCTTTCTCTTTTTGATTTTTGTTAAGCCCCGGCCCGGAGCTGACCTCAGCCGGATCGAGAAAGTCATTGAGGAAGAATTAAATAAAATTAAAAATCAGGGAATTGAACCGAAGGAATTTGAAAAAGCTTTAAATATTATCCGGAGCTCTTTTTATCGCCAGCTTCAGACCATCTCGGGAAAGGCCAATCTTCTTGGCTGGGCGGAACTGATTCTTGGCAGCTATGAGAAGTTGTTTACAATCATTGATGAGTATAATGCTGTGAAGAGAGAGGCTCTGCCGGCGCTGGCCGCCAGATATTTCGATGAGAATAAAAAAACAGTTGGCTGGCTTATCCCCCAGGGAGGTGAAAAATGAGAATTATCCAGAGGACAAAAAGAAATAGGAAAAAAGATAAAAATTCTGGCCGCCTCGGATTCTGGCTTCTCTTTCTGATTTTTTCTTTAAGTCTTCTTTTTTCACTCCGAACTGAGGCATCTTTCCAACTGCCGTTGCCTGAAAAAATCAGACTGGCCAATGGCCTGACGGTTTTTTATCTTCAGAACACAGAGCTTCCCCTGGTTAGTTTCCGTCTCCTGATTGCTGGTGCCGGCCATGCCTTTGAGCCGGCTGAACTTGATGGTTTAGCCAACTTCACCGCCGATATGCTCTTAAAGGGCGCTGGAAAAATGAGCGCTGAAGAGATTGCGGAAGCCATTGATTTCATGGGAGCCTCCCTTGATTTCAGTGCTTCCGAGGAATATGTCCTGGCGAGCGGTGAGTGCCTCAGCGAGCACTTCTCACGACTGCTTGAGATTACTTCCAGTTGTCTGATTTCCCCCTGGTTTCCGGAAGAGGAATTCAGGAAAGAGCAGGCCAGGCGAACTGACCTGGTTAAAGCCATCAAGGATAATCCCGGCCAGGCCGTGCGCCTTTATTTTCAGAAGGCCTATTTTGGCTCGCATCCCCTGGGTCATGTTTCTGTGGGTACAGAAATTTCGCTGGCGAAAATAAAATTAGAAGATATTCGAAGTTTTTATAAGCAACGCTACCGGCCAGACCAGGTTTTAATGGCTGTTGTCGGCGACTTAAAAAAAGAAAAACTTCTGGAATGCCTCGAGGCCACCCTGGGTCAATGGAAAGCGCCAAAAGCGGCCGTGACAGAAACTCTGCCGCCTCTGCCCAGACCATCAGGTCGAAAGATTGTCCTGGTGGATAAACCTGATGCCACTCAGGCCTACTTTGTTCTGGGAAGTCCCGGAATCAAAATGGGAGAGGAAATTGCGCCGGCGGCCAATGTCATGAATACTTTATGGGGAGGACGTTTCACTTCCTGGCTCAATACTGAATTGAGAATCAAAAGGGGTCTGACCTATGGAGCCTCCAGCTCGCTTCAAAGCTGGAAACAGGGCGGCCTTTTCCGGGCTTCCTCCTATACAAAAAATAATCAGCTCGAGGAAATGCTGGCCATAACTCTAGATTTGTTGAAGAAAGGCCGGCGGGATGGTTTCAGCGCCGAAGAGGTTGAAAGCGCCCGAAATTATATCCTGGGTCAGTTTCCACCCACCCTTGAAACAAATGCCAGTAAAGCTCTGGCCTATCTTCGCCTGGCTTTCTACGGCCTTGGCTTCGATTATTATGATCGCTATTTAGCCAGGATTGAGAAGATAACCTCCAGGGAAGTAAATGAGGCCGCGCTTCGCTTGCTTCCAGAAGAGAACTTTGTTCTGGTGGTTGTGGGCCGGGCGGAAGAGGTCAGGCCAGCTCTGAAAAAATTCGGTCCCTTCGTGGAGAAAAAAATTACCGATCCCGGATTTTGAAAGATTATCTGGTTGCGGGAAACACTTCTCTTGATTGGGATAGTAGCCAGGGATAATGGATTTTATAAGAGCATCTTATGGCTTGAAACCTTAAAAGCTGAAAAATTATTTCAAGTTAGCTAAAAAGCCAGGGCCTGGAATTGATTTTAGTTCAAATATTAACCTCAGGAAAAAGTTAGAAAAACTCAGAAAAATGTAAGAAGCACGATGAAAGTTTAATTTAATTATCCCTTCCTTTAACAAGAATTTTCTGAAGTTTTTTATAAACTACTCTTTCTTTTCTTCGGCCACGGGTTTGAGCTGATTGTATTCGACCAGCAATTTCAGGTACCAGTCAGGAAAGCGCAGGGGAAGGCGGCGTCTGGTTTTCGTTTCATAAATCCAGAGCTTATTGTATTTGACCAGAAGCTGGTCACCCAGTTCCCACCAGGCCTGAATAACCCGGTTGGCGTTACTCAAACAGTAATCAGTCAGAAAGCGACGGGCTTCTTCCGGATTCTTTTTGTAAAGAGCCAGAGCAGTTTGATCAATGACTGGAGTGCGATCGACGGCCGATTTCTCCCATTTTTTCTGGGCTTCCCGGACGTCCTGAATGGCATAAGAATAAAGCACCTGGGTATGAAAATCGACATAATCGAAGGCCCAGCGAGCTGATTCCCGGCTGAAGACCCAGTGATCGCCTATCTGAAAGGAACGGGGAATTTCATTGATGCCAATATAAAGGGGGAAGAAGCAGGAAGTGTCCTGGGAACCCCAGGCGAGCCAGACAATACCACCTATGGGGTTAGGCAACCAGCCGCGGCTCTGGGTAACAGTAACATATTCAGCCCGATTAACGCCGATAACCCGGGGTAAAGCATATCTTTTTCCTTCGAGTTCAAAGCCATAGGGCAGGAAATTGGGATTGGCAAAAGGTCCACCCTGAAGTCCCCGGGCCGGGTCAAAAATAGTTCCCTCACATTTATCCCGAGTCATCTGCATGACATCATAGACAGAGAGCAGGCGGTCAGGCTTGACAGAGAAAGGTAGATCCATATTAGGGGTTTCCGGGCTGAATTTTTTTGAGGGAGCGACCAGATCGAAGAAGCGCCAGAGACGGACTCTGGAGCCGCCGGTCGAGGCGGCGCTACCCTCAACCGGAGAATAGGCCTTTTTCCAGTTGAAGGGCTGGCCGCTTTTGGGATCATAAAGGCCCTGCTCAATGGCGAAAGAAATAACATTGGGTGAAGCCATGAAATAATCCGGGTTTTTCAGATCGATCTCGCCAATGCGACTTTCATTGGGACAAACGCTGACATGATCGTCAGGCACTCGCTGGGCACACCAGACAGCCCCGGGTTTGCCGCTTTCAGGTGTCCAGAGGGGACCAACAGGCATGATTTCAAAAATCCAGACTTCATTGGGATCAGCCACTGCCAGCATCTCGCCCGTATCAGTGTAGCCATAGCCATATTTTTCGGCCAGTTCACCCATAATTTTGATAGCCTCGCGGGCAGTATTGGCTCTCTCCATGGCAATCAGGGTGAGCATGGTAATATCGAATTTGGCTGCCGGCGTGGGATTTTCGAGCTTCTTACGGCAACCAATGGTGGACTCACCGATGGCAACCTGCATATCGTTCATATAGCCAAAAGCACCGTGAAGATAGCCATGGGTATGGGGGACCTGAGGAATTTCAAGACCCGTAAAGTCTTTCTCCACCACATCCCATTTCAATCCCTGCTCAGGAGGAATGGTGCCAAACTGATTGATATGATAGATTTTTCGGGTGGAACCGGGCGGATGGTCAGCCGGTGGCACATAGCGCCAGGTCCAGTCGCAGGTGCCGCAATCGCAGGTGTGGGTGGTGATGACCGAGCCGTCAGTGGAAGCCTTTTTGCCCACAATGATGACTGTGCAGCCATCAAGGCGCTCATCATAATTAAAGGCTAAGCTAGAGGAAGATCTGTTACCTGGCCAGGAAAGAAAAATAAGGGCAGAAATTAAGAGGAGGCCAAGGGATAATACTTTTTTTAATTTCATGTTACACCTCCCTTTTTCATCCTGAAATTCGCCATAATTCTGTCATTATTGCCTCCAGCCTGTCAATAAATTGCTGGCTCTTCGGTTAAAAGTATGGTCATTTTTAAACTTAGATCAGCTGTCTTTCTTTTAAAAACAATAAATTATAGGCTGTGAAGCCATTTATAATTCCATTTTCAAATTGAAGGCCATTCCTTTCTCCTTCTATTAAAAGGAACCAGGTTAAGGCCTTAACATTGAATGGACTGATAGAATTAGCCCCAAGAAGCTTTCAGATCTCTCTTTCTTATTCGCCAGAAAGTCGGAAAAAAACAAATATTTTTTAAAAAATTAAAAATTGTGTAACAATTTTAATCCAAAATGCGTAATATTATTTGAAAAAAATGAAATGATGGATTGACCTCAGGAGTGAAAGTGAAGGAAATGGCTCATTATTTTCATGGGAAGGGCTTAAAGCTTCTTTTCATCAGGCTAATATTTATAGTTTTTTGTTTGATTTTTTCTTTAAAATTCTGGGCCCAGGAAAAGGCGGGAAGCCAGCCTGCCGAAATAGAAGAGCTGAAAAAACTGGCTCCTCGCATTTATCTTGACTGCCCGAGCTGTGATCTTGATTATATCCGAACAGAAATTACCTTTGTTAATTACGTTCGGGACCGTAAGGAAGCTCAGATTTATATTCTGGTTACTACCCAGAGAACAGGCGGGGGAGGCCGGGAATACACCCTTACTTTTATGGGGCAGCAGGATTTTCAGGGGATCGACTTAGTTCATAAATATTTTTCCTCCCAGACTGATACTGCGGATGAAATTAGAGAAGGGCTCACGAACGCTCTGAAAGTGGGCTTGATGACCTATATGGCTCGCACTCCCCTTCGCCGCTATTTAGCTATTAATTACCTTCCTGAGTCCAGACCCCAGGAAATTAAGGATAAATGGAATTACTGGGTTTTTAACCTTAGAGGCTACGGGAATTTTAGTGGAGAATCGAATTATCGTTATGATTCCATGTCCACCACTTTATCAGCCAGCCGAACCACGACCGCGAGTAAAGTTAGACTTTCCTTCTATTATAGCCGGAGCCGGAACACTTATAATTATGAAAATTTAAAAATAACGAGTCAGTCGAAAAGTGGAAGTCTTTCAGCTCTCTCTGTCTGGAGCCTGGGCGAGCACTGGTCGGCCGGCGGCTATTTTGATGGTTACAGCTCCACCTATGAAAATATTAAGAATTCTTTGACCCTGGCGCCGGCCATTGAATACAACTTCTTTCCTTATTCGCAGGCCTCAAGAAGACAGCTGCGCCTTCTTTATCGACTTAATTTTGGGCATGTTCGTTATCGTGAAGAAACTATCTATGAAAAAATCAAGGAAAATCTGCTGAGTCAATCTCTGGCTTTAACCCTTGATTTGAAAGAAAAACTGGGAACGGTCTCTGTTTCCCTGACCGGTTCTCATTATTTCCATGATTTTCGGAAAAACCGATTAACCCTTTACGGGATGGTTAATCTCTTTTTATTTAAAGGATTCAGTTTTTATATTCTCGGCTCGGGCTCGCGGATTCATGACCAGCTTTCTCTGGCCCGAAGGGGAGCCTCCCTGGAAGAGATTCTCCTGCGACGCCGTCAGCTGGAAACAAGTTACAGCTATTTTGTTTCCATTGGTTTCAGTTATACCTTTGGCTCTCTTTTTGCCAATGTGGTTAATCCGCGCTTTGGCTCGGAGGGCGGAGGAGGGGTCAGGATTGAAGTTTATTAAGGAGAATCAAGGAAGATGATTTTCGATAATTTAATAAAAACAAGGAAGGAGAAATTAAAGAAGGATTGAAAGAATTTTAAGAGAGCTTATGAGGTTGAGGGCGGATTAGAGGTGAAGGCGGAGAACAAAAAATTAAGGAAAAAACAAAATAATTAAAGAAAAGGCAAAGAAAAATTAAAAAGGGAAAAATTAGAGTTAAAAAATGAAATTAACAAAAGGAAAAGTTAAAAGTCAGGAAAAAAGGAAAACTTATGAAGATGGGAAGAAAGATGACTTTAAAAGAGAGAAAAAGAAAAACTATGAGCAAAGTGATGAGGAGAAAGGTCAATTTTAAAGACATGAGAGAAAAAAGATGTTCCGGGAACTCATATTATCTTCTGTTTTCAGTTCTCATCCTTTTCTTTTTTCTTTCGAGACTATCTCTATTGGCACAAACAACCTCAGTTCCAGAATCAGGCTATCGCCTCAGCCAGCCACCAGCCATTTATCTTGAAACTGAAAATATCGCTTCTGAAATAATCTCAGCAGAGGAGCTGGCCAGGGCGATGCCTTTTATAAAAATTGTTTCTTCTGAAGCTGAGGCTCAGGTTAGAGTTTTTATAAAAAGGGAAAGTCGTGGGGATAAGCAAATTTTTCTCCTTCACCTTCAGGGGCTCAAGGAACTGACCGGTGAAAGCGATGATCTGAAATTCGAACTTCCCCTGAGCGCCTCTTCTCCGGAGATTCAGAAGGAGCTGCTGAGTGTCTTAAGAGGAAGTCTGATGCGCTTTGTCGGCCAATCAGCCATTTCCCGGCGTCTGCAAATCAAATTTCTGGAGACAGTTAAACCCACGGCCGTCGCTGATCCCTGGAATTTCTGGACCTTCAATCTGAATCTGAGTTCATTTTTAAATGGTGAAAAATCATATAATGCCAGGAATCTTTTTGGTTCCTTCAGTGCCAGCCGCATTACCCCTGAATGGAAAATTCGGCTATCCCTGGGTGGCTCCTGGGCTGAAAGCAAATATCAATACGATTCAAGAGTGATCAGAAGTACCTATGAAGCCGAAAATTTTCGGGCCCTTATCGTTCGCTCCATTAATGAACACTGGTCAGTTGGGGCTTACTTTACAACCATGAGCTCAACCTATGAAAATGTAAAATTAAGTCTGGCCCCAGCCCCGGCCATTGAATTCAACCTCTTTCCTTACTCCGAATCAACCCGCCGCCAGCTCCGTTTTCTTTACCGGCTGAGCTTTAATGCAGTCAGCTACCGGGAAGAGACCATTTATTTAAGAACAAGGGAAAATCTCTGGCGCCAGAGCCTGACCGCGGCTTTAGAACTCAAGCGGCGCTGGGGAACGGTCAGTCTTTCGGTTCAAGGCTCCAATTATTTCCATGACTGGCGGCAAAACCGATTAACCCTTTCGGGCGAAATTTCTCTGCGTCTTTTTAAGGGCCTGTCTTTCAGTCTTAATGGCGATTATTCCCGGATTCATGACCAGATTTCTCTCCCCCGGCGTGGAGCCAGCCTGGAGGAAGTAATTCTGAGAAGGCGACAGATCGAAACAGCCTACAACTATTATTTTTATATAAGTCTGAATTATACCTTTGGCTCCATTCTCAGCAAAATTGTTAATCCTCGCTTTGGTGAAGGCGGTGGCTTCTCCATTTTTATTTCCATGTAATTTCCTCCATCAGACTGGTTCTCGTCATTTCCACCGGACTGAAAAGAAAAATCAATTGAGCCAGAGGTATTAATTATTTCAGATTAACTTAAATTACCCCCTTAAGTATACTTGAAGGTGCCGCAAAGATTGAGTTTTGAGAACAGAAAGAGCTGAAGAAATGGATGGAGTCCTCGACGTCTTCTTTCATCATCCAGGAAGGCAATCCCTCAAGCAGGGAAAAGGGCGGGCAAAAAATTTATTTAAAAACAGGTTAGCTGAATTCTTAGTAGAGTGAGGCCATCCGGGCTTTTTCCTGAGCCCGCATCCTAAGGTAAAAACCATGCTGTTAAATTTTATTTTCGCTGGAAAAATCTGGAAACCTCAGCAAATCATCATCAGTCCGATCGAAGAGAATTAATCTATTTAAGTTTTAGTTCGACTACAGCCTCAAGATGGGGCGTCTGGGGAAAGAAATCAAAGAGGGCGACTCGCTCCAGCCGGTATTCAGGCAGGGCTTTAAGATCATGGCGTAATCTTTCGACATTACAGGAAATATAGAGAATGGCTTTTGGCCGGAACTGGCGCAGAAATTTCAGGACGCGGGGATGAAGACCGGAACGAGGGGGATCGGCGACGACAACCAGAGGTGAAGGAAAGGTTATTTTGTGGATATTTTTAGCATCCTCGAGGATGGGCGAAATATTTTTTAAACCTGAATTGATGATATTTTTCCTGGCAGCCTCAATGGCTGGCTCATAATTTTCCAGAAGATAAACCTCGCGGAAAAGATCAGCATTAATCAGACCGAAGGTACCGACACCAGCATAAAGATCAAGAAGGAAGGTGCGGCGGCTGGCATATTTTTCCAGGATAGACCGACAATAAAGATGGAGCCTTTCTGTAAGTTCATGGTTATTCTGGAAGAAACCCTGGATAGGGTAAAGAAATTTCCGGCCCAGGAGCTCTTCCTCCAGATAGGCCTGACCCTTAATGACCTTAAAATCGTCGCTGACGCTGACGTCTCGATTGGGCGGAACAAAAGTGATGACAACCTTCAGCGCTGAAGTTTTTTCCGAAAAATCGGTTATCTGCTCCATAATTAGGGGTAAATTGCCCGACTCCTTATTCAGAACAAAGGAGATGGCTGAATCTCCAGGTGGGGTCCGAATCACGGCAAAACGAAGCGAGCCCCTTTTAAGACGCACATCGAAGGCATCCACCTCCTGAAAATAATTTCTTATTTCCCGTACAAGCTGATTGATCGCCGGGGAGGCAATAACACATTGCTCAATATCGACTATGCGCCACCAGCGATGTCTTTCCCGCAGGCCCAGACCACCAGCATGGAAAATAAAATCCATTCTGGTCCGATAGAAGTAGGGCTCACCGGAAAAGATTTCAACCTCCTGAGCGCCTGTAGCCAGTTTAAGCTCATCGGCCTTTTTCCGGAGCTGTTCCTGATAATCAAGGTGCTGGTAGAGACAGCCTCCGCATCGCCGGAAATAGGGGCAGAGAGGCTCAGCCATGTTTTTTCTTTCTTATAATAAAATTTTAATATTCAAAAAAAAAATTTTAGCCAGCAGAAGAGAAAAAAGCCATAAAAGTTAATCCGAAGATTTAAATTGTCAGGTCCATAGCCAGCCGGCCGCCTCAATGGAGCTCGACCCGTGATGAAAGGGAGCTGAGATTTAACTGAAATCCTGATTTTGGATTTGACCATGAAAATTATTCCTCCTCGACCTTCGTGAGAATCTCTTTAATTTCAGGTAGGGCATGAACGACAAAATCGGATGTAACCTGTTCCTGATGATTGGGCGCAAGATGGGTTGTATGGTAATGGGTGAAATTGGGGCCAAAGCGACAGAAAATGGTCCGCAGGCCAAGCCGGCGAGCCGAAGCTATATCCTGAACGGGATTGTCGCCGATGGAAAAACAGGCTGAGGGCCGGGCCTGGAAAAGCTTAAGTCCCTGCTCAAAATGCTGGCCTGAGGCTTTAAGAGCCCGGACATCATCACTTGTTATGAGGCCATCAAAGAGGGATTCGATTTTTAAATATCTCAGCCTGAGAAGGATTACGGGCCGGACCGCGTTGGTCGTTAGAAGATTGACGTAACCCTTTTCTCTGGCCCAGCAGAGGACTTCCAGGGCGCCGGGCAGTAGTCTGAGTTTATCGAGATGTCTTTCCTGAATTCTTCTCCAGGGAATGCGAAATTTTCGGCCATGGCGGACATAATCGTGCCATTCCCAGCGGCCCTCGAGCTCTTTTAAATAATGCTGAAAAAGATTTCTGGCTTCAGCGAGGGGAATCAGCCTTTGTCTGGCTATCTCTTTCTCCATTTCCTCGCAGATAGAGCGGTCAAGACTGGCTTCATCAGCCAGAGTGCCGGTCCAATCCCAGAACAGGATTTTAACCTGGTTTTTATTTTTCATCTTTTTAATTCTATTAAATTAATCACCATTAATTTTTTCCGTCTCTTTTGAAAAAACCTTAAGGTTTCTCCCTTTGAGATTCAGCTCAGCCGGCGGGCTTCGAGATAAAATCTCTTTTCCCAGGCTTCGCCCATAGAAAAGGTTTTGCGGGGAAGAACCCCTTCGACAATAACTGTTTTAAAAAGATGGTTTTTGTCCATGGCCGGAAGATAAAAACCGGCATTACCTGATTGACAGGCTAGCCTGATCAGAGTGTCATCGCCATGAACATAATCAATCTGGCCAGCTTTATTCTGTTTTAAAAATTCATCGAGAAAAGTCTGAAGGGAACCTACAGGCAAAGTACTCCGGGGTGAAAGGATTTCCACGAGATAGGTTTTCTCTTGAGCCACCAGGCCAAAGCCATGGATAGAAGCGGGTAAAGTTTTGAGCCTTTCCTTTATCTCAGAAAGGCTGGAGCAGGCCGTAATTCTGACCTGATGGTGGAAAAAGGCCTCGATTTCTTCAAGAAGATTAACCTCTTCTTTTAACTCAAAGAGAACTCGATGAATCGGCTCAAAAACCAGAGCCGGATCGTGAAGATTGACAACTTCAACCAGAGCATAACGAAGAGGAGAATCAGAAAAAGAATTTTTTTCCTGAAGAGTCTGTTTTTTCTTTTCCCAGATGGTCTTGGCTGTGGCCAGGGAATGATTGCCATCGCCGACAGCATAAAGGAGAACCGGCGTAGCTGAGGGAACCTCGTAGCGGGAGGCAAAATGGTCGGGCTGAGCCAGAAATTTCAGGTTCTCAACGATGCGGGCTTCAATTTTCTCGTCTGCAATGAGCCAGCCCCTCACCTGGCCTGAATTTAGCATCAGATTAAAGTCATAAAGCTTTTTCAACCCGGGCTTATCTTCATTGACCAGACTCCTCAAAGGTCCAATTACCCTGTCCTCAGGGTCATCAATGAGGACAAGAACATGGGGAAGTTCAAGGGGAGCGCCCTCCCTTATCTTCACTCGGGGAGGGATTCTTTCCAGGATGGTGCCTTCTGTGGCCCGGATAAGGGTTGTGGCACCTGGATGAAAATCATATTGTTCGAGATCAAGGCAGAGTAAAAGACCGCCTCGTACTCCTGAGGCAACCTGCCTTTCAACATAAACCAGACCCTCATGAGCTTCAAAAAGTTCGGCCTCAAGATAGCGCTTCATGCTTTCTCTGATCCGCCTGATTCTGGCTTCAGGGTCTTTTTCTTTCAGATAAACTTCGGGATAAATAAGGTGAAGAGTTGAGGGTGAATCGCCCACAAAGCGCTCAACCTGCTCCCAGTATTCGGGTTCAGAGGTATGCTGGTCGCAGGCAATAACCGCCCAACGGGTAAGGTCAATTCCAGGTTTGGGCAGAAGAATCTGAGGAATGGCCAGAGCAATTTCAGGATATTTCCGGATAATCATCATAACTCCTTTATTAAAAAATTTATCTTTAAAATTTTAATCACCCGCAGCTTATGCTTACTTAAAGTCTCAGCTCTTCAGCCCAGCCAGGATTATTTCTTAAGGCCAGAAAAGGCTGAACCTTAAATTCAAATTACAAAGTTTATTATTTCCTTTTCTTTCCTGGCCTCAATAGAAATCTTTTACTCTCATGCCTCAAAGAGGCAAAAATCAGGCTCTGACAGCTTTTTCCATGGCCTCAAGATGATCCAGAAGTTCGCGTGGCATATGCTGGCCATATTGCTGGAAAAAGTGCCGAATTTCCTCGACTTCCTTTTTCCATTCCGACATTTTAATTTCAAAAAGCTGGGCCAGTTTTTCTCTGGGAAGGTTCAGGTCATCAACCACCAGGTCATCGAGATAGGGAATAAGGCCCACCGGCGTTTCTCTGGCCGGAACACGACCCTTAACCCGGTCAATGATCCATTTAAGCACGCGCATGTTATGCCCGAAACCCGGCCAGATGAAGCGGCCATGTTCATCCACCCGAAACCAGTTGACGGAGAAAATTTTGGGTGGTCGGGAAAGACGCTGGCCCATATTCAGCCAGTGGCGAAAATAGACCCCGAGATTATAACCACAGAATGGGAGCATGGCCATGGGATCCCGCCGGACAATGCCCACCTCACCGGCTGCAGCTGCGGTAGTTTCTGAACCCATGCGGGCGCCCAGGAAAACACCGTGAGACCAATCGAAGCTTTCCACAACCAGAGGAATCAGGTGGCCGCGGCGGCCTCCAAAGATGATGGCCGAGATAGGTACACCCCGGGGATTGTCAAATTCAGGCGAAAGGGTGGGTGTATTATAAATGGAAACAGTGAAGCGAGAATTGGGATGAGCAGCCTTTTCCCCGGAGCCGGGCTTCCAGGGCCGTCCTTGCCAGTCAAGGAGTTTCTCCGGCACCGGGCCATCGAGGCCTTCCCACCAGGGCTCGTTGGTTTCTGGATTCAGGGCCACATTGGTAAATAGAGTTGGGGTGAAAAGACCACGCCGCAGAGTACGCATCATGTTGGGGTTGGAAACCATGGAGGTGCCGGGAGCAACGCCAAAATAGCCCGTTTCAGGATTGATGGCCCAGAGGCGGCCATCAGGGCCAATATTGAGCCAGGCAATATCATCTCCTAAGGTCCAGACGCGGTAGCCACCGAGGGCTGATTCCATCATGGCCAGGTTGGTTTTACCGCAGGCACTGGGAAAGGCACCGCAGATGTAGGTGATTTCTCCTTGAGGATCTTCAATGCCCATGATGACCATATGTTCCGCCAGCCAGCCCTGGCGATAACCCAGCCAGGAGGCAATTCTCAGGGAAAAGCATTTCTTTCCCAGGAGGGCATTGCCACCATAGCCCGAACCAATACTCCAGACCAGATTATCGTCGGGAAAATGCATGATGAAGCGGCGCCTGGGGCTGAGATCACCAATGGAGTGAAAGCCCCGAACAAAGTCGTTGCGATTTTTGAGCTTTTCCAGGGCCTGTTTTCCCAGCCTGGTCATGATTCTCATGCTAACAGCCACATAGCTACTGTCAGTGATCTGGATACAGGCTTTGGCATAGGGAGAATCAGGATGGCCCATCATATAAGGCAGGACATACATGGTCCGGCCCTTCATGCACCCAGTCGAAAGGCGGGTGAGGAGACGCTTGGCTTCCCCGGGTTCCATCCAGTTGTTATTGGGGCCGCTCATCTCCCGGCTGGGATGGCAGACATAGGTTAAGTGTTCAGTCCGGGCCACATCCGTCGGGTGGCTCCGATGAAGGAAAGCCTTGGGCCATTTTTTCTGGTTTAATTCGATAAAAACGGGCCCGTTGAGCCTTTCCTCGTTCTGGCCAATTTCAAGTAGACGGAGGGCTTCACCCTCGGTGCCATCGCACCAGTGGATACGGGCAGGCTGCGCCAGTCGAGCCTGCTCTTCTACCCATTCTTCAACCGCGGTGGCCATCCTCTTTTATCAGAAAATTAATTTATTTCAGTCCATTTTTTTAAGCAGGCAAAATCTTTTTCGTTTCTGAAAAAATCAGTATAGCTTCCATCTTCGATTTAAGTCAAATGGTCCGTCCTTTAAGAGATTCTAAACTTCTATTCAGCGTATTTATGAACTCAATGAGGCTTCTTTCTGCCTTGAAGACTGAAGTCCGGTTTTGGTTTGAACTTCGGTCAGTGCCGAGTTTAAAGCGCGTAGCGAGGCCATAGGTTTCTTCGCTTATATGAATCTGAAGATAGAGAAGGCCTTCATTTAACCAGCCCAGGTCAGGTGCCCGGCTGCTACGATTATCCTGGCTTATAAAGCGAAACCTATTAATTCTTGTTTTGGTTAAAGCCAGGATAATATGTTCATTATCAAGATAAGTTGTGGCTTTTAATCGAAATTCCAATTTATGAAGACAGCTTAAACATGTCTCCCAAAATTGACGAAAGGAAAGATCTGAATAGACAAGTTCTTTTTCGGCCAGAAGATAAAAGGGCTGGCCGAGAATGGTTTTTTCCATGGATGAGGTCTTGCCAGAGACAGGGTGAGCGGTCAATCCGAGAATTATGAAAATAATTATAAAAATTAAGAGGGCTGGAATTTTGAAATCTAAAAACATAGAAAAATAGCCATCGGGATTGGATTTTATCATCTTTTTTCTTTCACGTGGCCCTGCTTTTTTAAAAAAATAAAAAGACAAACAATAAAAATATATAGAAATCTTTATTCTTCAAGGCCAGCTTAGCGTTTCCTACCGAGCTTATCTTTCAAGAAAAAGGAAGGTGAGGACAAGAAAAAGATATCATGACTCAGCGCAGGGGAACCCAATTTTCCAGAAAACGGCGGGCTCCGGTTTCTTTTTCTTCTATCAGGGCCTGAAAGATGGCCCGGAGCTGATAATCGGGCAGAGTTCCGATAATCATCCGATTATTTAAAATTATGGTCGGGGTAGAGCGGATGCCATAGGGATAACGGTCTGAAGTTCGTTCGTATTCTTTGCCAGTTTCAATAATCTGATGAACCAGGGATTGAATCTGAGGGTCTGTCAGAGCCTCTTCAGCTCCATATTTACGAGCGAGATCCAGACGCCAATCAGGGCTGCGGGCAGCTCTTAAATTGGTAAAAATTTCATGATGAATTTCAGGAAATTTTTCCGGTTGATAGAGGGCAACATACGCGGCTATATAGGAAAGTTCACAGGCACCAGGATGAAGGTTCTTGTTAACCACCTGATTGCAGCGATTTTCCAGAGGGAAAAATTGAAAGATGGCATTGATTTTGCCGGCAAATTCATCTTTCATTTTCTCCAGCTGGCGGGCAAAGAACTGGCAATCAGGACAGAGAAAATCGCCGTAGACGACTATCTGGATGGGTGCCTCTTCGAAACGAGTGGTCGAACGGATGATCCAGGCCGGCGAGAGAAAACTGGGATAGGGAGTATAGGGAAGTTCATAGAATTCCTTGACCACCTTCATGGCCCGACCGATTTGAGCTTCTTCTTTAGCTTTATAATAGAGATGAAAGCCATAAGCTCCTGAAGCGGTGAAAATGGCCAGGGTAAGAAGAAGGGCCAGGGAAGGCCGCCAAAAAGAGTTTACCCTTTCCGGAGCTGCCAGGAGCAAGAGAATAAAGGCCAGGATAGAAAAGAAGTAATAGCCACTGCAGAGAAGGCAAAGGCTTTTTAAATAAAAAACGGAATAGATGAACAGGCCAATTACTCCCAGCAGATTCCAGAAAGCCAGAAAAAAATTGGTCCTTTCGAAGCGAGGTGAGGGGAATGAAGCTCCCAGGGAGAAGATGACTCCAAGAACCAGGCCAAAATAGCCAAGGGGCACACCCCGGAAATGGGCAAGGGGCGAGAAGGCTGAGCTATCGCAATTAAGAAAAGCAGAAATATCGCAGAAGGAACCGCGGAAAATGGTTTCCGGGAAATTGGCCAGGAAAAAATGACGTATGGTTAGCAGAGAAAAGGCCACCATGCCGAGGCCAGCCAAAAAAAGGCCCAGCCGGATAATTAATTTCTGTTTAGCTGCCATCTTTCTGTCCTCATTTGAT
>Ga0272449_1001592_pt1 | contig 22957 bp, 23 predicted proteins | sample YNPCB0241_FD_198679 | JGI IMG/M metagenome (GOLD analysis project Ga0272449, IMG submission 198679) | Hot spring sediment microbial communities from Yellowstone National Park, WY, United States - YNP-CB-024-1 | ecosystem: Environmental > Aquatic > Thermal springs > Hot (42-90C) > Sediment... | reverse complement strand
TTCTAATCTTGAATCCGCGTCAAAATTTCGGCGAACTTATAGTGGTTAGCCTCTATACATCTCACGCCTTACTAGGGGAGGGGATAGGCTAAAATGGAGGATGCGAATGTCTATTTTCAATGAACATTCTTTAAGTTTTTCAAGCTATGTGAAACTTCATAAAACTATGAAAGACTTAATTTGGGTCAAATTATTATTTGAGAGTTGTGATCGACCCCTTTAAAAACTTCTCAGCTCTTAGTAAATCATCCATGCTATTTATATTGAAGAATGTGATCAACTCTGGATCGATTCTTCTTAATTCGTCCACATTCACATAGAGTATCCTATTTAGGCGCCTGATCATCTCTCTACACGACCTTCCAGCCTCAAGAAGGGCCTCCTCAGCCGCCCTAAAAGCGGCTGAGGTCCTATAGAACGCCTGTAGAGGTTCAATATACCCGTTGGGCCACCTCGGTATAACAGCGTCAGCCTCTCCGGCCTTATCATAGAGGAATCTCAAAACATCCAATTTTATGAACGGGGTGTCGCAGGGGAGGATGAGGGCATAATCAGTGTCTATTCTCCTCATCCCGGATACTATTCCGGCCAGCGGCCCCACCCCCTCAACTATATCTTCCGAGAGACTTACGCGTGAGGGCACCATCGAGCCATACCTCTCTAGGTTCCCCCTTCCCAAAACGACAACGACCCTATCCGGTTCCAGCATAAGGGCCTTTTCGATCACGTATAGGAGAAGGGGCTTTCCACAGAGTTCTAAGAGGCACTTGTCTCTACCGATCCTTGTGCCCCGCCCTCCCGCTAGGATCACCACTCCGAGGCTTCCCAGGATAGATTCGCCTCCTCCTTTGCCATAACCCTCCTTCACACCCGTCAATGTTGATATATTTAACTTTATTTCGATGACCTAATAATATATGAGATTTTGGCACCTTGAAAATGATTTAAAAGAGTTGATCTTAATCCTTTTCGATGAAGATATTTTGAGTGAGTGCTGAAGGCCGAAACAAGGTGCCTTAAAAATTCTCTTCCGGCCTTTCTGTCCCCTTGTTACGGGATGTATATTTTGCTTTAACGAAACTTCTCCGCATCATAGCCGAGCCTCGGTTCCTCGAGCTTATAATTATTCCGACCCCCCTCTTTAAAATTCATGAATTCATTGACTCCCTGATCAATGGATTTGTCGCCCGGGTCAGCGCCTTCACCTTAATCTCTTTAGGACTTGTAGGGTCTTCTCCGCGATCTTCATCTTATAATCTATTTGGCATAATATCAGCTTCATCAGCATCTCCTCGTTTATCCATCCCCTTCTGACCGCGAGGTTCATCGCCTCGTCTGAGCCCAATAGGATATCGGCCATCCTCCTCAGCCTCAGGGAGTTCTCCAGGACCCTTCCGATCTGCTTCCTCCAGTTCTCTTCATAGGCGGCTACGGGCTCTCCCCCGTTGATGTGTTCCACGGCGGCGGCTCCAGCGATCCTTCCGCATATGAGGGCTGTGGGGACACCGCCCCCGACGGTGGGGAGGGTGTGCCCCGCGGCGTCTCCGACGACGATAACATTCTCCGATACCGTCCTCTTCATCGGTCCCCCGACGGGGATGCATCCCGCCTTGATCGCGGTGGCCTCCCCCCTCGTCAGCCTGTCAGAGGCTGGGGAATGGCTCAAGAAGTTCTGGAGGTAATCCCTGACATTTAACCCCTCCTCCATGTATGGGGTTCGGACCCCGGTTCCAACGTTGGCGACATCCTCCCCTTTGGGTATAATCCAGGCATACGCTCCGGGCGCGTATCTTCTTCCGAAGTACATCTCGACGCAGTCCCTGTCGACATCCACATCCACCATCTCGTACTGGTAGCCCACGCTGTAGTCAAGGGGGTCCCTCGAGACCGGTAGGCCGGCCCTCCTTGCTATCAATGAGTATGCCCCATCCGCCCCTATTACCAGCCTGGACCTGGCCTCAAATAGGCCTCTGACCCCCCTCGCAACGACTCCCCCTCCTGGCAGGAGGTCCAGAGCCCTCGTGAGGGGGGCTATCTCGGCCCCCGCCCTCGCCGCCTCCTTGGCCAGGAAATTGTCGTAGAGCTTCCTCTCCACGACGACTCCGCTGAAGGGGACCGTTATCTCCCTCCCCCCTTGGAAGATGAACCTGATACGCTTCGTCCTGTTGATGATACACCATCCTGGGGGGTCGAACATCCTTTCTAGGTCGACGGCGTCGGGGGCCAGGCGCCTCATCTCCTCTAGGCTCGGGAGGAACTCTCCGCACTTGTCTGGGACTCCGATCTCGATATTCCTGCTCATGAGCAGGGTCTTCAGCCCCCCCTCTGCAGCCACCCTAGCCGAAGTGGATCCCGCCGGACCAGCGCCCACAACCACCACGTCGTAGGTCTTCTCCATGCTCCCGGGCCTCCTTGTTGAGGCGGGTGATCCTCAGGGCTCGAGCTCCCGGGCTCTATCTAGGTTGAAGCTCTGGTAATAACTATCTATGAGATACGTGAGGTCTTCTCTGGGATGGCCCTCCGGGAAGGAGCTTAATATCTTCCTCCCCCTCTCCGCGTATTCCCTCATCGTCTCAATGCATCTCTCCAGGGCTCCGGACGTGATGAATATGTCTCTGACCTCCTCTGGATCTGAGGGCTCTCTCCTACCCATGAAGATCTCTGAAAGGAGCTCCCTCTCCCTCTCGGAGATGAGGGGAGACTCCTGGGCGTATATGTATGGGAGGCTCACATCCCCATTGACCAAGTCGCTTAGGGGTTGCCCCTTATCCGAGACGACTCCCAGGATGTCATCCCTGATCTGGTAGGCTATTCCGAAGTCTCTCCCCAACTGTGCTAGGAGGGAGATCTCGTTCTCCCCCCCTCTTGCAATAATGCCGCCAAGGGAGGAGGAGGCCTCAAATAGGCTCCCGCTCTTGAGGTAAGCGATCCTCAGGTAGGTTTCGAGGGGGATGTGCCTCCTGCGGTAATGGGTCTGGAGGGTCACCCCCTGGATCATCTTCGACGCGGTCTCAGAGAGCCTCCTCATCACCTCCAGGTTCCCGGATTCGACGGCGCACCTTAGGCCCAAGCTCAGTAGGAAGTCTCCCGCGAGGATGGCGGCGTTTACCCCTAAGGAGGAATGGAGTGTCAGGGCCCCCCTTCTGATAGTATCCCCATCAATTATATCATCATGTACGAGAGTTCCATTGTGGATGAGTTCTAGGGCAAGGAAGGCATTCCTCGTATCCCTATAATCGCCTCCCAACAGCTCGCAGCTGAGGATACATATTAGAGGCCTCAGCCTCTTACCCCCGGTCCTCAACATTTGCTTGATTGGGGCCCAGAGCACATGTTCGACATCGACTTTCAGCTCCTCTATAGCCCTCTCCACGAACTCGCGCCTCTCCCTGAGCCTCTCTTGGATCATCACTTCTAATCCGACCGGATAGCCCTCTCAGCCCGTAGGTATCGGCTCCAGTTATATATTTTTGGGCCTTGTCCATATTTCTCGGGTTAGGCGTGATTCTGGTCACCGCCTGTCTGAGGGAAGGCTTATCCATATGCCGCCACTCTTCTGGATGATGAAGGGTTTCAGGCTCTGGTTCATGGAGACCCGCCCCCAATTCCTTATATTGACGCCGTTGACCTTCTCTGTAGGGGTCGCCGAGGCCTTTAGGGAAGGGACTTTAGACCCCCTAAGGGCCTTTCTCGGGTTGGTAGGGGCCCTCCTAGCCCATATCAGCGTCAATGTCATCAACGACTACTTCGACTATATGAGCGGGCTCGACCTCAGGGTAAGGAGGACCCCCTTCAGCGGGGGGAGTGGCATACTCCCCAAGGGCCTCCTGGAGCCGAGGAGGGTCTTCATCTTCTCCCTCATCTGCCTCCTGCTGGGTTTCTCGATAGGGCTGTACTTCACTTTGACGGTCGGATGGGTTGTTCTACCCCTCATGATTCTTGCGGGCCTCACAATCTACTTCTACACGACCCATCTCGCCCATTGGTACCTTGGAGAGCTCTTCACAGGCCTCAACTTCGGTCCTCTCATGTCACTGGGAGCATACCTCATCCAGACTGGGCGTCCAGCCCTCTCCCCCATGATATTTGGGGTGGTGCCAGGCATACTTGTCGGAACCCTCTTGTTCCTCAACGAGTTTCCAGATGTTGAGGCCGATAGGGCTGTGGGGAGGAAAAACCTCGTCATCCTCCTCGGCCGTGAGAGGGCATCAAGGGCGTATGTGATGCTCATTTCATCCCCCTACCTCTGGGTAGTCCTTCACGTCATAATGGGATGGATGCCCGTCACAATGCTTGTAATCCTCGTCACGCTCCCCCTCGCCCTAAAGGCCTCAATGGGGGTCCTCAGGCATCACGAAGAGTTGGAGCTCCTCATACCCTCCATGGCCACGAACGTCATGCTCGTCCTATCAACCACCCTAGCCACCACAGTGGGCCTCGTCCTCGACCCAATTCTACGGCAAGCATGAGAGCTGGGGAGGGATATCAACACCCCTCATAAACCTGAAGGCTAACCATGAAAATAGCTTCGACGCCCCTCCATCTTGTAACCTCTATGGGCCTTCTCCATCAACAATCCTTAACATGAGGAGGCTCACAGAAAGAGGGGAGAGTAAAACCCCTCGGAGAGGGGCCGGGGTCGAATGAGGCATAGGGGCCGGGTGGAGGGGATAGATGCCCCATAGATGTGGTCTTCATACAACTCTCCCAAGGGAGCTTGAGGATGCGTGGGGAGGTGGATGACGGGCTCGCCCTCTCAGGTTCTGGTTGGGCCCCCTCGTCACCTTATGGGCGACGGCAACTATCAGGCCTCCATGTGCCCTCTCTTCCAGCTCCGCCATCCCGAATACGACCCTGAGGGCCCTCAGCAGTTCCCCATTGGAAGGGAGAAGGGTGTAGGAATCATATAGCATGCGCCAGGGGTTTATCGGGCCTTGGCCTCCCCACAACCCAGCCAGTATCGGGACTATCCAGCGAAGATATAATGATAGAAGTCTCATAAAGACCGGGTTCTCAGGCTTGCCCACGTCGACTATCAGGAATTCCCCTCCCACCTTTAGGATGTGGGCCACCTCTGTCATCACCCTCAGCTTCTCCTTAGAGTCTCTAAGCGAATAGGCCGCAGCCGATAGAGATGCACAGGCCCCCCTCACCGGGAGGGCCTCGAAGACCCCCCTCACGAGATGGGCGCGGCCTTTAAGCCTCCCTTTGGCCTCGCGTATCATGACAGCTGAATAGTCGAGGCATATAAGTGGGCCCCTTAGCCTCCTTAGAAGCATGGCCGCGAAGTTCCCCGGGCCTGTTCCAAGCTCCACGGCAACCCCATCCAATTCATCGATGAGCTCCAGGCCCCTCTCTCTGGCCCTATCATCCTGGTAGAGGGATATGACGTGGTTAATCCTCTCATATACCCCCACTATCTTCTCCAGGGCCTCTGTGATCTCCCTCCACATGGTCAGCCCGATGAGCCCCTTCTCCCCCAATAAAAATTTCAGCTTTATCACTGGAACCTTTATCTTGGTCTCCTAACATGGTAGGTGAGTCGTATGGATCGGGGGAGCCTGAGTTTTCTCGACGAGGAGAGGCCCAGGATAGTCATGTTCTGCGGTAAGGGGGGCGTCGGGAAGACGACAACAGCCTCCGCAACGGCCCTCCACTTTTCCGGGATGGGCCTCAGGACGCTACTCCTCTCAACGGATCCAACACCATCCCTCTCCGATATTCTCGAGCTCGACGTTAAGGGCGATATAACGCCCGTCGAGGGGGTCGGGGGCCTAGACGCCGTGGAGCTCGACTACGACATCGTGGTGGAGATGTGGAAGAAGAAGTTCGGCAGCGAGGTATACGAGGTGGTCTCCTCATTCATACCGGTCGAGGAGGAGATAATCGATTATGTGGCCAACGCCCCGGGAATAGACCAGGAGTTCGCCCTGAGCTATCTATACGACCTTTATAGGGAGGGGAGGTACGATGTGGTCGTCTGGGACACGGCCCCCGCCGGTGGGACTTTATCCCTCATAAAGCTTCAGGACAAATTCTATAGGCATCTCGGAGAGGCCGCGAAGCTGTATCTCAGGGTCAGGACGGCCCTCGAGATCCTCACCAGGGGGAGGGCGAAGAGGGATCCCCTCATCATAATAGAGGACTGGAGGAGGCTGGCGGAGGGGGTTCTCTCGATGCTGAGGGATCGGAGGACAACCGCCACGCTTGTAACGATCCCGGAGTCCCTGGGCGTGAGCCAGACCAGAAGGGTCGCGGAGGAGCTTAGAGGCTACGGAATACGCCCTTCGGCCGTGGTCATCAACTACGTGGTCGGCGATGAGGCCGCCTCAACATCAGAGTTCTATAGGAAGAGGAGGGAGATGCAGATGAATTACATTAGGGAGGTGGAGGCTCTCTATGGTGGATGTATGGAGATAGTGGTTCTCCCTCTCCTCCCCTTCGAGGTGAAGGGACTGAGGGCGCTGAGGGAGGTGGAGAGGCTCCTATTCCAATCCTCACATCCATCTAAGCCCCAACAAGTCCCTTAGAACTCCCCTAAACCTGATTCCCGCCTTAGCCTGAGGCCTCAACTCCCTCTTAGAGTACTCGATCCACCTTGAGGATCTCTCCACCTCCTCTCTGAGCTCCCCGTAGAGCCTCATCCTCTCCCCCTCATCCGCCGTGGATGCCTTTATGAGATCTATTCTGCGCATGACCTCCCTGGCTAGGGCAAGCCCTTCGGCCACCCTCTCGCCCATCTCCCTGTCGATGATCCCCCGCCTCATCTTAACATCATTCATCCTCAGCAGGGCCTCGTATGTGACCTCGGCTATGTCATCCCTACTCATCCATCTCGTCTCATAGTTGAGGATATACTTCCACGAGGGCTGGAGGAGGATCTCCCTGTGCTCCCTGAAGGAGGAGCAGAGCCTCCTATACCCATATCTCTCCGGGCTCTCGAAGGCTAGGCTTCCCGGATCTAGGAATGGTGCCATGGGGGCTATAAATGTGTGGAGCCTCCCCCCCCTCCCCAGCTCCCCCAGGAGCCTATCGGAGTAGTCCACGGACCCCAACGCCGACTCCGGTGTCTGGCCCGGAAGGCCTATCATGAAGAACACGTCGAACTTCTCGCACCCCAGGCGTAGGGCCTCCTCAACGGTACGCCTGAGCTCCTCGGATGTATATCTTCTGCCCTGAAGGCTCCTAACGAGATCTTCATGGGAGTCTGGTGAGATCTCCAAGGCGAACCTCTCACAGCTCCTCGCAACCCTCTCGAGGAACGATCTCGGGGCCGGGCTGAAGAGCTCGATGGTTATGGTGTTATCGAGCCTCTCCCTCCTTATCCCATCCAGTATCATCTCAGCCCTCTTATCCCCCATCTGCCTCAGGTCTCCGAGGAGGAATATGGGGGCCTCGAAGTAATCGCTCACTATCCTCATCTCGTCCAAGAGCCTCTCCGGGGACTTGAAGGCGGGCCGGTCCCTGTTGAAGAAGCTCCTGTAGGCATATCTGGAGCCCCCACATGTCACACAGTCATATAGGCATCCCTTACAGGTTAGGAGGGCCGTGAAGGGGTAGTCCATGAAGCCCTCGTATGGGAGGCTCTCCTCGAGGCTCCTATGCCTCAGGACAAGCCTCACCATATCCCCATAGTCCAGCCCAAGGTCATCCAGGGACTCGGGGACATAGGAGAGGGGGTTGACCCTCACCCTTCCGTCGCCATCTCTCCAGGCCAGGTTCTCCACAGACCCAGGCTCTCTCCCAGCCTCTATATCGGCTAGAAGCTTCAGAAGCGGGCCCTCGGTGGAGTCCCCCCTAAGGATATAGTCGACCTGAGGGAAATCCTCCATGATCTCTCTGTGGTAGTATGTCGCCGAGAGGCCTCCCAGGATAACCGGCGTGTCCGGGTGGCTCCTCTTTATGAGCTCCGCGATGTCGAGGCTTCCGGATGCGTGGACGAGCCAGTGGAGGTCTATTCCGAAGGCCATGGGGTCGAGCCTTGATATAGCCCTCTCGACGTCGAACTCCCTATCTCTAAGCATCCTGACAGCCAGGTTCACTATACGCGTATTATATCCCCTCGCCTCCAGATAGCCTATCATGCTGACGAAGCCTAGGGGGTACATCTCGAATATGGGGGTTGAGGGTATGACGTCGCTGATAGGCCCATACATGGCGAAGCGCTTCCTGAAGTCATAGACGCTGGGTGCATGCACGAGGATGAGGTCTGGCCTTCCCAACTCAGCTCCAAGATCGAGGCTACACCCTGATTTAAATTAGTTCCACGGAAGATCAGGGCTTCCTATATCACAAAATAATACTTTAATACTCATAATTTGAGTCGTGGAAATTAAATGGAGAAGATACCAGGATATTTGAATTGCAGATTTGCTCCATCTTTAACATATCCTTTATATATTATTGTTGAAGGATGTTATCGGAACATGGCTCGTTCACCTTAGGCCTACCGCTCTCATATAACTATATAAGTGTTGATCTTTGATATCTAGAGGTCATCGAAAGCTAAGGAGCTTAACTTGACGGCTCAACTTAGATGTTTCACATAAACGGGAATATTAGAAAGGGTAAGTTTGCATCTTTAGAAAGGTCATAGATATCATATACATGCACAATCACTACTCAACATGATGAAGATGAGTTGAGATATTTAACATGAAAAACATTAAATTTTCTCCCCCTTAGATCCGATTGATGCGAAGCAAGCCTCATATATCCCTACTAGGCAAGGTCCTCATCGCTGGCATTGGAAATAGGCTAATGGGGGATGATGGCTTCGGACCGGTGGTAGTTGCTCGGCTATCAAATGTCCACCTTCCAGATAATATTGATCTAAGGGACTTTGGCACCGCAGGCGTCACAATTGCCACAGAGTTGGGGGACTATGATACCGTGATCTTCATAGATACCATGGAGATGGATGGGGCGCCTGGAACTTTGAAGTGCCTAGAGATCGATGTGGAAGATATAGATGCAGATGCCTCAGATCTTTGGAGGTTCACCCTCCACGAGTCAGGGGTTGAGGGTCTACTAAGATTTTCAAAGGCTATAGGAACTCTCCCCGCCAGGATCATCCTAGTGGGGTGTAAGCCCAAGTATATAGGCCCATCTCTCATCCTCTCAGAGGAAGTTGAGAGAGCGGTGCATGAGGCTGTGCTTTTGATTTTAGAGATGTTGAGAATCGAAGGATAAGTTGAGCCAATGAGATAAAATGGATGGGAATATCAAATCTCAAGGATTTGTTTGGTCTCCTTAGCTCCATCATATATGTGGACGCAACAGGCTAGGCATGGGTCGAAGCTCCTTATGACCCTGACCACATCCACCCCAGTGAGTTCGCCCTTTCCTCTTTCCTCGGTTATAGGAGTCCCTACTATTGCCTCCTCGTAGGGTCCTAGGTCTTCATCGCTCAACCTCGGCCCCGCGTTCCAGGTGGATGGGGTTATCACCTGATATACTTCGATCTTCTGGTTCCTCATCGAGACCCAGTGAGCCAAGGCCCCCCTTATTGCATCTATCATGCCCACGCCAAGCCCATCCCTAGGCTTTCTATATCTTCTCCAGACCTTCGTCTCACCCCTTTTCACAAGATCTAATGCCTGGAGAACCTGCCCATATAGGATGTATGCCACATATCCATAGTAATAGGCCCTCGCCCTTATCCGCTCTATCGTGTTTATCTTCTCCGGGATCTTCCACTCGAACTCCATCTCCTCGGCTACCCTATATCCAGCTATCGAGGCCCTCGGAAGGCTCCACCTCAAGCTGTTCCCCTTAGACTCAGAGACCTTCCCGCCCCTCGCCGTCGTCCACATCCTGGCTATGGGCCCTGCCTCCACCGCGTGGTTGAAACCGCCCGCCCTCTTCTTCCAATCCTCCCACCTGGGGGAGGTCGCCCAGCTATACTTTGAATCCCACCTCTTGAAGGGTCCTGGGGCCGGGCGGGTCTCCTTGTTCCATGGATGATTCTCCGCTAGAGGGTTTCCGGCGGGGTCCTCTCTGATATGGGGCCCAGCCCACTCCTTGAAGTAGCTTCGGTCCACGTACTCCCTGACTCCAACATTTATCTCTATTAGATCTTGGGTTATCATGTCGCCGCCCAGGACTAGTCCGGGTGAGACCTTACGCTTTAAACCCCACTCGCCCATATCCTCATATTTCGCCGTATAGGCATAGGGATCCTCGTATCCTCCATAGGATATTAGGTTGATCTTTCTACTTCCCGCCTGATCGTAACCCATCGCCGATAAGAAGTTGCAGAGGTCATCCATCACGGGGATGAACTCCTTCGCGAATGCGATGTGATGGGCCAGCATGGCCGCATATTGCTCTAGATCTGAGACCGTGAGGGTTTTGGCGACACCTCCCGGCACAAGGGTGTTTACGTGGGGATGCTTGGCTCCTAGGAGGGCGGCCATCTTCCGGCCCAGCTTCTCCACCGCCAGGGATCTTAGCCATAGGCTCCCTGAGAGGGGGTTTAGGGCGGTCATTATATCGGCGATGGTCTTGTATCCATGTAGGTCCGCGTGTGGGCTCTTCTCACCCTTGGCCGCCTTCCACCAATCAGGATTCGACCTCTCGACGACGGATTGGCTATAATCAGGGCCCTCGAGGATTATGCAGCCCAGTGGTGAGTCATATAGCTGCTCTGCACCGTGGATGAGGTTCCTTATGGCAATCCCCATGGGGGGTGGTGGGGCCCTATACGCCATGTCGATGGCCATGGCTGAGGCCATTCCATGGGGGGTCGGGCAGACCCCGCATATACGCTGCGTTATCCATATAGCGTCAGCCGGCTCCCTATCCCTAAGTATAACTTCCCAACCCCTGAACATGGTTACGAAGCTGTGGGCGTCGACGTAGACCCCCTTCCCCATGTCAGCGATAGCATGTATTCCTAGGTGCCCCTCAATCCTCGTCATGGGCTCTATCGTTATCTCCTGCTTACTCAACAATGTCACCTCATATAGGTCTACCAACAAGCCTCTCCTTTATCCTACCCCAGACGGCCTCGGCGCTCCCCTTTATGCTGTGGATCTTCTCCATCACGAAGAATCCTGCGGGTGCCTTCTTGAGGAAGGGGCTATAGGGCTCGTCTGGAAATCCTGGCTCGGTGCATCCTATGCAGGGGGAGCCAACCGTCGGGCATCCACCAACCCCCTCCACGAAACCTCTTCTTGGCGCGTCGCAGTGGCTTATAGGCCCCTTACAGCCCAGTAACCCCATGCAGTATGGGTCTCCGAACTCATGGCTATTCTTCCCATCCGAGAAGAGGCCCGCCCTAGGGCAGTTCTCGTGCGCTGTGTGGGCGAAGATGAACTTGGGTCTATGCTCCCCATCAAGCTCGGGGAGGGGTAGATAACCCCTAACGGATAGGACTGCGTGGGCCAGGGTCTCTGCTAGATGTTCTCCCATTACGGGGCACCCGGGCACGTTGATGATGGGTATCCCCAGCTTACTTTTCCATCCTCGCCCTAGGTGGTCCATCACCCCCTTAGCCCCCGTCGGGTTCCCCCTCCCATGTGGGATTCCTCCGAAGCTGGCGCAGGTCCCAGCCGAGACGATGGCGGCAGCCCTCTCCGAGAGCCTGTTAAGCCTCTCCGAGAAGGTTAAGGGTTTCCCATTCTCCTCTCCTATGGCACACCAGAAGCCCCCAGTCTTCTCGGCGATAGATTCGTCTGGAACCGCGCCCTCCACAACCAAGACGAAGGGATCGAGCTCTCCCTTGGCCGCTGAATCCAAAATCGTCAGTGCCTTGTCTCCCCAGGGCAGCATTATGGTCGCATGGTAGTCGAGGGTTACGCCGGCAGCCTGAGGGATGAACCCGGTCAGTAGATCAACTACGCTGGGGTGGGTCGCGTTCAAGAAGGAGACCGTACAGCCCGTGCAAGCCTGGCCGGGAAGCCAAACCACATGTATCTCCCCAGACATCTGAAACCCTCTCATCCAACTCACTCTCACCATCAGAATTTAAATATTTATTTTTCAGGAGGTCTAAATGGTAGTGATCGAGAGCATAATAGTGGAGGACGAGAAATCATGGAATAAGAGCCACTTCTAGATAATAAGAGATCCTAAAATCGCAATGGAGGAGATAAAGAGTTTCAACATAATGTATTTTTAGATTACTTCATGATAATCATCTTCATATACTGCATATTACTAGCATTTAGGTCTTTGAAAAAGAAACTCAGCCAGAAGATTAGGATGATAGATAATTTCATCTATCTAGTATTACTAATGGGCTTGTCGGAGATGAGGTTTAAGGTCATAGGTCTCACTCTAGAGCCTGAGCTAGGAGAAAACCTGCGTTCTCCCATCAGAATGTTGAGTCTTTTTGTTATTCGTTTCATATATTCTCCGAGTTTGGAAATTTTTATAAGCATGTTAGCTGAGCTTAGGAGGAGCGGATGGGGATGATTTACCTAGGCGACCATATCGCCTTCTGGCTCTTCGCTGCGGTCTTCGTTGCCTTTCTATCAATCGCGATCCTCTTCGCCAGGCTGCTCGGCCCATTGAAGCCCAACCCCATAAAGGAGAGTACATATGAGTGCGGTCAGGCCCCATATAGGAGGGCCCTCAACTTCCGAATAGCGGGTTTCGCCCGCTATTTCGGTTATGCTGTGGTATTCTTCGCCCTCGACGCCTTCTCGTGGATGGTCCTAACATCCGCCATAACCCTCTCCTCCAAGCCTGTCTCCATTTCCATAGCATCATTTTACGTTCTCATAGTCCTCCTGGGGATAGGCTACTTCCTCTCAGAGTTCAGGAAGGTGGTGGGGTAGTGTGGAGATGGAGACGACGGTCAAGGAAAGGATCTTTGATAGATATCACATACCGAAGCCTATCTATGGCGTCTTGGAGTATATAGTTGCCTGGGCTAGGAAGTTCTCAATATGGCCGATACACTTTGTTACGGGTTGCTGTAGCCCTGAGTTCATGCAGGTCTCAGGCTCCCGCTTCGACATGGAGAGGCTTGGGGTTCTGCCCTTCGCCAGCGTACGGCAGTGTGACTGCATAATGATCGTCGGGGTCATATCGAGGAAGATGGGAGAGAGGGTAAAATACCTATATGAGCAGATGGGGGAACCCAAATACGTGGTCTCCGTGGGAGCCTGCCCAACAGGAGGAGGCCCATTCCATGATTCCTACTCGATAGTTAGGGCCGACGAGATAGTCCCAGTGGATGTATATATCCCCGGATGTCCCCCGAGGCCGGAGGCGATAATCCAGGGGCTGATGCTGCTCCAGGAGAAGATAAAGAGGGAGGTAAAGATAGGTGCAAGGGGCGGATGAAAACTCATTTGTGGAGGCCCTCCTGAAATCCTACCCGGAGCTGGTGGAGGAGGCCAGGGTTCTGAGGCCAAAGAGGGTCTCCATACTCGCCAGGAGGGAGAAAGCGGTAAGACTGGCCGAGATACTGAGGGACGAGTATGGCTTCATCCATCCCATCTCGGCGGGGGCTGTGGACTACCCGAAGGATATGAGGATACAGGTGATCTACTATCTGACCAACCCCTCCCAGAGGTTTATCCTCACCCTAAGGGTCAACCTCCCCAGGAATGACCCCAAGCTCCCCTCGATGACAAGGGTCTGGAGCGCAATGGAGTTCCACGAGAGGGAGGTGATGGAGATGTTCGGGGTCGAGTTCGAGGGCCATCCGAACCCGAGCCGCCTCCTCCTCCCACCGAACTGGAGGGGGGGATATCCCCTAAGGAAGGACTTCAAGGGGGAGGGAGTTGAGGTTTGACCGAAGCCCAGGTAGAGCCGGAGATCATGAGGATAAGCTGGGGCCCCCAGCACCCCATGAGCGGACAGACGAGGATACTAATAGACGTAGATGGAGAGGTGGTACACAGGCTGATCGCGGATCTCGGCTTCACACATAGGGGGATAGAGAAGATCCTTGAGAACAGGACCTTCCTCCAGGGGATCATCCCCATCGAGAGGATGTCCATGGTCGACACGGCGAACATGGGATTAGGCTACGTCCTGGCAGTCGAGGAGGCCCTTGGAATAGAGCCCCCTGAGAGGGCCAACTGGATAAGGTCGATGATATGCGAGATATGCAGGATAAATAGCCACCTCTATGCCTTCGGCCTCCAGGCCGAATCGACGGGCTATTTCCCAGCCGTCTTCCTCTGGACCACTGTGGACAGAGAGGTACTTTTAGACCTCATGGAGAGGCTGACGGGCGCCAGGTGGAGCTACAACTTCATAATCCCAGGGGGGGTTATGAACGACCTTCCGGAAGGTTTCCAAGATAAGGTCAAGGAGGCCGTTAACTATCTCAGGGGAAGGTTTGAGCAGTACTGGGAGGCCATGGTGGAGAACGCCACGTTCGAGATGAGGTGTAAGGGGGTCGGCGTCCTGAAGAGGGAGGAAGCCATCAGGCTGGGGGCGACCGGCCCAGTTCTCAGGGGCTCCGGCGTCGACATGGATGTGAGAAAGGATGAGCCCTACGCCGCATACGGCGACCTGGAGTTCAAGGTCGTAACGGAGGCTGAGGGGGACGCGATGGCCAGGCTAAAGGTCAGATATCACGAGATCGAGGAGAGCTTGAATATCATAGAGCAGGTGGCCGGAGATATACCGGGAGGCCCCGTAAGGGTTAAGGTGCCCCTCTTCCCGAGGCCTAAGCCGGGGGAGGCCATGAGCAGGGTTGAGACCGCCAGGGGAGAGCTCGGGGTTCACATATTCACAGACGGTGGGATGAACCCCTATAGGGTGAAGATAAACTCTCCGACCCTCAGAAACATGTATGTCTTCGAGAGGATGGCCGAGCTGGGGAGGATACTCGTCGCCGATGTCCCCGTCATCCTATACTCGATAGACCCCTGGTACCTGGACGCGGATAGATGATGGGAGGGGGTTGAGATGAAAATATTCTTCGACCTCCTGGTCATGGCCTTAACCTCTGTGAACAGCCTCCTAAAGGCCTCCTGGGACTCGATCCTCGAGATATACTCGATGGTGTATAGGCTAATCATAGGGCTGCCGGAGCTATTATTGAGGTTCGTCTCACTCAATACTAAGCCCCTGATCCAGATAATCGTGATCCCCGGCCTGGCCTTCATCCTCCTCTTCGCGGTCATAGTCGTCTGGTTCGAGAGGAAATTCTTGGCCAGGGCGATGCTGAGGGTCGGCCCCTACTACTGCGGAGGCAGATCGGGGATCCTCCAGCTGATAGCCGACTTCCTCAAGCTCTTCTTCAAGGAGATAGTGATACCAAGAGACTGTCATAGAGCCTTATTCCTCACAATGCCCGTCATCCTGCCCACGATTCCCGCCCTCGCTGTGACCCTAATCCCATTCGGCGCCGACTGGGTTCTCTTCAGGGCCGGGGGGCTAAGCCTGCCCATGTTCTTCGCCATAGCGGGCTTCTCCCCCCTCATCCCTGTCTTCGCGGGATGGGCGGCAAATAATAAATACTCGGTGATCGGGAGCTTCAGGGCAGCCTTCCTCTACATATCCGCTGAGATACCCCTAGTCATCTGCGCGGCCTCCGTGGCGATCTTGGCCGGGGGCTTCGATCTCGTGAAGATAGTTGAGGCCCAGTCCACGATCTGGTTCGCAATCCCCCAGTTCATAGGCTTCATAATATTCTTCCTAGGGCTGATAATCGAGTCCGAGAGGACGCCCTTCGACATCCCGACGGCGGAGGTTGAGCTTGTGTTGGGATGGAGAACGGAGTTCAGCGGCGTCCTCTTCGGATTCACAATGATGGCCGAGTATGTCAGCTTCCTATCCTGGTCCCTCCTCTTCATAACCCTTTACCTTGGAGGGTATAACGGCCCAAACATCCTAGGCGTCCCCCTATATAGCAATATATTCTGGCTACTGCTGAAGCTCTCTATCCTCGTTCCAATCGTAATATTAATAAGGGGTGTTTTTCCCAGGCTCAGGATGGATCAGCTCCTCCGCCTGGGCTGGTATTACCTTACACCCCTATCCCTCTTAAACCTCTTCATCACACTCGCCCTGAAGCTATTGGGGGTGCTTTCATGAGCCTTGTGAAGAAGCTCCTCAGGCCTTTCGTGGTCGTGGCCCCGAAGGTCTTCAGAGACTCCCAGACCGTCGCTTATCCCGATGAGAGGCTCGTCTTCTCCCAGAGGTTCAGGGGGCGCCACAAGCTTAACTTGGAGCTCTGCATCCACTGCGGAACCTGCTCGAGGGTGTGCCCCTGCAGCTCTATAATCCTGGTGGAGGTGGAGGGGAGGGAGGGGAAGTATCCTAGGATCGACTATGGGACCTGCAGCCTATGCGGATTCTGTGTCGAGTTCTGCCCCACAAAGGCCTTGGAGTTCACGGACCTCGTGGAGTACTCGAGCTATGAGAGGGAGAAGCTTATCTACACCCCTGAGATGCTCTCAAAGGTGCCCAACATAAAGGAGGTTGTCCCGAGATTGAAGAGGAGGATAGAGCCATACCTGACGGATTCGGAGATGAAGTATAGGAAGGTGGAGGACCTATGATAGAGCTGATCGTACTTCTATCCCTTACTGTTATCTCAGCATTTCTCGCAATAGCAGATCCAAACATTGTCTACGGCGTGATCTTCCTCCTATGCACAAACATACTCCTGGGAATAATATACTACATGGTGGGGGCTCAGATGCCCTCCCTCTTCCAGCTGGCCATCTTCGCAGGGGCCATAGTAGTATTCTTCCTCATAACTATAATGCTGACCAGAGGGGGAGAGATGGAGGTCGAGGAGGAGGTGAATTTATGAAGCCGATATGGTCAAGGTTGGGCTCAGCAGCATCGGCCGTGATCCTAGCAACTCTCCTCCTTCTATTATGGTTGGCCGCTATGGAGCCCTTCCCCATCCTGAGATACGCCCCTAGAGAGGCAACCAGAAGCCTAATATCATCAAGCCCATTCGAAGGTATAGCTTCAGGCGTTAGTGTCTTCCTCTGGGAGAAAAGGGCCCTGGATATAACAGCCCAGGCCTTCGTAATCGTCGCCGCCATCGTATGCTGCCTGGCCCTGCTGAAGCCCGAGGAGGGTGAAGGCCCATGATCCCATACACCCCGTTCATGATATCCACCTTTCTCCTCCTAGCCATAGGCTTAGGGTGCCTAATGGTGAAGAGGGATATGATACGCCTCTTGATGGGGATAGAGATCCTATTCAACGCGGCCAACCTCAACTTCATAGCCCTCTCCGTCCAATCGGAGGGCTTCGTAGATCCCCTAGCCCAGTCCGTTGTGATGATGGCCATAGTCCTGGACGGCGCCGTCATAGCCGTTGGGTTAGCCATGACCCTGAACGTGTACAGGCATTATAGGACTGTAGATGTGAGAAAGCTGAGGCGATTGAGATGGTGACCGATTGGACGCTGACCCAGATCCTATGGCTTCCATCCCCATTGGCCATTCTCCTCTTAGGGGGGCTGTTCACCCCCTTCATAGGCCTCCTCACCGAGAGGGTGGGCCTTAGGAGAGTCAGAGAGCTATGGGCCGCCTCGGTTCTATCCTTAGCCCTGGTATCTCTATACCTCCTTTTCCAGGAGCTTAGGGGTGAGCCGGGGGGTGTGCTCCTAATCCTCCCCTTCGGGCAGAGGCCTCCAGGCGGAAGCTGCTTTGAGATCGACGCCCTGAGCCTATTCATGGGCGGTAGCGTGGCCTTCCTCGGCGTCCTCGTCGCCATATACTCCTTCAACTACATGGAGGGGGTGGGGCGTTTGAATGAGTATTATGCTCTCCTCATATTCATGGTGGCTGGCATGACGGGGATCGCCATGGCCGGCGACTTCTTCACCCTATTCGTCTTCTGGGAGATGATGAGCCTATCGAGCTACGTCCTTGTCGCCTTTCTCAAGGAGCGGTGGGCCCCGATAGAGGCTGGCTTCAAGTACCTCATCATGAGCGCCACGGCTGGGGCCTTCCTACTCCTGAGCATGTCCTTTCTATATGGGATGACGGGCACCTTGAACTTCGCTCAGCTCTCAGCGAGCCTCAGGGGTGCGGCCCTCACACCTTGGCTAGCGGTCCTCTTCTGCTGTCTCATAATAGGCTTTGGGGTGAAGTCGGCCATCGTCCCCCTCCACACATGGCTCCCCGACGCGCACCCTGAGGCCCCGAGCCCCATAAGCGCCATGCTCTCTGGAATGGTGATCGAGACCGGTCTCTACGGGCTTACGAGGGTACTATACCTCATCTTCACTCCATCCCTCTTCCACATACCCATCTCAGCCCTCGCGGTCTTGACCATGACGATGGCAAACATCTGGGCCCTGCTCCAACAGGATATAAAGAGGCTCCTGGCCTACTCGAGCATAGCCCAGATGGGCTATATGCTCATAGGGGTGGCCTCCGGGACGAGTTACGGGATCATGGGGACCTTCCTCCATGTCTTCAACCACTCTCTGATGAAGGGCCTCGCATTCCTTTCTTCAGGATCCATAGTTCATGAGGTGGGGAAGAGGGACATAGAGAGCCTCAAAGGGGTAGGCAGGATGATGCCCATCTCCACCATAACCTTCTTCATCTCCCTCCTAGGGCTCGGGGGAGTGCCATCCACAAATGGTTTCATAAGCAAGTTCATCCTCTTCAACTCGGCAATCCTTGTGGGGGCCCCCTGGCTGGCCGTCGCAGGAGTCCTGAACAGCGCTTTCAGCATGGCCTACTATCTGAGGGTGATGAAGGCCCTGATATCGAAGCCCGAGATGGAATTGGAGGCCAGGGAGGCGCCGATCCTCATGATATCGGTCACGGTGGTAATGGCCCTGCTCATCGTCCTCCTCGGCGTGTGGCCAGAGCCCGCCATAGAGTATGCCACCGAGGCCTCAAAGGCCCTCGTTGATAACATCCAAAACTACATCAGGGCGGTGGCATACTGATGGGAGAACGAAAATCCTTTATAGAGTATCCAGGGAATGAGGAAGGATATCCTCAGGAGGCCATATGATTGGGAGCTGAAGCCCTCCTCAATTATCCTGGGCCCTGGCTAAGTTGGATACTACCCATAGTCGGCGCTCTTATGATGCCACTCATAAGCAGGCTGGGCGATAGGATCAGGGATTATGCCGCTGTCGCCTTCGCCTTCTCCTCCGTCATCTGCGCGGCCTCCATGCTCCCTTACCTGTTCACGGGGAGGTATCCCGGTGAACTCACCCTGATGACATGGATAGACTTCCCAGGGCATCCCCTCAAGGTCGGCCTCTTGGTTGACCCCTTGAGCATATTAATCTCCAATGTTGTCGCCTTCATAGCCTTCCTCATAGTCGTCTACTCGGTCGGCTATATGCACGGGGACCCAAACCTTGCGAGATACTGGTTCTTCTTCCTCTTCTTCATAGGGAACATGCTCCTACTCGTCCTCTCCAACAACCTCCTACAGCTCCTCATAGGATGGGAGGGGGTTGGCCTATGCAGCTACGGGCTAATAGGATACTACTACCGGGATGAGAAGGAGAGATGGCTGGGTGGGCCTCCCCCCACGAAGATGTATCCCCCATCCCACGCCGGTATGAAGGCCTTCGTCGTCACGGGGATCGGCGACGTCTTCCTCCTCGCGGCCATATTCATAATCTTCCACTATGCTGGAACCCTGAACTTCGAGGAGCTGATCGAGACGGCCCCCGAGTGGCTCCACGCGATCTCGGCGACGCCGGGTCTCCTCTCCCTCACCGCTTTATGCTTCCTCGGCGGCCCCATAGGGAAATCCGCCCAGTTCCCGCTTCACGAGTGGCTGCCTGAGGCCATGGCGGGCCCCACATCGGTATCAGCCCTGATCCACGCCGCGACGATGGTGAAGGCGGGGGTCTACCTCGTCGCGAGGATGTCTCCGGTGTTCTACCTCGGAGGCTGGGCATACCACCTGGATGAGGCCCTCGTGTACTTCACCGCTATAGCTATCGTCGGGGCCTTCACCACATTCCTAGCGGCCTCCCAGGCGATGGTTGCTCTGGAGCTTAAGAAGGTCCTAGCCTACTCGACCATAAGCCAGATCGGCTACATGATGCTCGGCCTCGGGGTCTCAGGCCTCAGCAAGGGAGCATATCTAGCAGGCCTGACCAGCGGCGTCTTCCACCTTGTAAGCCACGCCCTATTCAAGGCCGCCCTCTTCCTATGCGCCGGGTCAGTCATACACGCCGTCGAATCCATCTACATGTCCGACATGGGAGGCCTCAAGAGGTATATGCCCATAACCCACGGCCTCATGCTCATAGCGACCCTGTCCCTGGCCGGCATCCCGCCCCTAAGCGGGTTCTGGAGCAAGGACTCGGTCTTCCTCGCATGCCTAACGGCCGGAACACCCCTATCATTAGCCCTACTAGCGGTCGCAGGCATAAGCGCGGGCATGACCTTCTTCTACAGCATAAGGTATATGAGCATGACCTTCTACGGGCATGAGAGCGAGTTCCTCAGAAACCTGTTGAGGGGGGTCCACCATCATGAAAATGCTGAGAAGGTCCATGAGCCCTCGGGAGGGCATCACCCCGAGGAGCCGAGGGAAGAACACCACGCTCCTTCTCGCGGTGAGCATGGGGCAAGGCATATTCATGAGGCCCCATGGATCATGTGGGTACCATATGCCATCCTGGTCGTGATGGTCATAGCTATGGGGCTTCTGGGCCTGGTAGGTCTCTTCAACCCCAAGCTCTCCCCTGAGGTCTTCATAGAGCATCAACTTGAGGAGATGCTTCACCATATGAATGTGGAAATCCACCCCGCCGAGGTAGGGGTCTCAACTAAGCTGACGGCCGCCATGATATCCGCAGCCATGCTCCTAATGGGAGGAGTTACAGGCTGGATATTCTACCTAGCCAGAAAGATCGACCCCTGGGCCCTCGTATCAGGTTCACCCCTTCTGAGGGGGATACACACCTTCCTCTGGAACAGATGGTACATGAACCCGGCATACTATGCCATATTCGTCGATGGTCTTCTTGATTTAAAGGAGTGGCTCTTCAGAGGGCTTGAGAGGTTAGTCTTTGACAAGATAACCCCGGCCGTTGCTTGGGCCTTCACCTCTCTCGGAGGCGCCATGTTCCGGCTGATGGAGAAGGTGGTCATAGATGATGGATTAAACAGAGGGGTACCGATGGCCGCAACTGCGATTTATCATAGAGTTAAAAGGCTACAGACCGGAATCTTAAACTATAACATATTATATATTTGCTTTACATTCCTCTTGCTAATACTTATATTGTTGTTAAGATTTGGAGGTTAGTAGTATGGCGGTATCATACTCTCTGATACAAACTCTCCTGGTCCCACTGGCCTTTGTCCCGATAACATATACTGCGGGAAAGGCTTTAGGAAAGAAGACGGGTTGGGTGGCCTTTATACCCCTAGCCTACTCATTGCTACTTCTCCTAGGCGTAGCGGCGGACATCGCTCATGCAGGGTCATATCGAGAGGTATACGGCTGGGTTCCCACGCTTGAACTATCATTCGGCCTCTTGGCTGACGGATTGAACATCTGGGTATTGATAACCATAAACCTCCTATGCCTCCTGATCAGTCTCTACAGCATACCTTACATGGAGCATAGGTTCCATGAGTGGGAGCATGAGACGGGTGAGCATGTGAGTAATCAGGCTTATGCCACTTATTACGCCCTCTATCTCCTTTACGCCGCCGGCATGATGGGAACGGTTTTGGCGACCAACCTAATCCAGTTTTATCTCTTCTATGAATTAATGCTCATACCGAGCTGGGCTATGATTAACAACTACGGCTATGGAGAGAGGGAGAGGATCGGGATGATGTACTTCCTATGGACCCATGTTGGGGCAGTTATCCTCCTGGTTGGTATTCTCTCAAGCTACTGGATAACTGGAAGCTTCGAGGTCGATTCACTACCAAAGGTAGCGACAAGCCCGATCGCGAGTTGGGTAGCCATCGCAATCCTCATAGGGTTCTTCACTAAGATGGCGGTATTCGGCCTTCACATCTGGCTCCCATACGCACATGCAGAGGCTCCTACCCCGATATCGGCCCTTCTAAGCCCCGCGATGATAGGTATAGGAGCCTATGCGGCAGCTAGGCTTGTTTTCCTCCCTCTGCAGTCGGTCATAAGTAACTTCAGCCTCATCTTCTCCATATGGGCTGTTATCACAATGACATATGGAGGGTTGATGGCCCTAGCTCAAGATGATATAAAGAGGTTCTTGGCATACTCCAGCATAAGCCAGATGGGTTACCTATTCCTCGGTCTAGCAAGCGGAGATGCGTATGGCATAGCTGGAGCGATATTCCATTACGTAAGCCATGGCATTGGGAAGTGTATCCTCTTCAGCGTCGCGGGCATACTTATCCTCAGGGTAGGTACAAGGAGCATAAGCAGGCTTGGGGGCCTAGCTGATAGGATGCCAATAACAGCCACTCTCGCCCTCCTCGGGTTCTTCATTATCGGAGGAGTACCTCCCACAATGGGCTTCATGTCTAAGATAACGATCTTCACGGGGGTATTCAATGGAGCCCTCAAGGCTTCTCCAGATCGACTAATCGTTGCAATAGTGGCTATAATAATGACCGCCCTGACGATCGGCTACTCCCTCTGGACCATAAGAAGGATCTTCTTCGGACCATTACGTGAAGAGTTCAGAGATGTTAAAGAAGCTCCCCCTCTGATGATTATCCCTCTCTTCGTTTTGGCGGTCTTGGCCATACTGGTGGGGATATATCCGAGAGTCGTCACCGATTATCTTCTAAACATAATCTCCCATTAGACGGCGAGATAGATGTAAAGGTTCAGGGCCAGCCAGTTTGGCTGGAACCGGGCCATAAAACAAAAGAAATCTGCACAAATTTTTTAATTAAGAAGATAGGAGCAATCATGAAATGAGCGTAGCCGTCGTAGGTCCATCATCCTTCGTCACATGCTTCCAGATAATAGGGGCCGTGGGATATGAGGCTGAGGATGGGGAATCGGCCGCAGAGCTCCTAGAACACCTGGTTAATGAGCAGGATTTCAAGATAATCATAATCCCCGAGAGGTTCGC
>Ga0272449_1001590_pt1 | contig 22970 bp, 22 predicted proteins | sample YNPCB0241_FD_198679 | JGI IMG/M metagenome (GOLD analysis project Ga0272449, IMG submission 198679) | Hot spring sediment microbial communities from Yellowstone National Park, WY, United States - YNP-CB-024-1 | ecosystem: Environmental > Aquatic > Thermal springs > Hot (42-90C) > Sediment... | reverse complement strand
AGCCCCGGGCGGGGGTCGAACCCGCGACCTGCCGCTTACGAGGCGGCCGCTCTGCCACTGAGCTACCGGGGCACCAATTAAGAAACAAAAACCGAGATTATTTACTTTTTACCTCGATCAGAGTTGATATTATTATTTATATAGACGCCCTTAAGATTATTTTTACATGTCTGCCAAAGTCGAAGTTTTGATAAAATCTTCAGTACTAAGATTTAGTATCCATGAAGGAGCATTTATCTACTTGATAACCGATGATCGCTACACTCAGCTTGACGGTCTTGAAGAATACTTCAACGTAGATGTTAAAAAAACTAGTCTGCTGGAGACAAATCTAGGATTTTTGCCAGTATGTAACACGGTACTAATTAGAAGTGACAAAAACATAATTGTAGATCCTGGAAACTTTCATGTGGGGATGTATGGACCGTTAAAAATAGAGCTGAGCAAAAGAGGTCTTAGCCCTAAAGACATAGACGCCGTAGTTAACACTCATTGCCATCACGATCACAACCAAAGCAATTTTTTATTCAGAGGGAAAAAACTAATTATTCATAAGAAAGAGTTAGAACTGGCTAAACAGATGTATTGGCCTGAGTATGTTGAAGCTTTCTTCGGAATTTTAGACATAGAGGATTCAATATACGACGGAATGGAGATAGCTAGAGACGTTAGGATATATGAGACGCCCGGTCACACTCCAGGCAGCATATCGGTAGTTGCTAATACACCTAGAGGGCCTGTAGCGATTCTAGGTGACACCGCTATGCTTAAAATAGACTATACGGAGAGAAAGTTATCACATTGGTATTCAGACGAACAGAAGAGACAAATCAATATGAGCATGGATAGGATTTCATCTATGAATCCAGCGATGATAATTCCTGGACATGACGAGCCTATTTATTTAAAAATATAATTTCTTTATCCCTTTATGGCTCCCTCGACTATTCCTTTAACAATGTATCGCTGGAATACCAGGGTCAATATTATAACTGGTAGGATGCTATAGATTCCTGCGGCTGACATTTGTCCTATTTCAATATCATAGGTTGATCGGTATCTTCCTAGAGCAGTCGTAATCATTACTGTGCGGTTCGTCATGATCAATGGTGTTAAGAACTCATTCCATGATAGTATAAACGCATATATGAATGTTGCAACCAGTCCCGGAATAGCTAACGGCATTATAACTCTTCTCAATGCTGAGATTTTAGAACATCCGTCTATCCATGCTGCCTCCTCTATTGATGGCGGTATGGTCTCAAAAAAGGATTTTAGTATTAATGTGGCGAATGGTGTGATCCACACCGAATAGGGAAGGACTAATGATAGGTAGGTGTCGAGCAAATTAAGATACTTCATTATTATGAATATTGGTATTAGGAAGAGCATCGCTGGAAGCATATAGAAGGACAGTAACGAGGTTAGAATGTGTGCTTTATATGGAAATCTCAGTCTAGCTAATGCATATGCGGCTAGGCTTGCTAGCAACATGCTTAGCGCTGCAGCCCAAATCGAAACTATGAAGCTATTAATTATTCCCTGAAAGACGGGGACAGGATGTTCTGGTTTCAGTACTTCTATATAATTTTTAAGGGACGCTGTAACTGGTATCCAATTAAATGGTTTTGAGAAGAGCTGGGCCCTGCTAATGACGCTCATCAAAAATAAAGTGTATAATGGGAACATTATGACCAGTGCTACTGCGATAGCTGCGATGTATATCAGCAATTTATTTAAAACCCTATTGGGAGTGGCCATTGTCCTCACCTTTCTGACCTTTTTGAGACAAGATAATAGTATCCAATAACTACTATAGATGTGAACAGAGCTAGTAGGTATGCAAGGGCTGAGCCGTATCCATATCGTAAGAACTCAAACGCCTGTCTATATATCCAAAGATTCATAACCGTAGTACCTGCAGCTCCACCTTTTATTAAAGCCCAAATCTCATCAAAAACCTTTGTCGTCCATATTATCTGCATGAAGATAACCGTTAAAAGTACTGGTCTTATTGCTGGAAGGGTTACATGCCTAAATCTTTGCCAAAAGTTAGCACCATCGACCATGGCGCTTTCGTAAAGTTCTCTCTGGACGGTCTGGAGTCCCGCTAATATGAAAAGTGTCATGAATGGGATGTTTCGCCATGTGACTGCGAGACCTGCAGAAAATATGGCTAATAGTGGGTCCAATAGCCATATAATGTATCTGTCAATCAACCCTAGTTGACTTAATAATGCATTTAACGTACCGACCTGTGGATGGTAAATCAATGTCCATGTTGTTCCATTTACTATCGGTGGAATAGCCCAGGGTATTAGAACTAGAGCACGTAAAAATCCTCTGCCCTTAAACTCTTGACTCAACAATATTGCAATTCCTAAAGAAATTGCTACTCCTAGACCAGTTACAATCAAAATTAGTAAAAATGTTTGATTAAACGAAGCGATCCAGTCGGGGTCTCTAAATGACCGTATATAATTATCCAAGTTTGAACTAGGTAAGTTGATTATGACTTCGAATAAGTTTTCGCTGATATCTCTTTTCTGAAAACTCATTAAGAACGTAATTAGCGTCGGAATAAAATATAGTCCAATCACTAACGTAGCAGCAGGTATCAGAAGAATAATTGCTAACTTCGTATCACTGTGGTGTTGCTTAACCTTCATACTCATCACCCTGTCATTAATTCTATGAAAAAATATCTGGCAAAGTGATTATGAAGTATATGTTTCTCGTTCTTCCTTTATTCTTCTCGCTGCGTCATCCATTGCTTGTTGTGGTGTCTTTTCTAACCGGAGGGCCGCGTGTATCTCCTTCCTTAGGATGTCTGTCCATCTTTCCCAGTCTGGAGTCCAAAAGGCGCTATGCGGATACTCGTATGATATTCTTATAACTGGTGCCTCATACATTGTTTTCGTTATGTCTGGATCTGTGAGCAATGATTTGTATATTGGCGCCCATACTCCATGAAGTCCTTGACGCCTCTGCATGTCAAATGAGGTTACATGCTCGAGCCATAGCAGTCCTGCCTCTACCCCATTGGGCGCAAACTTAGACACACCAAAGAACTCAGTTCCATCTAGCGAGGCAGTAGTTTCTTTTGCGAAGTTTGGTGCAAATCCTGTCTTGCCGACTATTTTTGATTGTTCAGGGTTTTCTGCTACGTGAGTGACGAATGGCCAAGTTATCACCATTGCCACGTTACCTTGCAAGTATCCAGGTAAGAAGTCAAATACCCAGTTGTATGTCAGTGAAGCAGGATCGATACATTTATGCTTATGTAATAAATCGACCATCCATTGTAATGCCTCGACAGCTGGTTTTTGGTTCATCGCAGGCTCGCCCCAAGGCTGATTCTTAGTCGTGTCCATTAGTTTTCCTCCAAACATTTGTGCAAATATCGAATATTGAACGACGACTTCATAGCCCCATTGATCAATATATCCCCAGAATTGTACTCCATCTTTCATATACGTGGTTGCTTTGGCATATTCGACAAATTCGTTTATCGAGTTTTTAGTCTTCCACCATTCATAAGGCCTTTCTGGATCAAGTCCAGCTTCTTTTAATAGTTCCTTGTTCCATTGGAGGATCGGGCATCCGATTTTGTCCGGAACTGCATATATTCGGCCCTTATATGTAGCTGCCTCCCACACGTCTGCTATTGCTCCTCTATCAGGGCCAAACAAACGGTTTACCCAATCTGTTAGGTCTACTAGCCATCCCCTATCAGCCATTTCCTGAACCGTAGTGGCCCAGAGTTCTAAAGAGTCGTACGGAGAGGTACCAGCCCTATGTGCAGCGATGTACTTATCTCTACTCTCCGCCGCTACTACTGTTTCAAACACAACAGGCACGCCAAATCTCGGCTCAAAGAATGGAGCCATAACTTTTCTCGGCACGTCTTCATAATGTGAGAAGACGGCGACTCTAACCTCTTTTGGACGCTTTTCAGGAGCAGTAATAGTCCTTTCAACAGTCCTCTCAACTGTGACCGTACTCGTAACTCCAGGCTGAGTAACAGTAGCGCCCGGGGCTGTCACCGTTCTCACTACCTCTTTTGGCGCAGCTTGAAGACCAGCGAAATATCCGCCGACCCCAGCCCCGACTGCAACTACAGCACCAATTGCTACTTTTGCAGAAGTCGAAAGTGCAGCTCTACGAGTTAACTGGTTGCTCCGGTCTTTATAAAATTTGTTCATACATTTAATAAAGATTTAGGAAATATTTAAGCCTTAATTTAACTATTACTTATCTTTTTTTATTGCTCAGCGCTCAAGATCTTCTTCACTGGTCAGACTGGCCAGACACATCATCGCTGATACTGAAATAGTAGTAGAGATTTTTATATTTTTATTACTCTTGTGGTTCGTCAACCATTTTTATCTTTAGCTGTAATGGCATGTGTCTTCTGCTCGTTGAGATGTATATTACGTCCTCGTTCCTTATTCCAGCATCAGCGATTAGTTGGTCGTCGTTTAGTCTCTTTGTGCCGTATAGTATCTCTGGGTCTGGAAAGCTGTATCTGAGCGCTATCAGTTCCTTGAGCGTCTGAACTGTCCACTCCCGATGTACGTCGATTATCTGTATCTGCTCCTCCAAGTCTCCGCAGACTACGCAGTTCTTCATCCTGACGAGCCTCACCCTCGTCAGCCTCGAGTTTAGCGCGTCGTAAACGAAGAGCCCGGTGTCCGGCTCACCCAGCTTACCCCGATGGAGGAGCTTCACTATCTGAGTAGTCATGAGGCCGGCGATGGTGGCTGACACGCTCTGGATCGCGGGCGACTTAGGCTTGAGCCGCTCCCTCACCTCGAGTATCAGGTCCCTCAGGTGGGGCGACAGCTCGTCCGCGATGCTCTCGATCTTGCTGTACTTCAGGTCGTAGACTGTCTTGATGTTGAGTTTGAAGAGCTCCTCAGCCACCTCCTGACTAATGTTTACTCCCTGCTCCGCTAAGTCCTTCATGAGCTCCTCTGGCTTTCTCCTCCTCAACGTGCACTCGGCGAGCCTCTCCTCACGCGGTATCAGGTTCTCTCCATGACACTCTAGGCAGGCAGTCTTCCCCGGAATTACTACCTGTACATTTCCATAGAAGCCCTCGATACTTCCATCCACCATCGGCTTCCCCAGAGAGACCGTCAGAGAGTTTAGCCACCTCCTCACGCCCCAGCTATCAAGGCAGGAGCAGACAACGTCTACTTGCTCGAATACCTCCTCGGGTAGCATCCGGACGTCCGAGTTATAATGCACCACCTCCACGAACCTATTCATGTTCTTGACCTTCTGGGCGGCCACCTCGCTCTTGTGCTTCCCAATGTCCTCCTCAGTAAACAACATCTGCCTGCTGAGATTGCTTAGCTCCACCACATCGTTATCAATCAGCACTAGTTTCCCAACGCCCATCAGTGCTAGGTTTTTTGCAACTTCGCATCCAAGTGCGCCTACGCCGACTATCGCGACGGACCCATTCTGAATTAGGGCCTGGTCCCATCCAGGCGCTCTGGCCTGCCGGTCATATCTCTCTAGCGATTCAGGATGCATGGTCGCTATAGATAGACGGATGAGCTTTCAGGCGTCGCGTAGATGCTTATGTACTGCCTAACCCTAGCGATGAACCGCTCAGGCCAGTTCTTCATCTCGTGTGCCGCCCACGCGTTAAGCGGATCGTCTGGGTTAGGATTGGCCAGGAGGTTTTTCAGCGCTTCGATAACCGAGACTACATGCATGTTCGGGTACCAGTCTTTATTCAGTATGGATTCGCAGATCCTCGCGGGCACCTCGTCCGTAAAGTTTGGGTGCCAGATCCTCGTATGCCAGACCACCTGCGGAGGCGTGAAGGGAAAGGTCCTCTGCAGAAAGATCTCGACCACGAATACTCCGCCCTCATAGATGCCTGTCCCGATTATCGTCCCCTTATAGTGTGTCAGGTCGCCATAAACAGCGTCGAAGGTAGGCTCATAATTCCTGATCAGTTGGTACTCCTGTGCCAGGCGCTTTTCCCACTTCGCCTGGGAGAGCATGCCTACCTCCGACGACTCCATGGCTAACCACCGACAGTCCTAGTGATCAATACTAGCTTGTCTCCTTCAGCCACTCCGGCCGAGGCGAGCGTCTCAGTATCGTTTAATGCTCTGCCCTTGTAGGTCAGCCTCGTATCGTCAGGCCTAAGCTTCTTCATCGCGCAGACCCTCATCTTTATTGCGCCTATACTAGCCGTCGCTGGCACGTCCAACTCTATTGGCGGGCCGCCACCAACCGCCGGCACAATCCGGATCTTCAAATTTACCCCAACGGTTTTTAGCCAGTGGCATATAAAAACGTTAACTTCACCCACGGCCTACGCATTCGATGTAGTAAGTGTAGCGAAAGAGAGGCTTAGAGGTATTTCGAGGGGAGTTTCTATGGGATACTCGTGTAGTTGCTCGAAAAGCCGAGTTTATAGGCAAGTTCAACATATATATCCAGAAGAGTTGCGGGTAAGAATATTTCCGGTAGCGCTGGGAAAGATCATCTATCACGCGTCTTCTAATCCTAGCGTTGAGGTTGCGGGACTTCTCTTGGGCAAAGAGTCGAGGGGAGCGGTGGAGGTCTGGGACGCAGTCACGGGCCCCCAAGAGGGCCACGCAGGATACGTAAAGCTCAACGAGGAAGTCATGGCTATGGTCGCGGAAAAGCTGCTCGCGCTCGGACTCGACGTCTACATAGTTGGCTGGTACCACTCACATCCTGGGTACGGTCTATTCCTCTCGGCGGTTGATGTTCGTACGCAGCTAGCTTATCAGGCACTATACTCAAAGTCGATAGCGCTGGTGATAGACCCCTCAAAGTTCTTACAGACTGGAGACATATCCAACATAGCGTTTAAGGTCTTCAGGATAGACGGCGAGGCGGGAGTCGTGGAAGTGCCAACATCCATCGGAATGGACAGAAGAAAAGTGCTAGAATCTACACTCGCGGCACTAAAGGGATTAAACATCGAGAATACATTCTTACTTGAAAGGCCGCCGCTAGTGTTTGGAAGAGCCAGACAGGCCTTGGCCGACGTGAGCAAAAAGATATTCAGGCGAGAAGTGGTGAGAAGAAATGAGTGAGAAGAAAAAGATAGTAATTAAGAGGAGATTATTGGAGCCGTTTCCAGAGACAACGACTACCCCACCAGCAGAGGGAGAAAAGCCAGAGGAGAAGATGGAAGGTACTAGTCCCCAACAAGAACAGCCATCCCAGAGCATAAGTAAGCCCCTCGACCTATCCATAGTCGATACAGCAATTGAGAAGTTTAACGAGCTGATGAGCAAGATAAACGAGATCAAGAACAGGGATAAGACGATGCAGAAGGTTTTCCACAGGCAGGACTTCGTAGACCTCAGGGTAGTCAAGAAGAAGCTAGACGAGCTGACCAACATGAAAAGCGAGGTATTGGCCGGCGCGGGGCCGATCGAGAACCTCCTCAACGAGGCAGTCGCAGCGCTTGAGTCGGAGATGGTGAGGCTTGAGGAGCAGCTCTTTGAAAAGCTGGTCGAAATCGAGTCGTTGAGGGATTCAGAGGAAAAGGCAGAGGCCGATAAGTCGATTATTGATAGACTCGAGCAGGAGGCAGACGTGATTCGTGAAAATATATCTTCAGTCAATAAGCGAATATCTGACCTTCAATCAAAGATAGAGCAGCTTAAGTCGCTTCCACAAACCATTAATGAATTGACGACAAGCGACGAGGTCGCTGAGCTCCTTCTCAAAGACCTAATATCTAGGTTTAAGGACGAGGCGAGGGTAAACTCTGCGATTGAGAAAGTCATGCAGGACGAGTCAGTTCCAAGACAATACGCAATCATATATCTATGGAAGAGACTTTACAAGCCGAGAGTCTCCTAAAGCGTGGGGAAACACTAAAATAGTGTTTTACTTTTTATGACGTTAAAGACTGGATTTGTTTAGCGTGCTGCAAATTCCGGGAGTCGAGGAGTTCATCTTCGCAGTTGTAAGCAATGTCCTCCACCTTATTGCTCCCTTCATGCTAATAATAGGCACCATCCTCGCCTTTGCTGGGCGTAAACTCGTTAAGCTACTCGTATTTTTCGCCGGGGGATTGCTTGGAGGAGCGATGGCCTACTGGCTAACACTGAACCCGTTCGGCGAGAACGTGGCGTTGATTATCGCCGTGGTTGGCTTTGTGGGTGTTGGTCTCCTATGCGTGGCCTTCATCCCGATAATCTTCGGCATATCGCTGGGATTCGTGGCTTACTACATCGCTGACCTCCTAGCCCTAAACATGTTGATCGGAGTCATCGCGGGAGTAGCCGGTTTTGTCTTGGGAATCTTCCTGTATAATCACGTCCTCTCAATAGTTACGGGCGTCGTCGGCGGCGCCTTGATACTTCAGGGACTCGTATCTCTCGGAATACCGACGTACATTTCATTGCTAGTGGCATTTTTAATGATGGTGGTTGGGACGATTTTCCAGCTACGGCAATTATCAAAGAAGTAGTATTATGACAGATCGTAGGCGACGTATAGTTAAATAGAGGGGTGAGCGTCTTTTTCTCGTCTGCCCAAAACCATACACAGGGGCAGCTTGCTCAATAATAATTATTGACTCGGGGAAAGAGGCATGTTGAACAAACTGAGGGACGAGATTTTCAACTACCTAGCCAGCATAGGTAAGGGAGAGAGGATAGCGACGAGGATAGACTTCGAAGGCCCAAGACTAGTCATCTACACAGATAAGCCTGAGATATTTGCGGAGAGAAACAAGGTAGCGAAGGAGCTCGTCAACTTAATCAAGAAACGAGTGATCATTCGGCCGGACGAGTCGATCAGAAAGCCCGTAGAAGAGGCAAAAAAGACGTTGGAGGAGTTTCTTAGGGGCGTCGAGTATTCTGAGTATTTTGACGAAAACTTCGGCGAGGTAATGATCGAGAGCAAGGATCCACGCGTCTATAAAATACTCGACCAATCCACGACTTCTCTGATTGAACAGAATATCGGTTGGATAGTGAATGTGTATAGGAGTCCGCTTCTACCATCCAAGACTGTCGAGAAGATGAAGCGATACATATTTGGAGACACTGAGAGACGCGTCGAGATACTGAGAACGATCGGTGAGAGGGTTTTCAGAGATCAGCTATTCGAGCCGGGCGAAGTGACTGTGACGGTCCTGGGCGCTGGAATGCAGGTGGGCAGGTCTGCATTCCTAGTAAGGACTAGGGAGAGCCAGGTCTTGCTCGACTGCGGAATTAACGCTGGAGCTTCAAAATACATCGATATGCTTCCAAGGTTTGACGTTTATCCAGAACTGGTAGACTCCCTAGACGCAGTAGTCATAACTCACTCTCACATGGATCATCACGGAGCTTTACCGCTTCTATTCAAGTACGGATACAGAGGGCCTATCTACATGACTGAGCCAACTCTTCCCCTCCTATTGATGGAGCAGCTTGACTACGTGAATCTGGCTGGAAAGGAGGGGTTCTTCCCACTATACACCGAGAATGAAGTTAGACTGTTAGCCCAATATGCAGTGACGCTGAAGTACGGCGTGGTAACCAACATCACGCCCGACATCAGGCTGACCTTCTACAACGCTGGACACATTATGGGCTCGTCCATAGCCCACCTCCACATAGGAGAGGGATTCCACAACCTCGTGTATACGGGCGACTTCAAGTTCGAGAAGACGCGCATGCTCGACCCAGCCACATCTAAGTTCCTTAGGCTTGAGTCCCTCATAATCGAGAGTACGTATGGAGCCACGCCCGTGCCATACACTCGTGAGGAGAGCGAGAAGATGGTCGCGGACTACATTGGTAGGACGATTCAGCGGGGAGGCGTCGTGATCATTCCGGTGCCATCGGTTGGGAGGGCTCAGGAAATAATGCTGGTGCTTAAGAATCTCTTCGAGTCTAAGCAGATCCCCGAGACCCCGATATTCCTCGACGGATTACTCATCGAGGCTACGGCGATACATACCATGTATCCTGAATACCTCTCGGAGGAGCTTCAGAGAGAGATAGAGGAGCATGGAAACGTATTCTTGTCAGAGTACTTCACAATCGTGAAGAGCCATCAGCACAGGGATGAAATACTGCAGAGCAGGGAGCCCTCAATAATAATCGCGACCTCAGGCATGCTTGAGGGCGGCCCCGTCCTGAAATACTTCAGAGAATTCGCTGGAGATGGAAAGAACCTGCTTCTATTCGTCAGCTACCAGGTAGAGGGGACGCTTGGAAGAAAACTACTGAAGGGGATGAATGAGGTCCAGATGATCAACGAAGATGGGAAGCAGGAGATCGTCAAGGTCGCCCTAGAGATACAGAAGGTGGACGGCTTCTCTGGACATTCCAGCAGACAGCAAATCATCAATTACATCAGGAGAATCTCGCCCAAGCCAAAGCAGATACTCTTTGTCCACGGAGAGCCGGAGTCAACCACAAGCATCGCCTCAACCGTTAAGAAGATGGTGCCCGCAGAGATCTACACGCCAAAAAATTTAGAGACGATAACACTTACCTGAGTTCTAAAATGTTAAAATCTCGCGAATATGCTTAGTAGTTATGCCTGCCCACATAAAGGCAGAGAAGGGACAGATAGCTGAGAGAGTTGTCGTCGCGGGTGATCCAGCACGCGTAGAACAGCTCTCAAGAATGATAAAGAACGCCCAGCTAGTCAACACTAATAGGGGCTTCATCGCGTATACTGGAACCCATAATGGATTAGGGGTGACGGTTGCCTGCCACGGCATTGGCGGGCCCTCGTCGGCCATAGTTTTTGAGGAGCTAGTCTCGCTGGGCGCAAAGATAGTAGTGAGACTCGGCACAGCCGGCGGGCTGAGGAGAGGGATTAGGAGGGGAGAGTTCATAGTTCCCACGTTTGCTGGACATGTCTCTGGGCCCCTGGTCCAGTACTGTAGGTGGATGCCTCCATGCACAGCTCCAGACCTCGAACTAACACTAGTAATCTTGAGCGAGCTGAAGAAGAGAAACATTACGCCACACGTAGGACCCGTGTTTAGCAACGATGCATTCTACGCGGAGAGTAAGGGTCTAGCTGAGGAGCTCTCATCGCTTGGATACATCGGCATAGAGATGGAGTGCGCGACAATCTTTGGGCTAGGAATGATTCGAGGAGTGAGGACGGCGTCACTACTAGTTGTCTCAAACAATCTCGTGGAGGCGACGGAACTAGCAGGCGCGGAGGAGCTTAAACCATACGTGGAGATTGCTGGACTCGCCGTCCTAGACGCAGTCACGAGAACCTCGACGAGATAGCGGTGTGGTTCAGTCAGGCGAAGTAGTCCTCTAGCTGGTGGTCCCTCTCTGGCTGAGTGTATGACCGGTGGTGAGACTCGCCATTATCGATTATTAGCCTGCCATAGACGCCGTCGTATCCCGGGACTATTCTCAACTCGTTATTCCTCATCTTCTTGATCAGGCCCGCGAGTGACTGGTCTGCGGCCTTGGCTATTGTCTCTATGGGCACGTTTAGCAGTATCTCGTACTCTGGACCGAGCTTGTTGACGAGCTCCACGTAGATCTCCCAAATCTTCCTTGACTGGAGCTTAGACTCGACCGTGTAGTCGATGTCCAGCGAGAGCGCTATCAATTCTTGGAGGGGCAGGATGTACTTGAAGTCTATGGAGCCCGCTGGCCTGTATCCCATCTCTCTGTCTGCGAGCTCTTCAACCCTATCCTCCACGCCCTTCGTCAATTTTCTACCACACCTCGGACAGCGGTAGTTCAGCTTCTTCGCCTCGGCTGGCGGAACCGGCCCGACGCCGCACTTCCTGTGCCCCGACCAGTGGTACTTCCCGTAGCTCGGAGGCACTTCAAGCGTCATCAGGACCTTACTCGGATCCTTATTCCTCATCGCTTCAATCATCTCACGATAGCTTGGCTTTTCCAACTCTAGCACTACTGCCTCTCTCCCAATCCTGAATGGGTATGGGCTGTGAGAGTCCGACGAGCTTATCAATAGGTACTTGTCGAGCCGGCTGACGCGCCAGTTCATGAGCGGGTCGCTGCTCAGGCCCGTCTCGATCGCATATATGTATCGAGACATGTCTTCATAGCATTCTTCAATCCTATCGACGCCGCCGATCGCGCCGAATATCGACCACCAAGGAGTCCAAGCATGGGCCGGAAAAACGAAGTTCTCCTGATCAAGCTTCATCACTATTTCTACCAACTCAGCTGGGCTAACATTCAGTACTGGCCTGCCGTCGCTCGAAACGTCTCCAAACCTTCCGAGAAGGTCTGATAGCTGTTCGGCCACGTCGAGGCTCGGCATCAGTATTACGTGATGAATCCTCCTAGTCTTTCTATCGTACTCATGCATGGTCGCGACCTCTACCTGGGAGACGAAGAGGGGCGAGTCTGGGCCGCCCCTGATGGCTAAAAATCCAGAATCGCTGAGTTCCACCAACTCTTCTTTGAGCTCCCTCATCCAGCTCGGGTGGAGTGCGTCTCCAGTGCCCATTAGGTTGAGCCCCTTCAGCCTCGCATAGTACGCGATCTCTCTTAGAGTCATTCTCTCAGAAGTGGCGCCGCTATACCTCGAGTGAATGTGGAGGTCTGCGTATATTCTCAACGATTCTTCGCATATCTAATCTTCGGCAGGCTATATATGCAATAACCTAGACCACATTCTCGCTAAAGAAGGTTTAAATGCAGATGGACTGCTCATATGGACGAGAAGCTTGTCAGTAGACATTTCGTTAAAGATACTTGGGAAGTCGCTCGGCGGGACCGTCCTGGTAAAGCTGAGGAATGGAAAGCTAATCAGAGGACTTCTCCAGGGCTATGACCAGCACATGAACCTAGTCCTAGACGGCGCTGAGGAGATACAGAGCAACGGAGCAACGTTAAAGCTCGGAGTCATTATAGTGAGGGGAGACAACATAGTCATGGTCTCTCCCGCCGTGTTAAAGAAGGAGGAGCAGACGGGGTGAGCAGAGAGAGATGAAGGGCACACCGTCAATGGGCAAGTTCAAGACACCCACGCATACGAGATGCCGTAGATGTGGCAGACGTTCCTTTAACTATCATAGGAGGAGATGCGCGCACTGCGGGTTCGGAGAGACTAAGACGTGGAGAAGCTATAGATGGATGAAGAGTTTGAAGGAGAGGTCCTAATCTAGGCTGGACATTCTAGGCGAGCCTACTCAACATTCGTCTCAATACGTATGGAAGTATTCCACCGTTGGTGTAGTATTCGACCTCGGCCCAGGTCTCGAGCAGGGCAGTCGCCTTGAAGACAATCTTCAATTCGCCTCTCTTTGCCACTACTCTCAGCTTCTTCCTCGGCGTGAGTCCCTCGGATATTCCCTCGACGTCATAGAGTTCTGTCCCGTCTAGTCCCAGCTCTCTCCAGCCCTCGCCTGGCTCGAACTGGAGCGGCAGGACACCCATGCATATTAGGTTGCTCCGGTGTATCCTCTCATAGCTCTCAGCTATGACGGCCCTGACGCCGAGGAGCCTGACTCCCTTGGCCGCCCAGTCCCTAGAGCTTCCGGCGCCGTACTGCTTGCCCGCAATGATGATGAGGGACGTGCCCTCCCTCTGGTATCTCTGTGCTGCGTCGAAGATCGTCATCCTCTCACCGCTCGGAAGATGAATCGTGTACCAGCCCTCCACTCCTGGCAGTAGGTGGTTCCTGAGCCGGGCGTTCGCGAATGTACCCCTGACCATGACCTCGTGGTTTCCCCTCCTCGCACCATAGGTGTGGAGCTCCGTTGGGTCGAGCCCGAAGCCCCTCAGGTAGGCTCCGGCCGGACTGTGCAGTGGAATCGCGCCTGCCGGCGATATGTGGTCGGTCGTCACCCTGTCTCCAAGCAGTACGAGAACCCTCGCATTCCTGATGTCGGAGGGAGCCTCGATGGCTTGCTTGAAGCCCTCAAGGAATGGTGGCTTCCTGATGTATGTAGAGCCTAGGTCCCAGCTGTAGACCTCGCCTGATGGAGCGGGCAGAGACTCCCAAAGCTCATCACCCCTGAAGATCTCCTCGTAGAGCTTGACAAACGTCTGGGGAAGCACGTGGCTCATCTCCATCTCTTCGATCTCCTCCCTGCTGGGCCAGACGTCGCTTAGGAATACTGGCCTGCCGTCGGCGTAGCCCAGGGGCTCGTTGGTCAAGTCGACGTCGAGCCTCCCAGCGATCGCGTAGGCGACGACGAGTAGCGGCGAGGCTAGGAAGCAGGCACGGACCTGTGGATGGATCCGGCCCTCAAAGTTTCTGTTGCCGCTAATCACTGCGCAGGCGTATAGGTCGTGCTTTTCAATCGCTTCGCCTACCTCCCTGATCAGTGGCCCGCTGTTGCCGATGCACGTCGTGCATCCATAGCCCACGACGTGGAATCCCAGCCTCTCTAGGTATTGAAGCAGACCAGAACTCCTGAGATACTCGGCCACGACCCTGGATCCCGGTGCTAGGCTTGTCTTCACGTATGGCTTCACCGAGAGCCCCCGCTCCACTGCCTTCTTCGCCAGCAGACCCGCGCCTATCATGAGTGAGGGATTGGAAGTGTTTGTGCAACTCGTGATGGCCGCGATCACTACTGCGCCGTCCCTAATAACGGCTCCGCCGCCCTCGAGGTCGAGGCGGTACTCGCTACTGTCGATGCCTGTTCTTCTCTCCCTATACTTTTTGATCTCCTCCTCGATGACTTCTCTCACTTGTCTAAGCTTTATTCTATCCTCTGGGTTTGCTGGGCCTGCGATTGATGGCTCGACGTCTGAGAGGTCTATCTCGACGACCTCGCTGTAGACCTTCTCGTCGCCGTAGTCCTCCAAGAATAGTCCTTGCGCCCTACAGTAGATCTCCACGGCCTTGACGTGGCCCCGTGGTCGCCCGGACTTTAGGAGATAATCAATGGTCTGGGCATCGACTGGGAAGTATCCTATGGTTGCTCCATACTCTGGAGCCATGTTCGAGACTGTAGCCCGGTCAGGAACCCTAAGCAGCTCGACGCTAGGGCCGAAAAACTCCACGAACTTTCCGACGAGGCTTCTCCGTCTCAGCGTCTCAGTCACGGCCAATGCTAGGTCTGTCGCGGTGGCTGTTCTTTGAAGCTCGCCGACAAGCTTCACGCCAACCACTCCGGAGAGTGATAGGTGGTAGGGCAGTCCGAGCAGGGCTGCCTCCGCCTCTATTCCCCCGACGCCCCAACCAGCGACTCCAAGCCCGTTAACCATCGTGGTGTGAGAGTCTGTGCCGAGGACAATCTCAGGAAACCCAATTAACTTATCCCCACGCCTCTCCACGTTGATTATTTTTGTGAGGTACTCGATGTTGATCTGGTGCACTATTCCCTTGCCGGGCGGAACAACCCTGAAGTTCTTGAAGGCGGACTCAGCCCACTTGAGAAAAACGTACCTCTCCCTATTCCTCCGGTACTCGGCCTCAATGTTAAGCCTATATGCATCATGCGTGCCGAAGTGGTCGACGCTTACTGAGTGGTCGATGACGAGGTGGGCCGGAATGATTGGGTTGACGACCGATGGGTCGAGCCCCATCTCTAGGATGGCGTCCCTCATCGCGGCGAGGTCGACCAGCAGTGGAACTCCAGTATAGTCCTGGAGAAGAATCCTCGACGGGTAGAGTGGGACCTCGATGGTTGACTCGCACCTCCCCGACAGCCACTCAGCGAAGCGCCTGATAGTCGACTCGCCTATCAGATCTCCATCATAATTCCTCACGAGGTTCTCGAGTAAGACCTTGGCAGAGTAGGGCATCTTCGAGACATCCCTCACGAGCCCCATGCCCTCAAGCTCGTGGAGGTCAAAGATTGATAGGCGGCCGACCGGCGTCTCTATCGCTTTCACCGCCTCGACTATTCCCACCCTATCCATCCCTAATGCTGATGATTATCCTCAGGCAATAATTTAAACAGTTACATATAACAACAGGCAGCCAAGCACTAACCAATGAGCATTCATGTCTCGAACTGCTCGGAGCTGAGTCAAGACCCAGCGATGTATACGAAATGGGGCAGCTCCCTCCCAAATATCTCGATCGCCAATCTTACTGCGTCTGGCGAGCCTGGGAGGGCTATGACTATTTTCTTGTTTATTGTTCCTGCGGTGGTCCTGGTCATCGCTGCTGGTGGGCCGATCCTCTTGTAGCTCTCGATCCTAAGTATCTCTCCGAACCCCTCTATCTCCTTCTCCATCAGTGGTCTGACCGCCTCTATCGTCAGGTCCTTCCTCGAGAGACCGGTCCCGCCAGTAATTATGACGACGTCTGAGCCCCGTGATATCGCCTCGAATAGTTTCTCCCTAATCATGGCCACCTCATCATTAACGATGCCTAAGTACTCAACCTCGTAGCCCATGTCTTTCAAGAGGTTAACCGCAGTCATTCCAGAATCATCCACTACCTCCTCGCCCCTCTGCATCTTCAAGTATCTGGACGTACTGGCCGTCATGACGGAAACCTTGAGAGTCCTCGGTGACTTAGATCTATGCTGCTCTACTGCTCCCACGTCTGAGAAAAGGCCCGCCTAAAATTTAACAGTATTGCATTTATCAAAGATGCGGAATTTAGCGTGTCTCTATCTTGATCTCGTTAGGCATGTTCAGGTTTATATCTGAGAAGCAACATAGCCAACGACAGGTGGTTAGGACTAGGCAGACTGGCAGGTCTCATATGTCGTGAATGTGGGACCGAGCATGGACACGTCCTCGCTCACGTCTGTCATGAATGCTTCGGAGCACTAGAGACGACCTACGACTACGAAAACATCGAGCTGGACAGGAATAAAATCGAGACAAGGGAGTCCACGATGTGGCGGTACAGGGAGCTCTTGCCGATAACAGATGACAACTGCGTCGTGAATCTCGGCGCGGGCTTCACTCCCCTGATAAGGTCTGACAAGCTGGCAAGGAGAATAGGCGTCAGGAGACTTTACATCAAGAACGACACACTTAACCCCACGTATAGCTTCAAGGACCGGCCCGCCAGCATCGCTGTCTCAAAGGCAAGGGAGTTCAGACTCAGGATCGTCGGATGCGCCTCCACCGGAAACTTGGCAAGCGCAACAGCGGCACACGCAGCCGCTGCAGGGCTGAGATGCGTAGTCTTCATGCCCGTCAGCGTCGAGGAGGAGAAGATTAAGCAGGCCTCGATCTATGGTGCCGAGATACTGCTCTTGAAAGGCACGTATGACGATGTTAACAGAGTCGCGGCGTTGGCCGCGGATAGGTATGGATTAGGAGTCGTGAACGTGAACCTGAGGCCATACTACGTCGAGGGCTCAAAGACCATGGGTCTAGAGATAATTGAGCAGCTGGGATGGCGGCTGCCCGACAGAATAATAGTCCCAACAGCGAGCGGAGCCCTACTCTCAGCCATCTATAAAGGAATAGAAGAGGCGGAGAAAATAGGGCTGATTAAAGAATCCACGGTCGCCATGACTTGCGCGCAGCCCTCGGGATGCTCACCCATCGTCGAAGCATTCAAGAAAAACCTCGACGAAGTACCTCCGGTTAGGAGCCCATCCACAATCGTGCAGAGCCTCGCGATCGGAGATCCCGGAGACGGCTACCAAGTACTCAGAGTCGTGAGGAAGACCGGCGGCGCCTGCGAAGCAGCTACTGACGAGGAGACGCTCGAGGCTATGAAGATGCTTGCCTCGGACGCTGGGATATTTGCTGAGCCGGGCGGAGCGATCTCCATAGCTGTGCTGAAGAGGCTGGTTGATCAGGGCGTCGTGGATCGTGACGAGGAGGTGGTCTGTTGCGTGACGGGCAGTGGTCTCAAGACCATCGACGTAACGCCCATCACTCAGAACATTCATAGAGCAGAAGCAAAGTTCGACTCCGTGAGCGCTGTGCTTAGCTACGTCGCAGCCGCATCCTGAGACCAATACATTTCACTTTGGTTTAAACTCGTTATTTATATAAATCAGCATCTACTTCTCAGAGACATGGCCAAGATAAAGGTCCTGGTTACCGCTGCCCTCTCAACCTACATGAACGGAGACAGGGAGATAATGCTCGAGGCGCAGTCCGTCAAGGATCTGATAGAGAAGCTCGTTGCGAGGTACGGAAAGAACCTGGCCTCTAGGCTGCTCGACGAGAACGGCAGGCTCCGACGATTCATCAACATATACGTAAACGATAGGAATATCAGGGTAGACGAGACAGACGTCGAGTTAAAGGACGGCGATCAGGTGCTGATACTGCCCGCCGTAAGCGGAGGCATAATTGCTCATCCATTTCTTTTAGAGTAAGACTTGGACGTGAGGCCTTAAGTGTCATAATTTATTAATCTCCTCAATTCATTAATCTGGTTGGATGAGCAAACCCGTAGACTTGGGCTCGATAAAGGAGGGCGGAAACATCGTCATCGATGGCGAGCCCTGCAGAGTAGTGGAGGTTGAGAAATCTAAGCCTGGAAAGCATGGCTCAGCCAAGGTTAGGCTTGTGGCCATCGGAATATTCGACGGCGTTAAGAGAAGCCTAGTTGGTCCGGCGGACCAGAGAGTGGAGGTGCCGATCATAGAGAAGAGGAGTGGACAGGTAGTCTCGGTGGGCGAGACAGTAAGCGTGATGGATAAGGAGACACTCGAGATTGTTGAGGTGCCCGTCCCCACTGATTCAACTTTGGCCAGTAAGCTGGAACCAGGAGTGACGGTCGAGTACTGGAAGGTCCTGAACCGATTCTTGATTAATCAGGTACGCAGCGAGTAGTATTGCAACTTTAGTATGAAAAATGAGGTATGATTTTTAAACAATATTTCAGTCAATAAGAGGTCTATCGACATGAAGGACGAGCAAATCGTTATTAGTTATCACGACGGCAGGGTCAGCATACCAAACTTTTAACTGCTAACACGTCTTCACTCCCTCTGATTGCTAGCTCAAATCTAGGAGCCATGGTCATACAAGTCACGGGCGATGGAGACAACCTGATAGAGTATGGAGAGCTTTGGGCCGTGACGATTGCGATTAAAAATCTCAAGGATCTTAAACCCAAAGAGGTTTTTCGTCACCGAGCTAAAGCCCCCAACGGGCTCAGCCCTGAAAGCCGAGAGGAGACTATCGACCGCGCTAGATCAAGTAATGGTCCTCACCTAAACCCAAAAATAAACATTTTTATTTATTTCTTATTTTTTGTCCATAGAAATTGAGAGTATTGTTTACTGCGTCGGGTAGTAGGGTTGGAGGCGCCACTATGGCAATGTTCAACCTCATGCTTGGGTTGAGGAGGCTGGGCCACGAGCCCCTCCTAGTCGCTTCGGAGCCCACTAATGCGTATTCCAACTTCTTCCATAGGTTGAGCGCGGCTGGGGTTAAGACGCATTTTTTCAAAGCTAGCTCAGGGCTCACACATTGGACTAGGCTCGCGAGTAGCCTTCTAGCAAATCTGAGGAGGTATGAGATAGACTTGGCGCATCTCCACCTTCCTAAGGAGGCGGCGTTCATCCATGGAGTTTTGAGGATGCATGGCAGGCCGGTCGTCTCCACGTTTGAGGGAGACCCATTCCTAGAAATTCTTCACGGGGCTTCTCTCGAAAGGGGGCTCGTCGTAAGGATGGGCAGTCACTGCATGGCGAGGGCAGACGCCGTGGTTGCCTGCTCGAGGTGGCTTGCAAAAAGGCTCAGCAGAGCCCTACGAGTGGAAGTCTCTGCGATTCCAAACCCAATAGACGCTGAGAGGTTCCTGTCCATCGGCGAGTGGAGGGGCGGCGTGAAGCTCGTGGTGGCCCTGGCGAGGCTTGTGCCAGTCAAGGGCATAGACGTGTTGATTAGGGCGGCGAGGCGGGTGGTCTCGGAGTATAGGGAGACGCGTTTCGTGGTGGCTGGAGACGGGCCGCTCAAGCAGGAATACACGAGAATGATAATGAAGTATGGGTTGAGGGACGTGTTCAGCCTGGCGGGGTTTTCTAGCACGCCTGAGAGGCTTCTATCAGAGTCATATATGCTTGTCATGCCATCGCTTTACGAGCCCTTCGGGATGCCCGCAGCCGAGGCGGGAGCATCGATGAGACCAGTAGTGGCTTCAAACACTGGCGGACTCGCGGAGATCGTGGTTGACGGCGAGAATGGCCTATTAGCTAGGCCGGGCGACCCCGCAGACCTTGCCGACAAGATAGTCTGGCTGCTCGAGAATGAGGACGCCGCGAGGGAGATGGGGAGGAGGGGGCGGAGAAGAGTACTGGAGAACTATATGCCCACTTCTGTCGCCGAGAGATACGTGGAGACTTATCGAAGAGTCCTCGCCAACTCTAGATAACAGTCTGCGTACCTTCTGATTGTTTTACTCCACTCAAACTCCTCCACCGTTATCTTGTAGGCGTTCTCAGCTATCCTCCTTCTGAGGCCAGGGTCTTCGAGCATCGTGACTATGGCGTCCGCGACGTCTTCGGGCCTCGGCCTGCTGACCATGTAGAAGCTCTCGAGGTGTCTAAAGACTTCTGGGACTATCCCGACAGGCGTCGAGACTGAGGGCGTCATGCATGCAGCCGCCTCGAAGACGGTCCTCGGCCCTCCCTCATAGCTCGAGACACATGCAAAGAGGCATGCCTTGTTATACTCCTCTGCGAGTCTATCCTGGCTGATCCAGCCATGCTCAAGCCTAACAAATCTACGCAGGTCTAGCTTAGCGATGAGCTCTCGCACCAGCCCACTCATCGATCCCCTCCCGATTATCTTTAGCTCAGCGTCGGGCACCTCCCCGACGACGTGTCTCATCGCCCTGACGATTAGGTCTGGATTTTTATGCGGCTCCAGTCTGCCCGCAAAAAGTATCCTTCTCCCCCTCTCGTCTAGGCTTATCTCTGGCTTGAAGACATATAGATCAACGTAGACTGAGGGGAGATAAACTACCCGTGTACCTGTGTAGCTCCTGACTGTTTTTGCCAAATGTTTGTTTACAGCTCTCACCGCAGCTGACCTCTTCAGGACAACTGGGAGGATCAATCTGTCCCTCAGCGCAGTGACTTGTCCCTGTAGATAATCGCCATGAATCTCTGAGACGAGTGGTGCGTGCTTGATCATTGATGCAATCAGCGAGAAGCAGCCTATCGTTGATAGTGGTTCCTGGGCGACCACTAGGTCATATCTTTCCTTGCTCAGACACGTTTTGACTAGGTTCTTGAAGAATGACCTAGGCCCCCTCAGCTCTACTACGTCTATTCTGCCCCAGGCCTTCTCGAGTTCGGGTAGGGCTACTGACCTCGTCCTCGAGACCATCAATACACGCAATTCTATCTATATTCGTCGCCTCAGTAGTTTTTAAGCCTCCATTCGACGTATCGCTTCACTATTGTCTTGAGGTCAACCCTCGGCTCCCAGTTCAGTAGTCTCCTCGCCTTGGAGTTATCCGAGTAGCTGTGAAGCGCCTCGTGCGGTGAGAGCGAGGCATACTCTATCCTCGACCTGTCTTTCCCCATCTCTTCGATGACTCTCTCGGCGAGCTCTAACACAGAGGTCGGTCTTCCCGCTCCTAGGTTGATGACCTCATAGCTGCTCTTCAGCTGGCCTGCAAGTATGGTTCCGTCCGCGATGTCTCCGACGTACGTGAAGTCCCTCGTTGCTGGGTGAAACTTGCCGTCTATCCATCGGCCATTCACTACTAGTGGCTTACCCTCTAGGACGTTGTCGACGAAGATCTTGAGGACTATGTTTCCCCTGCACCGCTCGCCGACCACGTTGAAGTACCTCAACACTATGCAGCCTACATCGTAGAGTTCGTGGTAGAGCCTGCATAGCTGCTCGCCGAAATACTTGCTCAACGCGTATGGTCCCGAGGGCCTCGGCTCCATCTCCTCCCTCAGCGGTGGAGGCGTGTTGCCGTATATGCTCGAGCTCGATGAGAAGACTATCCTCGGCTTGGTCCTAGATTTTCGGGCCGCCTCTAGGACGTTTAGCAGCGTAGTTGTGTTCTGCTCGATGTAGGTGTATGGGTCCTCTATCGATAGCCGGTGGGACGCTAGGGCCGCTAGGTGGTAGATCGTCGTTGGCTCGTACTTGTTGATGAGTCCCTCAACAAACCTCCTGTCCCTGAGGTCCCCGTACAGTATCCTCGCCTCTTCGAAGGCAGGTATTTGTCTCAACTCTCTCAGCAGTGCCTCATCCTCTTTTTTCTTATCGACGATTATTACTTCCTCGCCTCTCTCGACCAGCCTCTCGGCGACGTGCGAGCCGATGAAGCCAAGCCCGCCGGTGACTATAACCAAAGTTTATCAATCATCATTCCGCGTTAGGATAATTTATTCCTGAGCTCACGAGGGGTTGGACAGTGTAATTTCCTAAATAATGCTTATAAGGACCTGCTGTTATTATTATCAGCGGAGCCCAGGGCTTCAAGGCGGCGTCGCCCCAGAGGCCGGAGTGAAGGTCTGGAACGATGAAGCGGGCGATCTCCAGCTCTGGGCAGACGATGAGGACCCAAGGTGCTCACCTTCGCTTGGGTCTAATGTGGGCCACGTCCCAGAGAATTGAACCCGCCACCCCAGGCAGACTCCGGTTGATCCTGCCGGACTCCACTGCTATCGGGGTAAGGCTAAGCCATGCAAGTCGCAGGCCTCGGGCCACCTCGGGGCCTGGCGCACGGCTCAGTAACGCGTGGTCAACCTACCCTATGGAGGCGGATAACCCCGGGAAACTGGGGCTAAACCGCCATAGTCGATCGGTTCTGGAATGGCCGGTCGACGAAAGTCCCAGAGGCAGATGCTGTCTCTGGGAGCCATAGGATGGGACTGCGTCCTATCAGGTTGTTGGTGGGGTAACGGCCCACCAAGCCTACGACGGGTACGGGCTCTGAGAGGAGGAGCCCGGAGATGGACTCTGAGACAAGAGTCCAGGCCCTACGGGGCGCAGCAGGCGCGAAAACTCCGCAATGGGCGAAAGCCCGACGGGGTTACCCCGAGTGCCACCCTCGTGGTGGCTTTTGCCCGCTGTAAAAAGGCGGGCGAATAAGGGGAGGGCAAGTCGGGTGTCAGCCGCCGCGGTAATACCCGCTCCCCGAGTGGT